>Ga0265293_10004332_pt1 | contig 25142 bp, 29 predicted proteins | sample Munlanlewell138R_FD_192505 | JGI IMG/M metagenome (GOLD analysis project Ga0265293, IMG submission 192505) | Leachate microbial communities from a municipal landfill in Southern Ontario, Canada - Leachate well 138R | ecosystem: Engineered > Solid waste > Landfill > Unclassified | place: Canada...
TAGAGCTGCAACTTTTTTGATTATATCTTTTTCATCTACTCTTGTCTCGCCCCTAAAAAGAGACAAAATAGGTCCACACTCATTACATGAGATTGGCTGTGCGTGGTATCTTCTCATCTTAGGATTTTTGTACTCATCTTCACATGACCTACACATCTTAAATTTCTGCATTGAAGTATTTTTTCTATCATAAGGAACAGTTTTTATGATGCTATATCTTGGACCGCAGTTTGTGCAGTTTGTGGCAAAATAATTGCGGTATTTTTTACTATTTTTTATATCTGTTAAACATTCTTGACATATTGCGATATCTGGGGGAATCAATGCTGCCTTTGAGAGGCTTTGCTCACTTTGCATAATTAAAAAGCTATCCTCTTTTGCTAGCTCTATCTCTCTTTTTAGCATCTCATCAATTCTTGCAAGTGGTGGTAATTTAAAGTAGAGTGAATCCTCAAAAAGTTTTATATCCTCTTGTTTGCCCTGCGCTTCAAGCTTAACTCCATTTGTATCATTTTTGACAAAACCTACAAGTGAAAATTCTAGTGCCCTCTTATATACAAAAGGGCGAAATCCAACGCCTTGGACTTGTCCTTTTATGAGATATCTATATCTTCTCAAAACATCTCATTTATGCTGTAAAAAAGTGCTATTTAACCAATGCTATCGCATCAATCTCAACTAAAGCATTTTTTGGAAGGGTTTTTACTGCCACCGTTGAGCGTACAGGTTTATGAGAGCCAAAAGCTTGGGCATATATCTCGTTAACTGTAGTAAAATCATCCATTGATGCCAAAAATATTGTAGTTTTTATAACGCTTGACATTGATGCTCCCGCTTCTTCTAAAACGGCTTGCAAATTCTTTAAAACCTGTTTTGTCTGAACAACCACATCATTCTCAAGCATCACACCCTCGAGCGTAAGTGCAATCTGCCCCGATGTAAAAACCATCCCATTTGCCACAACTGCTTGTGAATAAGGTCCTATCGCCGCTGGCGCTTTGTTTGTTTGTACAAATTTCATTTTTTTTCCTTCATTTATCTAAGTTATCAAATATTAACACCCTAAAGAGATATTTTGATTTGAAATTATAGCAAAACCACTATTTAAAGCTCTGCTTTACTTATTTTCTTATGAGTAATAGTGCATCAATCCTATATCAAACAAAGAAAGTAACAAAAAATAAAATATAGAAATAGCCCCGCATCTTCACTTTTAAAAAATAACTTTACCCATTGTCAAAAAGTAAATTAAGTAGATTTTTAATTCTTTAGAGGGTTTAATTAAGAGCATTATTTACATTAGGGATTTTTCATATAAAACATTTTTACATTACTGAAGATAAAAGATTTACATAGTAGTTGTGTAGCGACTCTTAAGTCGCTACACATAGTTTAAAATATACCCGACATAGAACGAGCTAATGCAGATTCAAGAACTGGTTGCGCCTCTGCAAATTCAAGATTCATCTTATTTGCAGTACTTACGATACGAGTACGATAAGTTTTCCACTCAACTTTACCACCCTTTATATCTTGTTTTGTAGTAGTAGAACTTCCTTGAGCTAAATTAGCCTCTTGAGTTTGAGTAACAACTTCACCCTCTAGCGGTCTTTCACGAATCTGTAAATCTGTTACCATAACAAACACAACATCTTTAACTAATGCATCCCCAATAAAACCCAATGCTGCTCCGGCTAAAGCTATTCCTGTCGTTGTTCTGTTACTTCCACCGAGTGCATATGCAGCTCCAGCACCAACAGCTGCACCTGAAACTCCTGCACCAAAACCTGAACCAAGGAATGATTGTGACTCTCTAAGGTCAGATTTGCCTACTTTTAAAATATTTCCTTGAAGCATGTAAGTTGCTTCCTTAGGGTTTTTAGTTACTTTATAGCCTCTGCTTGTAAAAGCTGTTTCAACACTTGATTGTATATTTATCTCTTTATCAGATGTGTTTCTAATATCAAGATAGATAATCTTGTCATCTGGTGAAACTGGTTCTAAAAATATTGTTTCAGACATTTTTGTTTGAACATCCAAGTCTTTTTTCTTATATGAAAACATATTATACATTATTATTTTTTCATGCTTATTGAATCATTACTTATTTCCTCATGAGCGATACTTCTAAAAGGGTAGGATTCTATATAGTAAAACAGACAGTTTTTTACTCTGTTTTTGTAGTTTTCTTTATAACTCTCTTTTGCTTTGTCGCTCATGAAGGATTTCTCTATCAAATTAAAAACTTTATCTTGGACTCCCGATATGGACATCTTGTTTTAATCTTTGAACCTATTTGAGCTTTTAAATCCATGCAGCCTCTTTTTTTAAAATTATATTTATACTATAGAGTAAATAGTGCTATATTACTGAAAGGTTTTTATTAAAATATCATTAAAGTTTTTTATTTATGATAATTTTTATTCTTCTTTTGCATCTTTTACTTCATCTAAAAGCTCGTAAAAGCCCTCTGTGCTTCTATCACCGATTGTTGTGTAGATGATTTTACCTTCGCTTGTTAAAAAGTAGTGTCTTGGAACAGGGGTTGTCTCAAGTCCCTTAGGAATGTCATCTATATCTCTTGAGAGGTAGATAAGCACATAACTCTCTTTGAGTTTTCCTATAACCTCATCTTGGGAGAGTACCTCTTTTTTAAACTTTTCACAATATCTGCAATACTCAGAACCGATAAATAGATATATATCTTTTTTCTCTTTTTTCGCCTCTAAAAGTGTCGCTTCATAATCACTCGACCAATCAAGCGCGTTAAGGCTAAGAAAAAACGCCATTACCAAAAATAGATATCTCATCATCTCTTTACTCCCATGTATGGATTAAATTTTTAAAAACTTCATAAAGAGACTCAACCTCTTTAGCCGTCGTTCTCTCATTTATGGCGTGAATTGTATCATTTATCACGCCAAATTCTATAACTGCGATGCCCAGAGGAGCCAAATGTCTTGCATCAGAAGTTCCGCCTGCGGTCGAGTGTTTTGGTTTTTTACCTGTTATGTTCTGTATTGCTCTGTCGATATTTTTTACAAGCTTAGTGTCCGTATCCGTTTTAAAAGGGTAAGCTCCCTGCGTTAACTTCAACTCATAATCAAGTTCTTGAAGATTTTTCTCTACAAACTCTCTAACCTCTTTTTGAGTAGTAAGTGTCGTATTTCTTACATTAAACATCATCTTAAGCTCGTTTGGAGTTACATTTGTAACCTGCATGCCAGCACGCATATCTGTGATAACAAATTTACTTGGTGAGAAAAACTCATCTCCGTTATCCAAATCTACTCCCGCCATATTTGAGAGTCTTGGAGCAATTAGGTCGATGGGATTTATAGACTTCTCTGGATATGCAGCATGACCTTGTTTTCCTTTTATAGTTATATAACCATTTATTGAACCTCTTCGCCCTACTTTTATAGAGTCTCCAAAAACCTCTTCACATGTAGGCTCTGCAACAACAACAGCATCAGGGAGCATGAAGTTTTCTTTGAGATATTTTACAACCTCTATGGTTCCGTAGGTTCCCTCCCCCTCTTCATCTGAGGTTAAAAGTATGCTAAGAGTTCCTTTAAACTCTTTTGCCTGTTTTGCGGCTTGAACAAAGGCAGCAACGCCGCTTTTCATATCTTGAGTTCCGCGACCATAAATATAACCGTCTCTCTCAACAGCCTTATATGGGTCGCTATCCCAACCGTTGCCAGCGGGAACAACATCCACATGTCCTGCAAAACAGAGATGCTCGCCTTCACTAAATTTTTTATATAAAAAAAGATTTTTTACACCCTCTACATCAATGCGAACTGCCTTAAAATCATCAAAATAACTCTCTATAAAATCCAAAAGCCCGCCGTCCTCCGGTGTCTCGCTCTTTTGTTCTATCATGTATTTAAAAAGTTCTATTAGACTCATTTATTCATCTCTTTAATTATCTCTGATATTCTTTCTATTCTATTGTCATCACTAGGGTGTGTAGAGAAAAATTCACTCTGTGTTTGTCCCTTAAGAGCTTTCATATTTTGCCAAAATTTAACTGCCTCATTTATATCATATCCTGCTTGTTTCATCAAATATATTCCAATGGCATCAGCCTCATACTCGTGACTTCTGCTGTATGGCAGCATAACGCCCAGCTGTGTACCGTAGCCGTAAGCTATGTTAAAAGCATCTGAATACCCGGGAGCGGTTGTGCCTATTATTATATTTCCCAAAGTTTGGATTCCACTTGAAATTTGTTGATGACTCATTCTCTCAGCCCCATGTCTAGCAAGTGCATGGGCTACCTCATGTGACATCACTGTTGCTAACTGATCATCATTTTTTGCAACCAAGAGTATTCCAGTATAAACAACTACTTTACCTCCTGGCATACAAAAAGCATTTATCTGTTTGTCCTCAATCAGATTAAACTCCCACTCAAAATCCACTCTATCAGCAGCTATAGCTATTTTTTTTCCTATATTTTTTACCCGTGCCGTTTGGGCTTTATCACTACTTAATTTTGCATTTTTAAGAAACTCTCGGTAACTGTTCTCTCCTAATGTCTTCTCTTCACTTTCAGACATAAAAATTATCTGTTCTCTATCTGTAACCGGTGTTTTACCGGTACATCCTATAAATAAAAGCGCAATCATTATTAAATATATTTTATTCATATAAACTCCTCTTAGCACACTATTTTATCAAAATTACCAGTCATCAAGAACAAAATCACTTGGTTTTTCTTTATTTATCTCAAGCTCACCAATCTCTTGCTTTTTGGGTTTTTTAATTTGCTCTTCAAACTTTAGCTCTAGACCGTTTGAAGTCATAACAAAGCCATCTACTCTTATCTTTTTATCATGTATATCTTTGTGATGCTCTTTGCAAAGTGGGATAAGATTATGTCTTGAATCTTTATGAAAATGACCTATAAATCCACTCTCATCTGCTAGTGCTTTGTTGTTTATATGGTGTACATCCTCAGCCATAGCTCCGCATATTACGCATTTTGTTATATAAAGCTCTTTGTTATATTTGCTCGTTTTTTTCTTTACAAGAAGTTCCAACTCATCAAAATCTTTTGCCAATCTTTTTCTGATTTTATTAGCCGTCTCCAAAAATTCGCTATCCATGTGAAGCGACTTTGCAAACTCCAAACCATAGATGCTGCTTCCGCTTCCGGCTTGAAGAACTCTGTTAAAAATAAGTTTATCCGAGTGTTCATCATACGCAACGCTTAAGTGTAAATCTACGACATTTTTAAGAGCACTTATCTCCTGCATGGTTGAGAGCTGATGAAGATGAGTAGCAAAGAGGAAAATAGAGCGGAGGGAGGAGAGTTTTATAATAGCGCTTGAGACTATAGCAACACCCGAGAGCGTCTCTGTTCCATGGCTTATCTCATCGCCGAGTATAAGTGAGCGCACGGTAGCACGGTTAAATATGTTTTTAAGTTCAAGCATCTCTACCGCAAAAGTGGAGAGTCCTTTTGCAAGGTTGTCTCTTGAGATGATTCTTGTAAAAAGGGAATCAAAAATAGAGAATTTCATAGCAGAAGCACTCACAAAAAAGCCGGCTTGCGCCATAAGAGTAGCAAGTCCGATGCTCTTCATAAGCGATGATTTTCCGCTAGAGTTTATGCCATAAAGTAAAACTCCGTTTATCTGATGCCCATCATGCAAGGCGGTATCTAGCATAGCTGTAGTTGGATGCGGCAAATCCATATAGGAGCGCGCGCCCATGACAATATCATTTGGAACGTAGATTCCGCTGTTTTCTTGAATCTCAATAAGAGGATGGCGCAGCTGCATAATCTGTATAAAATTTTCATCACTTTCTACATCGACTATAGAAGGTCTTGAATGCTTATACATCTCAGCCACTTTTGATGAGCTAACTCCGACATCCAAATCTGCTACATAGCTAATTACACGCTCAAACAAAAGGGAGTATCTTCTCTCATACACGCCTTGGAGCTGGATAAATCGCTCCTTTGCAAGGGAGACAATTTTACGGCGGTTTTTTATCATAGCATCAGAGATATTATCTGTAAAAGTTGATGTTATTTTTACATTGTTTGTAAACTTTTTTGCTCTAAAGTGTTTAAAATCTTCATGTTTGTTAAATTCAGACTCTATCATTGAAAATCTATTTTTGCTAAGAGAGATATAGTATCCCTCTTTTTCCAAAAAGCCTAAAGTAACCAACTTGCTTGAACTTAGCGCATTGGCATCTTCAAGCAGAAGCTCGATTTTTGCCATGATATCTTCAAAAGCGCTAAGAAAAGTTCTGTTCTCTTTGACCAAAGTATCAATCGCCTCGTCAACTCCGCTCATCAAAAAGTTCTCATCCACAGTTGCATTTGTAAAACGGCGTGAGACATCAAGGTCTATACTTTTTGCAATATCTCTTAAAAACTCATCCACTTCACTCTCATGAAAAGGGATTTTTTGAATCTTATGCTTTTTTGCATAGAGCATAAGCTCCTTTACACTAAGCATAGACTCATAGATATGGTTCATCTCAAATGGGTGAAGTTTGCCTAAATTGAGCCTGCGAGAGAGCCTCTGCATATCATATATTCCGCGCATTATCTCATCAAGATACCTTGTATGAGACGACACTTTTTCAATCAAATCATATCTTCTCTCAAGCTCCTCTTTTTCCATGATAGGATTTAAGAGTCTCTCCTTTAAAAGCCTGCGCCCTATTGCAGTCGCACTTTTATCGAGCATTTTTAAAAGGGTAAACTCTTTTTTGTCTCTTGAGATAACGCCCATCTGCTCAAGCGCATTGTTTCCAAGATACATAAAACGGCGATTGTCTATTATTTTTGGAGTGCTTAGTTTTTGTATGATGTGAATATCGTGCTCAATTATAAAATCGATTAAAATTGCCAACGACTCGGTTATCATCGGGCTTCTCTCTAAATCTAGATGCTCTATGGGAGACAAAAGTGAGTGAATCTGGTAAACTTCCCGAAAAAGTCTGTTTTGAAACTCAATCTTGAATCTTTGATTGTTCACGCTGTAGTTATAATGCTCTGGAATTTCAAGATAGTGCATGATATGACGCTTATCAAGAGCCCCGTCTAAAAATGTTATAACCACCTCTGTGGTGCGGTAGGTATTTAACAAGTTAAAAAGTTCATCAAGCGCATAAGCAGGGTCTTCACTTGTTCCGTGACTCTCATAAAGCCACGTTTTGCCAGTCGTAACATCTATAGCGCTGCATCCTAGCGTATAAATATCTTTATGTTTATCAACCAAAATAGAGACGATATAGTTGTCGTCATTGTCCACGATGTAGTCAAAATTTGTCCCTGGGGAGACGATTTGTGAGATATATCGGCTAATCTTTGGAGGATTTCCCTTCTGCTTTATAACCACTACGGTATATTTTTGCTCTGCTATCAAACGACTTAGATATCTCTCAAAAGATACGGCAGGAACTCCCGCTAAAAGAGGATTTCTATCACTGTTTTGTAGAATATTTTTGTTTTTCTTAGTAAGTTGTATATTTAAAAGTTCAGCTATCTCTTTTGCTTTTCCGACCTGCTCTTGCTCATTGTTGACTTCATAAACTTCAAAAAAAGTCCCTATCTCCATAAAAACAACCGTGTCATGCCCATACTTGAGTTCAAAATATTTTTGCAGGTCAAAATAGATTTGTGTTAAGAGTTTGTCTTTATTATTTAAAATAGTATCTATCTGAGATGAGAACATGAATCACTTTTATGTTGTTTTTTAAGAGAGGATTATAACACAAAGAGTATTTACGGCAACTCTAAAAACCTTTTATTAGACTCTTCGCCTATTTTAACTTATACACGTCAGAGTCAAAAACAACAAAAATATCTGTTGTAGCTCTTGATTTGTTATAATTAAGTTTATATTCAAATTCAGCCCTTGAACAAAATGCTTCAATCTTTTTAATAGTATCTGCGTTGCTTGAGCTAAGTCGTAAAATAGCATCCCCTTTGTAGCCAATTTTACACTCAAGCCCAGAAATATCTAGCTCAATCGCATACTTAATTAACAACTTCATCTCTTTTACAAACACTACATACTCCAATATTTCGGTCTTTATTATAGAGATTTCTAATTTAACAATTATTCAAAGACTACTATTAACACCATAAATTAGGTATATATTATTAAAATTTCATGTCAAAGTAAATAAATTTATACTGCCAATTCAAGTTTAAAGTGCGACAGTATAGGTTAAGAGGATGTAGTAAAATAAGAGTCTAAATATCCGACCAAAGATAAAAGGACTTTAAATGAGCTACAGCCAAATAACCATGGTACAAAGATACCAGATAGAAGCTTTAATAAAAGAATGGTTGAGTAAAAGTTGTATAGCGACTAATTTAAGCGTACACAGATCAACTATCTACAGAGAGATACAAAGAAACAGTATAAATGGATATTACAAAGCAGAGTATGCACAGATACAAACAAGAATTAGATATCAGAAAAAAGTTAAGAATCTTCGTTTCACAAATCAGCATAAAAAATATGTGCTCAAACATTTAAAACTAGGATGGTCTCCTGAGCAGGTAAGTAGGAGAATGAAGATAGATGGGCTATTACAATTATCTCATGTCATCGGCGGAGTTAAAATAGGCAGTATGAAAAGCTGCTAAAAAGTAGTTTTTACAACCAAAAGCTTAAATAAACAAATTAATTTTGTTAAAGTCTTTTTTCAAAAATTTGAAAGGAGATAAATGCTTAAAAAAGGTGAAGTAAAAATGATTCATAAGATGCTCAAAGATGGACTTAGTAAAAGTGCCATAGCTCGTAAACTTGGCATTAACAGAGATACAGTTGCTAAATATGCAAAACTACCTGAAGGTTATATTCCAGTCATTAAACGAGAATCAGTTGAAACAACAGTTGATTCATATCTTCCAAATATTGCCAGAATGTTAGAAGAAGCATATAAACTAGGTGTTTCTATTCCTTCATCATCAATTTATCAGGAGATACAGAAATTAGGCTATAGAGGTTCCCTTCGTTGGATGAATGATGTTGTACTCCGTCATGGGCTTCGCCAAAAAGTAAAAGATGAAGAACCATTAGTTAGATTTGAAACAGACCCTGGTAAGCAGATGCAAGTTGATTGGGTAGAATTTCCAAAAGATGGCTTGTCTGCCTTTGTAGCAACTATGGGATATTCTCGTGCTTCATATGTTGAATATGTAAGTGATGAGAAAGTAGATACCCTTATGAAATGTCATATGAATGCCTTTAGTTACTTCGGTGGTGTGCCGCAAGAAGGACTTTATGACAACATGAAGACGGTAATTATTAAACGAAATGCCTATGGCTATGGCAAGCATAAATTCAATGTGAGATAGGCTACTTTCCAATGAGCAAAGAAGATGCTCATCACTTCTTTCAAGTAATCTCAAAGAGATATGAAAGAGGAGCCACAATTGTAACTTCAAATCTAGTCTTTAGCCAATGGAGTGGCATCTTTGCAAATGATAAAGTTGTAACTACTGCTATCCTAGATAGACTTTTACACCACTCTCATGTTATAAATATACTTGGAGATTCATATCGTTTAAAAGAGAAAAAAGAGGAAGGGATGGTAAATTCAGATTTATATAAGTTTCAGATATCTAAATCAATAAAAGGAGTAAAATAACACTAGTCGCTTAAGGTTACAATTCGTAATTTTTTTTACGAAAATCTGCCGAATTTAACTCCGCTGTTGACACTTTAATTTTGATTTTAGCTTTTTTTTACAAAAATCTGCTGAATTTAGCTTGTAGAAATACTGCTTTAAATGGGTTTTAAAATTTTTTATAAGAGTCATCTATGAGATTTATTATTTAGGGGGGGGTGGTAAGTATGGTGCGCCCGACATGATTCGAACATGTGACCGCTGGTACCGCAAACCAGTGCTCTATCCAGCTGAGCTACGAGCGCACACCATCTCTGTTTAAGAGACCGAAATTATATCACTCTTAACTTATATAATAATAAATCTCATCTTAAATCTCTAATTTCTTTGTAATTTCTTCTATTTTCTGTTCTTGCAAAAAGAGTTCATGATTTTTACGCACATATGCTTGAAGCAATATCTTTAATTCGTTGTTGCCCTCTATATTAAAATCTTTTTTCATCTGCTGCTCTAAAAAAATAGCAAAACTATCTTCAACATCAACATCAAAATGGCGACCAGCTATATTTAAACCAAGCTTTTTACTCATGCTTTTAAACCATTATACTTTCTAGTTTTTCTACAATAGACTCTATCTCGGAGTCCTTTTGAGCATTCTGCTCAATCAACTTATCTATCTCTTGACTTTTTATTTCACTCTCGGCTTTTAGTGTAATCAACTCCATTCGAAGTGCCTCATTTTCTTGCTTAAGGGAATTATACTGCTCAACAATAGTTGAAACTTTATCATTTAATCTTGCTAAAGTTGTTTGGTTTTGCATAAAAACAGTCCTATTTATGATTATATAGCCATAATTCTATCATAATTTACAAGAGTGAAGTTCTAAAAAATATAACTTTTAGCACCTATGAGATTTACTTTGCTTCCTTGCTAATAAAAATTAAATCTTTAACTTGTTACAATAGGGAGCAAAACATCTTGTGATTTTAAAAAACACTGCACAAATCACAAAAAAGCAATAGAAATGTTGCGTAATCAAAGGAAAATTAATGAAAAGAGTTGTTATTAAGGTCGGTACAGCAGTTCTGACAGAAAATAATGAAATCGCAAAAGAGCGCATGTTAAACCTCGTCACTCTTATTATAATGCTCAAGAAAAAATATGATGTAATATTGGTAACCTCAGGAGCAGTTGCGGCGGGCTACTCCATACTAAAACTAGATAAAAGAAAGCAGATTGGCAAAAAGGCACTTGCCGCTACTGGGCAACCCATCTTGATGAGTGCATATAAAAAGAAATTTGATATTTATGATATTACTACGGCGCAAATTTTACTAACCGAAGATGATTTTGACTCAAGAAAACGCACTAAAATGTTTCAAGATATTATAGATGCACATTTAGAAAATGATATTTTACCTATAGTAAACGAAAATGATATAACATCCACTCCTGAACAGCTTTTTGGAGACAACGACCAGCTTTCGGCTAATGTGGCATATGCTACAGATGCTGAACTTTTAGTAATTTTGAGCGATATTGACGGCTATTATGATAAAAATCCGCAAGAGTTTAAAGATGCAAAACTTTATAAAATCGTAAATGAACTGCCAAAAGAGGCGCTTGACGATGTTCCTACGTCTAATAATGAATTTGCGACTGGAGGGATTGTAACAAAACTAAAAGCTGCTGATTTTTTAATAACACGGGGGAAAAGAATGCTTCTGTGCAACGGGTTTGATTTAAGCGCTGCAAAATCTTTTCTTTTAGATGGCAAGCACACCCTCGGAACTCTGTTTGAGCCAAAAGCTAAAGCAACAAAACAGGAGTAAATATTTATCTATTAGCAGCACTTGATATGCTGCTTATATCCTCACTTAGTCATAATCCTCCACAAATTTATTCCTATGCGAAAACTTCTCTACAGGTTCATACTCGTCATCTTCATCGTCCCATGAGTTTTCAAGTTCGTTCTCAACTATTCTCTCATACCCCATTTTATTGAGCTCGTCATCAATCTGCTGTGTATCAATACCGTTCTTTTTACTAAAATCTAAAATGTAATCAACATCTTTTCTCATAACACCATTTAACTCTAACATAAACTCTAAATCTTTAAACGTCATATTTGCCCTCTTAACAAATATATATTCCGCATCTCTTTGCGGATTAATCTCTTTTAGCATAAAGCGACTACTTGCCTACTACATTTTTATATACAAAATTATACTCTCTAATGAATTTTTTTTTGCTAAAAACAACTTTAAGAGACCTTTTTTAAAATTATCTTGCCTCTCTAATATGATATAATCCATAATAAAACATCGGAATTGCTTAATGAAAGAAAAAAAGATTATCGGCACTAAAGAGCTTATATCTATTCCTGATTTGGATCTTTATAATCTTGATGTAAAAATTGACACCGGTGCCGATTCAAACGCCCTGCACTGTGATGATATTTTTGTAGATGAGGAGAATATTGTACATTTTACACTACTAGATGAAGTCCATGCGGCATACAATGGAATAAAGATGGCAGTTCCGCTTTATGCAATGAAAAAAGTCCGTAGTTCCAACGGAAAACTACAGCACAGACCCTCAATTAGGGTTAAAGTTGAGTTTTTTGGAAAAGAATATACAACCGTCATATCTCTTACAGATCGTTCAGACATGAAATATCCTATGTTAATCGGTAAAAAATTTTTAGCAAACAAATTTTTAGTTGATGTTTCAAAAGAGTATCTAACAAAAGAAGCAGATGAAAACTTATTAAAAAATTTAAGCAGGAAAAAAATATGAGAGTCTATATATTATCAAGAAACAAAGAGCTTTACTCCACAAAAAGATTGGTTGAAGCGGCACAGGCAAAGGACTGGGAAGTCAGAGTGATTGACTATCTAAAATGCAGCATCGAGATAGCAAAAGGCGAGCTTAAAATTAACTACCAAGGAAAAGAGCTTCCAACGCCTGATGCTATTATCCCAAGAATCGGGGCAAGCAGAACCTTTTACGGAACGGCTATGGTAAGACACTTTGAAATGATGTCTGCTTTTTCAACATCAGGAAGCTTAGCTATTGCTAGAAGCAGAGATAAACTTAGAAGCCTTCAGATACTTTCAAAAAACGATGTGGATATGCCAAAAACTGTTTTTGCATCTAATAAATCTAACGCAAAAGATGTTATTGCACTAAGCGGAGGAGCACCACTCATACTTAAGATACTTGAGGGAACGCAAGGTGTCGGAGTAGTTTTGGTAGATAGCGAAAAAGCTGCCAAATCGGTGTTAGATGCATTTTACGGAATGGATGTAAATCTTCTTGTTCAAGAGTATATAGAAGAAGCCGGCGGTGCCGATATCAGAGTTTTAGTCGTCGGGGGAGAGGTTGTCGGTGCCATGAAAAGGCAAGGTGCAGAGGGCGATTTTCGCTCAAACCTGCATCAAGGCGGAAGTGCTACTGCGCATAAACTCTCAAGAAAAGAAAAAACAATGGCGCTTGCTGCTGCAAAAGCAATGGGGCTTGGAGTTTGCGGAGTAGATATGATACCCTCAGCCAGAGGACCTTTAGTGATGGAGGTAAACTCTTCCCCGGGTTTAGAAGGAATTGAAAAATCTACAAAGATAGATATAGCTGAAAAAATCATGGATTATATTGAAAAAAATGTAGCCATCAAATCCGCCTTAACTTTAAAAAAAAGAAAATTAAAAAAAGATAGTATTGGAGCCTAGAAAATGGCTAATACAAAATTTATTTTAGGTAATCAAGAGATATCAAAAGGCGCTAATCTAACTGTAAATATCGAGCTGCCAAAACTATACAATACGCCCACACAGCTTCCAATTCACGTCATTAGAGGCAAAAAGGACGGACCTGTTGTCTTTATCAGCGCGGCTATTCACGGGGATGAGTTAAACGGCATAGAGATAATAAGAAGACTTAGAAAACTAGATATTTTAAAAAAAATAAAAGGAACTATTTTACTAGTGCCAATCGTAAATGTTTATGGAATTATGACTCTATCGAGGTATCTGCCCGATAGAAGAGACTTAAACAGAAGTTTTCCAGGAACTCCAAAAGGCTCACTAGCAAGCAGGGTTGCAAAGATATTTTTTGATGAAGTCGTCAAAAAGTGTAATCTGGGAATAGACCTGCATACCGCATCAATCCATAAGTCAAATCTCCCACAAGTAAGAACAAATATAGATAATGAGTACGCTTTTACCCTTGCAAAAGCATTTGGAGCTCCTGTAATTCTTCACTCAGAACTCAGGGACGGCTCCCTTAGAGCAGTAGCTCAAGAAGAAGGCATCCCTATACTTCTCTATGAAGCGGGCGAAGCGTTAAGGTTTGATGAAGCATCAATCAGAATCGGCGTGCATGGGATAATAAATGTGCTTAGAGAAAATGGCATGCTGCTTAAAACAGCAAAAAAAAGAGATAGAAAAACTTCTATAATTACAAGAAACAGCCAATGGATACGCTCAAGCGAAAGCGGCATGTTAAGAACCATAAAAGCTCTCGGCGACACGGTGCGTAAAGATGAGATTATCGCTTTTATTGATGAACCTTTAGGCGATAACAGTTTTGAATTAAGAGCGCCATATGACGGAGTCATAATAGGTAAGTCAGAGATACCTCTTGTACAAGAGGGAGATGCCATTTTTCATATAGCAAAACTTAGAAATCTTGAGATAGCAGAAAATAAAATTGAGCTTTTCAATGAAAATGCAATTGAACTGAGTGAATTTTTTGAACTAAACAATGAGGACATAATAGAATAAAATGGAACTATTTTACGATATATTAAAACAACTTATCCGCATCCCTAGTGTTGTAGGGGAAGAACACCCCTTTTTTATGTTTATAAAAAGAGAGCTTGAAGAGCTAGGAGTAAAGGTTGAGTATTACGACGGCGTGCTTATAGCAAAGGGGGATATCCCAGAGAGTGGATATATCTCTGCACATGCCGATAGGCATGGACTTATCTGCACTGGTCACAACGAGTTTCAATATGCTGCATTTATTGCAAAAAACAAGGCCGACTTAACCGGTGACTCAAACTCAGAACAGCTGCTTCACAACTTTACCGCAAGATTTGTAGATGAAAAAGTTCAGGCGTATGAGCCATGGTCGGGAACTTATCTTGGGCTTGGTTCTATAAAAGATGCTTTTTTGTGCCAAAGAAGAAAAAATATTATCTTTAAAATAGAGGGTTTTGACTACATGTTTCCCGGAACTCCGATAGCCTTTACCGATAAACTTGAGATAAAAGACAATCTTATTTCTGCACAACTTGATAACGTTATAAGCATAGCAATCATTATCTATATGTACGCCATCGGTTATCAGGGTACTGCCTTTTTTACCGCTTCTGAGGAGGCTGGAAGAAGCTGGAGATTTTTACTAGAGTGGTTCAGGCGTTTTGACGTTAAAACAGATGAACTTCTTGTTCTTGATACAAGCCCCTACCCTACTTTAGAAGAGATTAAGAATATAGACATAGTTCTTAGAAACAGGGATTCAAACGCAGTATTTAGATCACCTTTAAAAAATAAAATAAAAGAGATAGCGATTAAGAATAAGATACGATATGATTTTAAAGACAAATACTTAAAAGCTAAAATGCTAAAAAACGGCACGACAAGCTCTCTTGGAACCACTGAACTTGGAAGGCTTATTTATGCGACTAAGGGAGAGATACAAGGTACAACTTTGCAAATCCCTACAATCGGATATCACACCGTTCATGAAACGACAACAAAAAATGCAGTTGAGGGTATGATTACAATTTTAAAGAACTTGTATATAACTAAAAACATAAAAGATAAACAATGAAAAATATTCATGAATTAGTAGATAGTCTTCACTTAGATGATTTACAAAATGAAGCACATCCATCTATATTTGATGAAAATGAGGGTTATGAGATGTTAATTCTCAGACTGCCCGTAATTTTGGATAAACTTGAAATAGTCTCTACCGGATTTATAATAACTCCTCATGTAAGCTATCTATACAACAGAGACGAAAAAAAGTTTAAACCTTTACAGAGCCGCTTTGAATCCCCCTATAAGATGTTGGACGGCATAGTTGATGAACTTTTAAAATCATTTGAAAAGTATAGAGACTTGATTGCCGATATGGAAGAGGCTCTCTACCTCAACAAAAAAACGCAATCCTTTATGAATCAGTGGCTGAAATTTAAACGCAATATTATAAAAATTGAGAGAGTATTGCTGCACGCATCTTCTACTATGGAGAGGGTTATTGCATATTATGAAAATAGTGATGATTTTCCATTAAATCACTACATTGACCTACATGAACATATAGAGCGAACAAGGAGATCTGCTACACTGCAACTCTCTAAGCTTGATTATATTTTCAGTTTTTACAATACGCGTACAAACGAGAGGATGAACGCTCTTATCTATAACCTTACTATTATATCTGCTATATTTTTACCCCTAAATCTGGTTGTCGGTTTCTTTGGCATGAACACAAGCGGTTTGCCTTTTACCCAAGGGGCATCAGGAACGACAAATGTTATGATTTTAACGCTGTGCTTGTTCTTTGTTGCTGTTGGAGTGATTGGTTTTATAAAAAGAAGATTTTAAAAAAGAGTGGCTTGTCACTAAAATAGGTTTAAAAAACCTATTTTAGAAGGAGAAATAAAATTTTAAATATTTAGATTAATAAATATCTGAGTTTGGGTGGTTAGGCTTACTTATCGGAGTTTTAGCCTCTTTTGTATCGTAATGCACTATATTATCTGCTTGAAGAGCAGCTAATGTTAATGCGATTAGTAAAATGAAGTTTTTCATGTTGTATCCTTTGGTAAGAACGAATTACGCTCTAATTTTTTAAATCAGAGAAATTTTATCCGATTTAACTTTTAGCTTTCTTATCGCTTTTTAATTACATGGTTGTTTTAAGATATTTTTTATATTTATAAAAGAGCACTTACTTACGATTTACTCTAACTCAGATACAATTTTAAAAAGCTTAAGGATAAGAATGAAAAATAGTGTTCTCTTTTATATAATATTTCATCTTCTGGCTTTTATATCACTAAGCGCAGATGAGAAGGAGCTCCTCTCACAAGAGAAGCAAAATCTTCTGCTCCAAGAACAAAATAGATATGAATCAGAGCATGAAAAACTAAAGTACAATTGGATAGCGCCTCTTAATTTAGGTGCCTCATATGGATACGACAAAGCTTATACCGGAGATTATGGCACAAATGCGAATATCTCAGCCTCCATCTCTCAAGATATCTTTCGCTCTGGGGGCATAACATATCAGATAGAGTATGCTGATGCTAAAAAAAGAGCAGATGAGATTGCACTTTTTAAAGAGATAGCTGCTATAAATGAAGGGCTTTTTAGCGCGCTTTTAAACTACAAAAAAACACTCTATCAAAAGCAGCAGAGTGAGTTGATACTTAAAAACAAAGAGATAGAAATTTTTATAAAACGACAACTATATGATGTAGGTAAGGCTGATATTACAGAGCTTAACAATGCGCTGATGGCACAAAGTAGTGAGTTAAAAAATCTAGTAACGCATAAGTACATGCTTGCTCAACTAAGGGGAGAGGTCTCAAAGTTAAGCGATATTGATCCGGTCATGTTTTCGCTTCCGACATTTACTTTGATAGAAAGAGATGCCTATCTTGAGAATAATTTAAATCTAAACTATCTTCGCTTGCAAACAAAAAGTTATGAGTCTCTTTATGGTGTGGCAAAGAGCAACTATTTGCCCAGCGTTACGCTAAATGCCAATGTCGGTTATAGAGAATATGACTCAAAAAAATATGAAAACAAGTATGATGGCAATTACTATGGTGCGGGAGTTGCTCTAAATATTCCATTTGCCTACAATGCTTCGGCTACCACACAAGAAGCAAAAGCTAGCTATTTAAAACAAGCTGCTCAAGTGGCAGATACATATAGAAGTACAAAAGCTTCTTACACACAGTCGCTGGAGCTTATTGAGAGTTATCGTAGCTATAACGAGATTACTTTGAAAAATCTCTCTTTGTATGATGAACTCATTGAGGCTATAGAAGCAGGAGTAAATGTAGGGGAAAAGACAGGATATGATTTGCAAATCATAAAAAACACAAAAGCAATCGAGAAACTCAATATAAAATTAAGCGAAATAAACATACAAATAGAGCTAGCAAAGCTTCATTTTGCACTTAAGAGGAATGATGATGGACAATAACTCAAACAAAACGATAGAGGAGACTCTAAACATTGGTAAAAATAAAAAGCATAGTTATAAAAAATATATATGGATATTCGCTCTTATCCTTCTTATCGCAGGAGCTGTTTTTTGGTATGTAACAAAAGAAGCAAAAGATAAAGAGTTAAACTATCAGACAACTACCTTAGAGAAAAAAACCATTACTACAACAGTCTCAGCAACAGGAAATATGGAGCCGACAAACACAGTTGATGTAGGTATAGAAGTTTCAGGAACCATAAGTGAGGTTTTAGTAGATTATAACGAGCAGGTTAAAAAAGGACAGCTGATGGCACGGCTTGACACGGTAAAACTCTCCTCTAAAGTAACAAGCTACCAAGCCGCACTTGCAAAGCATCAAGCAAATATTGCAGAGGCTACTGCCTCGCTAAACAAGGCAAAGAAGGAGTGGATTCGAGTAGAAAAAATGGTTGAAGCAACTAAGGGCAACTACCCATCAAAACAAGAAGTTGACTCTGCCTTTACTACTTATGAACTAGCCCTTGCTTCACTGCAGGCTGCAAAAGCAGGACGTGACCAAGCAAGTGCTGAGCTAAAAGCCGCACAAGACGATCTTAAAAAAGCAGCTGTCGTATCTCCCATAAACGGCGTGGTTTTAGACAGAAAAATTGAACCGGGGCAGAGTGTTGTTGCCGCTATGACGATACCGGTACTCTTTAGGATGGCAGAAGATTTGACCAAAATGAAAGTTGTTGTAAGTGTTGATGAAGCGGATATCGCAGATGTCAGAGAGGAACAGAGAGTAAAATTTAGCGTTGATGCTTATCCCCAGAGGGTTTTTGAGGGAACGCTCACACAGTTGCGCCTTAATTCTCAAATAGTAAACGGCGTAGTTACCTATGATGCTGTTGTAAATGTGGATAATTCTGAACTCTTTTTAAGACCGGGAATGACCGTAACGGCACAGATTGTTACAGATGTTTTAGAAGATGTATCTGTTTTGCCAAATGCTGCATTAAGATTTACTCCTCCTCTAAAAGATAAGAGCAGTGCTAAGCGCGCCAAAACTAATGCGGATGCTTCAAAACATTATGTCTGGATTTTACAAGAGAACAAACCCGTTAAGGTTGAAGTCGAAGTCGGAAAAAGCGATGGAAGCTTTACTATTATAAAAAAATCAGAGATTGGCGAAAGTAACCTTGTTTTAATCGGAATAAAAGAGCAATGAAAGAATATATTATAGAGTTGCGCAATGCCACAAAAACATATGGCGAAAAAGAGGCAAAAACATATGCGATGCGTGATGTTGATTTAAAGGTCAAACGTGGAGAGTTTTTAGCCATAATGGGACCTAGCGGATCTGGCAAATCAACTGCTATGAATATGATTGGCTGCCTTGATACTCTAAGTAGCGGAGAGTACATCTTCGAGGGGATTAATGTTGAGGCTCTCTCACGAGATCAACGTGCACTTTTAAGAAGAAACTACATCGGATTTATATTTCAAGGCTTTAACCTGCTTGGAAAAACAACCGCCATAGAAAATGTCGAACTTCCACTTCTGTATCGCGGTTACAATGCACACGATAGGCACGCTATGGCAATGGATGCGTTAAAAAGTGTCGGGCTTGAAAAAGTTGCTCATCACACTCCCGGCGAGCTCTCAGGCGGACAACAACAGCGAGTTGCCATTGCACGCGCTATTGCTACAAACCCGCTTATTTTACTTGCAGACGAGCCGACTGGAAATCTTGATACCGCAAAAAGTATTGAAATTATGGAGCTTTTACAATCTTTTAACCGCGAAAAAAAAATCACTATTCTTATGGTAACACATGAGCTGGAGATGGCAGAGTACGCCTCAAGAAGAGTGCATTTTAGAGACGGTGCTATAGAGTACATCGAAGATTCGGAAATAGTTTTATGATTTGGAATGCTTTTTTACTCGCCCTTCGTGAAATCCGTAGAAGTGTTATGCGTTCAGCATTAACAACGCTAGGAATTGTTATCGGGATAGCTTCTGTTATTGCGATGATAATGCTAGGGGATGCAACAACGGCTTATGTAACACAAAGCATCTCTAAGCTTGGAACAAATATGCTCATAGTTATACCTGGACAGCAAAGACAAGGTCCTCCAAGCACCGACTCTACCGCTAGAAGATTTACCCAAAGCGATATAGACACGCTTAAAGGGGAGATTGTAAATGTCCGTGGTGTCGCTCCCATCAGCTCAAGCCAGATGCAAGCAGTATATGCAAACAAAAACTATGCAACAACTGTTGAGGGAAGCAATAACGATTACTTTGTAGTTAAAGATTGGGTTTTTGCATCAGGAAGAAGTTTTTTGCCATCAGAACTTCAAGGTGGAAAAACTGTTTGTGTTATCGGAGAGACGGTTCGAAAAGAGCTCTTTGGCGCCCTTGACCCTGTGGGAGAGCTCATAAGGCTTGAGAGTTTCTCGTGTGAGATTATCGGACTGCTTGAGTCAAAAGGTGCGGCAATGTTTGGCATGGATCAAGATGCTGTAATCGTAACGCCTATAAGAATGTTTCAAAGACGCATCAGCGGGAATCAGGAGATAGGAAGGATTATGATTTCAGCAAATACCTCCTCATCAATAGAGGGCGTAAAAGCATCTGTTATCTCACTTTTGCAGGAGCGACGCAAGATTGGGCTTGGAGAAGAGGATGATTTTAATGTCCATGATATGCGAGAGATGGTTCAAACGCTCTCTTCCACAACGCAAATACTTACTATTTTACTAGGAGCAGTTGCGGCTATCAGCCTTCTTGTCGGCGGCATTGGCATCATGAACATTATGCTAGTCTCTGTAACTGAGAGAACGCGTGAGATAGGCATAAGGCTTGCAGTTGGGGCGTTAGAAAGAGAGGTGTTGTTGCAGTTTTTAGTTGAGTCTATAGTTCTTGCTTCCATTGGCGGAGTCTTGGGTATTATTGTCGGAGTAAGTGCAGGAGTGGGAATTGCTCTTTATTTTGATTTGCCGCTTATTTTCAATACACCAATAATCTTAGTAGCTTTTTTCTTCTCAACAATCGTAGGAGTTGTTTTTGGATATTTTCCAGCAAGAAAAGCGGCAAGATTAAACCCTATCGATGCTCTAAGGCATGAGTAGATTATAAATATACATAAACAATATGAAGCAGATAAGCAACTATGTCTTTTGTGATGATTTCATTGCCACACTAAAGCTTGAGACGCGCCTTATGACAAATCAATACTACGATTATCCCTATCTAATTATCAAAGATTTTTTCTCAAAATCTACCTGTTATGATATATCAAACTATGCCTACAACACCTCCGAGGGCGAAAAAGCTAAGGTAAAGACAAGGCTTCTAGGCAGCATCGTAAATCCAAGCGTTGATGAGAGTATCAGAAAGACCGTTATTCATAAACTCTCAGATCTGCATGTAAGAATGTATGAGGAGAATTTTAAAGCTTTTCAGCCACATATTGAGCGCTTTTTCAACGTTGCCCTCACTACATCAACTACGCTGCAAGCTCTAGAGTACACAAAAGGATCGTTTTATATCAAACATGCGGATGATTCAAATGAACTAGTAGATGCAAGCGGCAAAACGGTAGGTTTTATACAAGTAGCGCCGCAGCGCAAAATAACCACCGTTCTCTTTACCGCGTCCCATCAAAATCATACTTCACAGGCGTATAGCTTTAGCGGCGGGGAACTTGTTTTTAACTATCTCTTTGATAATGAGGGTAAACAGATTAAACTCTACCCTCAAGCCGGAGACATGCTAATCTTTCCAAGCAACCCGATATACAGCCATGAGGTTCTACCTATAGAAGATGGATATAGGCTGACTCTTGTGCAGTGGCACAACGCTATTATTGCCTAATTAAAACACTAAATAAGCCTATTCTATTAAAAGTTCATTTTGAAACAGCTCTTCTATATACTCTTGTGTCTGATATCCGTATATTTCATGAATTATCTCTGTCTCTTTGTTTTTATTTAACTTCAGAATATAGGTCATCGGGTATATTAGTATTTCATATTTCAGCTCTTTTCTAAATTGTGAAAATATTTTACTCCCTTTTTGAACTTTAAAAAATTTTATTTTTTTTTCATATTTTTTTGTAATTTTAGGTTCTAACTCATTTTGATATCTCGTACACCAAGGACACCCAATTTTATCAAATTTCAAAAAAATTAAATCATGCTCCTTTAGTTGAGAGAGTGACTTCAACTCCTCAAAAGCATTCGCTGATACAGACGAACATAATATAAGCATTGTTAAAATTAATTTTCTCATCATTTGCCTTACACGTATTAATACATAATTATACTACTTCGTTAAGAAATAAACCTTCTTAATCGTTTTTTAGGCACTTGCTGAATGAAATATCTAAGCGTTAGCTTTAAGTGTAACTCCTATACAATGATAGATTATTATATGATTAAAAAATTCAAACAAAGGAGATATTATGGCAAAAGGTAAAGACGTAAAAAAAGCAGTTAAGAAAGTAGCAACAAAAAGTTTAAAAGAAAAACGCAATGATAAAAAAGCGAAAAAAAATTAAGACTAAAATTGTTGAGTGGAGTGAATTTTTAAGTAGTGTATAGCACTTTTTATTCACTGCTACCATTCTACATTCATCCACTTGTAACAACCTAATTGCAACCATCCATTTTCCTCATTTAGCTATAATTCCATCAATGAAAAAAGAAGCAAACTTTAAAGTAGTATCAAATTACTCCCCGGCTGGCGACCAGCCTACAGCTATTAAAACCATAAGTGACTCCATCCTAAAAGGCAATCGCTATCAAGCACTCGAAGGCGTCACAGGTAGCGGTAAAACGTACACTATGGCGCGTGTTATAGAAAAAGTGCAGATGCCTACCATCATAATGACGCATAATAAAACTTTAGCCGCACAGCTATACTCGGAGTTTAGACAATTCTTTCCAAACAATCATGTGGAGTATTTCGTATCCTACTATGACTACTATCAGCCCGAAGCTTACATCCCAAGGCAAGACCTTTTTATAGAAAAAGATAGCGCTATTAATGATGAACTAGAGCGCCTCAGGCTCTCTTCCACTGCAAATCTTCTTAGCTATGATGATGTTATTGTTGTGGCATCTGTCTCTGCAAACTACGGGTTGGGAGATCCGCAGGAGTATGAAAATATGGTACAGTCTATCGCTATTGGCGATACGATAGCGCAGAAAAAGCTTCTGCTTCGCCTTGTTGAGATGGGTTATAGCCGAAACGACACCTACTTTGATAGCGGTCATATTCGTGTTAACGGTGAGAGCTTAGATGTCTATCCGCCCTACTTTGAGCAAGAAGCGCTTCGCATAGAATTTTTTGGGGATGAGATAGAAGCAATTTATACTTTTGATGTAATAGACAACAAAAAGCTTGAGGAGCACAAAAGCTTTACCATCTACGCAACCTCACAGTTTAGCGTTAGTCAAGAGAAGATGGCAGTGGCGATTAAACGCATAGAGGAGGAGCTTGATGAGAGACTTGAGTATTTTCAAAAAGAGGGCAAACTTCTTGAGCATCAGCGTCTAAAGCAGAGAGTGGAGTTTGACTTAGAGATGCTTCAAACTACTGGAATGTGTAAAGGAGTTGAGAACTACTCAAGACTACTTACAAATAAAAAACCAGGAGAAGCTCCATACACTCTGCTTGATTACTTTGCTCTGCACCACAAAGAGTATCTTGTAATTGTTGACGAATCACACGTTTCACTTCCGCAATATCGTGGAATGTACGCGGGAGACAGAGCCAGAAAAGAGGTTTTGGTTGATTATGGATTTCGTCTGCCGAGTGCGCTTGACAACAGACCTCTAATGCTCGATGAGTATATAAATAAAGCGCCTCACTACCTTTTTGTCTCTGCAACGCCATCTGTTTATGAGCTTGAACTCTCAAGCGTTTGTGCAAAACAAATTATACGACCGACAGGTCTTCTTGACCCTGTTTTGGAGATTAAACCATCAACAAACCAAGTTGAAGATATACATGATGAGATTAAAAAAGTAGCCGCAAAAGGTGAGCGAGTTCTTATAACTGTTTTAACTAAAAAAATGGCGGAGGCTCTTACAAAATATCTTGCGGACTTAGGCATAAAAGTACAATACATGCACTCAGACATAGATACTATCGAGAGAAACCAGATTATACGTTCTCTGCGCCTTGGAGAGTTTGATGTTCTTATAGGCATTAACTTACTTCGTGAAGGGCTTGATTTGCCCGAAGTTAGTCTTGTAGCAATCCTAGATGCAGATAAAGAGGGATTTTTAAGAAGCGAAACTGCGCTTGTTCAGACAATCGGGCGAGGGGCTAGAAACTCAAACGGTAGAGTTATTTTATATGCAAACAAGATAACAGGTTCCATGCAAAGAGCAATTGATAAAACAAATGCAAGAAGAGAGATGCAGCAGAAGTATAACAAAGAGCATAATATTACGCCAACAACTACCATCCGCAAATTGGACGAAAACCTTAAAGTGGAAGATTACGGTGGTATTTACCAAAAACATAAAAAAATGGATAAAATACCGCCATCAGAAAGAAAAGCAATTGTAAAAGAACTCTCACTCAAGATGAAAGAAGCGGCTAGAGAATTAAACTTTGAAGAAGCAGCACGCCTTCGCGATGAAATAACAAAAATAAAAAAACTTTAGGATACACAAATTAATGGAAGATACATTCAGCAACTTAGCTACTTATGGATACATAGGACTTTTTCTCTACTCTTTAGGCGGCGGTTTTATAGCTCTTATTGGAGCAGGTGTTTTGTCTTTTATGGGTAAAATGGATTTAAGCCTCTCGATTATGATTGCATTTATAGCAAATGCTCTTGGGGATTTTTTACTTTTTTACATGGCAAGATACCAAAAGAAAATGATGATGGAGGGCTTACGCAAGCATAGAAGAAAACTAGCACTCGCACACATCATGATGAAAAAAAATGGCTCTTGGATAATCTTAATTCAAAAATTTATCTATGGCATAAAAACACTCATACCGATTGCTATCGGATTGACAAAGTATGATTTTAAGAAGTTTGCTGTATTAAATATTTTAAGCGCAGGCGCTTGGGCTCTTATCTTTGGACTAGGGAGTTACTATTCGGGCAATTTTTTAGTAAAAATAGCTCAGCTCGTAGGAGATAAGCCGTGGATAGCACCTATAATTTTAGTTGTTTTTGGCGGAGCTTTATGGCTTTACATGACAAACGCAACAAAGAAAAAGGTCAAATAGAAAGCTTTAACTCTCTATCTTTGGTCCCGCAGCAGAGTAATCAAACTCA
>Ga0265293_10004333_pt1 | contig 25132 bp, 22 predicted proteins | sample Munlanlewell138R_FD_192505 | JGI IMG/M metagenome (GOLD analysis project Ga0265293, IMG submission 192505) | Leachate microbial communities from a municipal landfill in Southern Ontario, Canada - Leachate well 138R | ecosystem: Engineered > Solid waste > Landfill > Unclassified | place: Canada...
AAAATCACGATTTACCGACAGCCAAATCCTCTCAGTTTTAAAACAAGCCGAAAACGGCGTGCCAGTTCCTGAACTGTGTCGCGAACATGGCATGAGCAGCGCCACCTTTTACAAGTGGCGTACCAAGTATGGTGGAATGGACGCTTCAATGATGACCCGTTTAAAGGAGCTTGAGGAAGAAAATCGTCGACTCAAGAAAATGTACGCTGAGGAGCGTTTGAAAGCCGACATTCTTAAGGAAGCCATCGAAAAAAAGTGGTAAAGCCATCTCGACGTCGTGAGATGGCACAACGAGCCGTTAATGAAAAAGCTATCAGTATACGTTTAGCGTGTTGGATTTTTAGCATCAGTGAAACCTGTTATCGCTATCAAACCAAACTCGGCCATCAAAACGCTGAAATTGCTGACTGGCTGATTCGTCTGACAGACAGACGTAAAAACTGGGGCTTTGGTTTGTGCTTTCTATATTTGCGCAACGTGAAGGGCTTTAGCTGGAACCACAAGCGTGTTTACCGTATATATCGAGAACTTGAGCTGAATCTACGTATTAAGCCTAGAAGGCGCTTAGTGCGTGAGAAACCACAACCTCTGGCCGTTCCTGACGCTATTAATGTCAGTTGGTCAATGGATTTTATGCATGATCAGCTTAGTGATGGTCGTAATTACCGACTCTTGAATGTCATAGATGACTTTAATCGCGAAGGCTTATGCATCGAAGTTGACCTATCACTACCGGCAGAGCGCGTGATCCGTACACTGGATCAGATTATTGAATGGCGCGGCAAACCCTGTTCAATTCGCTGTGACAATGGGCCAGAATATATCAGCGGAAAGCTAGGTGCTTGGGCAGCTAAACATGATATTAAGCTTAACTTTATTCAGCCTGGTAATCCGCAGCAGAATGCTTATATAGAACGCTACAATCGAACTGTTCGTTATGACTGGCTCGCTCAGCATTTATTTGAGAGCATAGCCGCTGTTCAAGATTATGCTACTCAATGGCTCTGGCACTACAATAATGAACGACCTAATATGGGGCTTGGTGGTATTACCCCTAAACAAAAGTTGGCCATAGTGGCCTAACATCTACTTTTGAACCCTGTTACAAATGGGGGGATTACCAGGCCGAGGATATTTAGTTGGCAAAAGCTGGAAAGATCAGGGCTAGAAAAGGTAAGATTGTTCACGTCGGGGGCTTAGTTTTTGTTGGTGTGGGAACTTACATTTTCTAAGATCCCCGACTCTTTTTCCAGCCGGTCAGATTTTTTCTACACCCTTAAATGCGAAGAGCCTTTTAAATGAAAAAAATAGTTACCATCATCGGGGCTCGCCCTCAGTTTATTAAGGCCAGTGTTGTCTCTAAAGCCATTCAAGAAACCGACGGTTTGACCGAAGTTTTAATCCACACTGGTCAGCATTTTGATGCCAATATGTCAGATGTATTTTTCGACCAGTTAGGCATTCCACGCCCGAATTATCAGCTAAATATTAACAGCGGCAGTCATGGTGATATGACAGGCCGTATGTTGATTGAAATTGAAAAGGTTTTGCTTAAAGAGCAGCCCGGCTGGGTGTTGGTTTACGGTGATACTAACTCTACTCTGGCAGGTGCTTTGGCGGCGGCTAAATTGCATATTCCTGTGGCGCATGTTGAGGCAGGCTTGCGTAGCTTTAATATGCAAATGCCCGAAGAAATTAACCGCATTCTTACCGATCAAATTAGTAGCGTGCTCTTCTGCCCAACCGATTCAGCCATGGCGAATTTAAAGCAAGAAGGCTTTGCTGATAAGCCTATTCAAGTGCTGCAAGTGGGCGATGTTATGCAAGACAGCGCCGAGTTCTTCGCCCAGCAAGCCACCCAGCCGCAAGGCTTTGAGCTTGACGAGGGTTTTATTCTTACCACCCTGCACCGTGCCGAAAACACCGACAACCCAGAGCGCTTAGCAGCCATTGTAGCAGCACTTAACCACCTACACGCCAAGCTAGCGCCCGTGGTTTTACCCCTACACCCACGCACCCGTAAAGTCATCGCTGAACAAGGCTTAAAGCTAGATGTTCACCTAATCGACCCAGTGGGTTATTTGGAAATGATTTGGCTATTACAACGCACAGGCCTAGTACTCACCGACAGCGGTGGCGTACAAAAAGAAGCCTTCTTCTTCGGCAAAGCCTGCGTTACCATGCGCGACCAAACCGAATGGGTAGAATTAATAGAGGTTGGCGCTAACGAATTAGTGGGTGCTGATACGAATAACATTATTGATGCTGCCACACGCAACCTAAACCGTAGCATAAAAGACGAACACAGCCTTTATGGTGGTGGAGAGGCAGCTAAACGGATAGCGGAAGTGTTAAAATCAAACAACTTCTAAGAAAAATATGCCAACATTCACAGTAGTTACACCGTCATACAACTCAGCTTTGTTTATCGCTGAAACAATTGAGTCAGTAATCTCTCAGTCTTTAACAGGTTGGGAAATGATCATTGTTGATGACTGCTCTTCTGATAACTCCGTACAAGTGATCCAATCGTATGTCGACCAAGACATTAGAATTAAGCTTACTCAGTTATCTGAAAACTCCGGTGCTGCGGTTGCGCGTAATATTGCAATTGAGGCTGCACAAGGTCGTTACATTGCTTTTTTAGATAGTGATGATGCTTGGTTGCCAAATAAGCTTGAAAAGCAGTTAAAGTTTATGCAAGAAAATAATTACCCCTTTAGCTTTGCAGCTTATGATAAAATTAACGAAGCTGGTGAGGCTATTGGGCATATCGGTGTCCCTGAAAAAGTAACCTATTCAGATTTACTTAAAATGTGCTCAATTGGTTGTTTAACGGCAATTTACGACACTAAATACTTTGGTAAAGTTTATATGCCATTAATTCGTAAGCGTCAAGATTTAGGTTTGTGGCTTAGATTATTAAATAAAACAGATTATGCTTATGGCTTAAATGAAACTTTAGGTCTTTATAAAGTCCGTAAAAATTCAATCTCTGCAGATAAAAAAAGCGCTGTACTTTTTACCTGGCGTCTATATCGTGAAGTTGAAAAATTAAACCTAATCAAAACCGGTTATTATTTTTCCCATTACGCTGTTCGTGGACTGCTAAGAACCAAATTTCCAAAGCTAGCAAGGGCTTTAGGTATTTTAAAATAGTTTAGCTAACGCATAGCTTATGGAGTAGTAATGAAAATTTCAGTCGTTGGTACTGGCTATGTAGGTTTATCCAATGCAGTTTTATTAGCCCAGCACAATGAAGTAGTGGCTTTAGACCTAGTGGCAGAAAAAGTTGCGCTAATCAACCAAGGCAAGTCGCCTATTGAAGATGCTGAAATTAGTAATTTTTTAAGCACTAAGCTGCTGAACCTAACCGCAACCCTAGATAAAGAAGTTGCTTATATCGATGCGAACTATGTAATAGTTGCTACTCCCACCAATTACGATCCTAAAACAAACTATTTTGATACCAGTAGTGTAGAAGCGGTGGTTGCCGATGTTGCAAAAATTAACCCCCAAGCAACTATTATTATTAAATCCACTGTTCCCGTTGGTTTTACAGTTGAATTACAGCAAAAATTCAACACTCATTATTCAAAATTGAACATTATCTTTAGCCCCGAGTTTTTGCGCGAAGGTCAAGCCCTTTACGACAACCTTTATCCTAGCCGAATTATTGTTGGCGCACATACCCAAGCAGCTAGAATCTTTGCTTCGTTATTGCAAAAAGGTGCGATTAAACAAGATATACCTGTGCTTTTCACCGAGAGTACTGAAGCAGAGGGTATTAAGCTTTTCTCTAATACTTACTTAGCTATGCGTGTTGCCTACTTCAATGAATTAGATAGTTACTGTGCCGTCAATGATCTAGATAGCAAACAAATTATTGAAGGGGTTGGTTTAGACCCGCGCATAGGCAACCACTACAATAACCCTAGCTTTGGTTACGGTGGCTACTGCCTGCCTAAAGACACCAAACAGCTATTAGCCAACTACGACCAAGTGCCCAACAACATTATTCAAGCCATAGTCGAAGCTAACCGCACCCGTAAAGACTTTATTGCTGATGCCGTAATTGAAAAGCTAAAAGCTAGTCAAGCCGGTACGGCAGGTGTAGTTGGGATTTACCGATTGGTAATGAAAGAAGGGGCTGATAATTTTAGAGCTTCTGCTATCCAGGGCATAATGAAGCGCATTAAGGCTAAGGGAATAGAGGTCGTGGTTTACGAGCCAGTTCTGAAAGAAAGCTATTTTTATAATTCGCATGTAATTACTGACTTAGAAGAATTTAAACAGCAAAGCACAGTAATAGTGGCTAACCGCCTAAGTGAAGATCTGCTGGACGTGAAAGACAAGGTTTATACCCGCGACCTATTTCAGTGTGATGTTTAGGGCAGTTTGCCACTAGGTTTCGGAAAGGTTAAAATCCCTAGCACCAACCCCTACCCGTTTAGCCAAGCCTTAAGTCAGTTAGCTGTAAGGCATCCAAGGAATAATATGCCTGACTACCTAGATTTACTAACCCGCTTTGCTCTTAATTTAACGTCAGTAATCGTTCTCCTGTTTGTTTTTTATTACCCGCGCTATAGCCATAAAGAAACAGCTATAGCCGCAGCTTTGTTTAATATATTTGCTTTTGCAGTGCTGTCGGTGCTTTCCAGCGTGCAATTTAGCGTTGCTGCAGGTTTTGGTCTGTTTGCTATTCTTGCTTTATTCACCCTTCGCTCTGAACAAATTAACAAGTCAGATATTGCCTACTTTTTCGGCAGTATTTCCTTGGCTGTTATTACCTCTGTGCATGGTACTCAAATTGAGTTTGTTATACTCATGCTCGTTATTGTGCTATTAGCTGTGTATGTGATTGATCATCCTAGAATCCTACGCAGTGCAAGCCAAATGCAGGTAACCTTAGATTTTATACCTGAAAAAGCAGTCTCCAACTCTGACATCTTAAAAGACGAATTATCTAAACGTTTAGGTGTGAAAATTATTTCTGTCCGCGTGTTAAGCATTGATTATGTTACTGAAATAGTGCGTACAGATGTGGGTTTTCGGGTTGAAGATTAATGCTAGGACAGCTATTAGAGGAATTTAACTCCATTAGTTTAGAAGCCTTAAAAAATAAAGCGGAGCTAATGGAAAGACGAGATAATAAGTATGTGCTTAGTAATGAGCAAACGTATGCTTTTTTAAGCCATACCCAGTCTGAGTTCGATATATTAGAAATAGATGGTTTGCGGAAATTTCATTATCTTAGTTACTATTACGACTCAGCCGAGTTGCGTACACATCTAGATCACAACCAAGGTCGGCGTCGGCGAATAAAAATTCGTCATCGGCATTATGTTGATAGCGGTCGGCATTACTTCGAAATCAAGCTAAAAGGGCAACGTAAACTTACGCAGAAATTTAGAACAGTATTTAATCCTGCAGAGTTAAATAGTGATGGTTTAAATGCTGAGTTAACAGATTTCTACTTCAATACCCTAGCCGAACACTACGATGATGAATTTGCGCACAGCTGGCTAAACCAGTTAGTTCCAAGCATTAGCGTAGGTTACGACCGTATTACCTTGGTGGCTAAAAAGGGCGATGAGCGCATAACCCTCGATAACGGTATTTATTTTGCTGACAAAGATATGCAGGAAGATGTGAAGCAGTCGCTCAATAATGACAAGTGGATTGTTGAGGTGAAATCATCGACAGGTCGAACTAAGCTTGACCGCTGGTTATTTCGAAATATAAATAGGCCGGTTTCTATGTGCTCTAAATACGGCATGGGGATTACTCTCCTAAAAATGCGGCAGCATAATACTCGGTTCAATCCAATATTGCGTCGCCACTTTCAATCTCATTTCTCATAAAGCACTAATCACAATGACTATTTTTCTATCCGCTACTCTAGTCCAGCGCCTATTTTTTGTTTTACTCAGCAGCTTGTTTATTTTAAGTACACAAACTGTATGGGCTGAAGAGTTAGCAACGCCTGAGTTTTCGCATGAGTCAGGCTTTTATCCAGAAGAGTTTGATTTGGTTATCAGTCATCCAGATCCTGAAATTAAGATTTACTATACCTTGGATGGTTCTGACCCTGATCCCGAAAATCTAAAGGGTGCAACATTCAGATATAAAAACGAATATGCACAACCGCCCTCTACCGAACCGACGGGCGAGTTTTTAACCCAAGAGTACAAAACTTTTTTTTACGATAAACCCATTTTAATTAAAGACCGAACGTCCGAACCGGACAGGCTTTCGCAAATTTCAACGACTTTTGATGCGAAGCCTAGTTATTTTCCTAAGCCATATAGGGAGCTAAAAAACAGCTTTAAAAATAAAACTTTAATAGTGATTAATAGGTTTTATGCTTTTATCAATAAACACTTAAATAAAATAGTTCAACAATATAAAAAATATATTTTAAATAATAATAAATCTAAAGTTGGAAGTCAAAAATATCTTGGTTATTTTAATCTAGATTACGAGACGCTATCTAAGCCCAAGTATTTAAACAAAGGTATGGTAGTAAGAGCTGTAACGATAAATAAATATAGTTTGATTAGTAATGTAGTAACCAAAGTTTTTTTTATTAGTAACAAATCAAATCTACCTGTAATAAATATTTCCTTACCAGAAAAGTATTTATTTGATTATGATGAGGGGTGGTTAGTGGCAGGAGTAGCCTATGAGAACTGGTTAAAAGCAGGCAATTTTGACAGTATTGAAAACGAACCTTGGGGTTGGCCAGCGAATTGGAAAACAAAAAATAAAACACCTGCATATTTAACCATACTAGATCCTGAAAGAAACAAGTTGTCAGAAAGCTATGCTGAGTTAAGAGTTCATGGCAATGCTTCTAGACGGTTTGCATTAAAATCTTTACGTATTTATCCAGATAAAAGTAAAAGCAAGAAGGGCATTGAGTTGGACATTTTTAAAGACGACAAACAAATAGGTTTGGATCGTATAAATTTTAGAAATGGTGGAAGTCACGGCAATAGCAATTATCCTACTGATGCTGCAATACACGCAATGATGAAAGATCTAAATTTTGCCACGCAACGTTATCAGTCAATGTCCATATATATTAATGGCGAGTATTATGGGATTTTGAATGCAAGAGACAGAAAGGATCATTACTATATCTCTAGCCTTTATGAGCTGCCCAATAAGAAAATTGACTTGTTAGAGACTAAAAGTTTAGTTAAAAAAGGGGATTCGAAAAGCTGGGGGGAATTGTTAGCTTTTATTGATAATAGCGAAGACAGAAGTGGTTATGAATTTTATAATAAGATTTCTGATTTTATTTCTATAGATAGCTTTATAGACTATTACGTTGCTGAGTTGTTTATAGCAAACGCAGACTGGCCTAACAACAATATAGCTTATTGGAGGTACAAGGGGGCTAAAAAGCACCCAATAACAACACAAGGCTTCACTGATGGACGTTGGCGCTGGATTATGTATGATACTGATGCTGCGGGAGATTGGGCCGATACACCAGATTTAGATATGTTAAGTTATGCCACTGCAGTTGGTAGCACCGGACGAAATCCAGATTGGTCTACTTTTATGTTGAGAAAATTATTAGAAAACACAATAATAAAAGAACTTTTTATAATTCGTTTCTCTGATTTGTTAAACACCTATTTTGTGCCTGATAGAACGGTTAATATTTTAAGGGATGTTCGTGAAAGTGTAATTGATGAAATACCAAAACACATTGAACGCTGGAGCCAGAGACCCAAAGATCTAAAAACATGGGATGCTCATATAAATAAGTTAACTAGATTTTTTGAGCAACGCCCCAAATACCAATGGCAACACCTACAAAATTTTTTTCAGCTAGATGAACGCTATACTGTCCAATTTAATATTGGCCAGCAAGGTACGGGTAAAATAAAGCTAAATACCCTCACTCTTGGTGATGACCCTAACCAAAAATATGATGTAACCGACACGCCTTTGTTCTTCCCTTGGAGCGGACAGTATTTTAAAAGTATGCCTTTAACCATTGAAGCGTTGCCTGAAAATGGTTATGCATTTAGTCATTGGGAGGTTTCAGGTTATCAGCTAACACCAGAACAAAAAATACAGTCTAAGTTGATTTTAAAACCGCAAGATAACTTAGAGATAAAGGCCGTAATGAGTGAAGTGGCGAAACCATGAGCAGCCACTTAATTCTATTGTCTAAAATGATGGTGTTTATTTTTGCGTCGTTGCTAGCTGCTTGCTCACCGGAAGAACCACTATCAGCTGGTGATGGCTTCAAACTTAGTGACGTTGTGCCAAGAATTAATATTCAAACAGAATTAGATGAGCAACTGCTTAGTCATGATCGAGTGAAGTCTAAAGATATCTATGTGCATGCAATTATGTCTATTGATGGACGTGGTGGTTATGAAGACCTTGATTTGACCCGTATAAAAATACGCAGTAGAGGACACTCAACATTTGCTCAGCCCAAAAAATCTTACAAAATTAAGCTTCCTGCTAAGCAATCTTTATTTAATCTTCCGGAAGGTAAAAACTGGATGCTGCTGGCTAACTTTCAGGATGGCCCGCTAATGAGTAATATACTGGCAATGAAAGCAGGGTATATTTTAAACCTCCCTTTTACTGCAGTGCTAATTCCAGTTGAAGTAACTATAAATAATCAGTATCTAGGGGTGTATTGGTTAACGCCTCATAAAGAGGTGGCGCCTGGAAGAATTGACTTAGACAGGCAAGGGCTTCTGTTAGAGCTCACACATACTAAAAATTATAGCAGTGATCCTTATAATAAAAATCATTATTTGTTTACTACCGAAGGCTTCAAACTGCCGGTGCTAGTACATTATCCAAGACTTCATAAAATAGCGGAAAAAAACCTAAATACGGCTAACGAAAAACTCAAGCAAATAAATGATGAGCTCCATGCTTTAGAACGTGAATTATTAGCACCTGACTTTTTTGAAAATTTCGGTAAGCGGCTTGATAAAAGATCACTTGCTCAATTTATTATTGTTTATCAGCTTACTTACAACCAGTCACTGAGCCAGTTAGAAAGTATTTATTTGCATAGAAAATCTGGTGGCAAGCTTACGTTTGGGCCCATTTGGGATTTTGATTCTGCTTATGGAGGCTCTGCCACTCGGGAGTATTTTTCTCAGGATATACATGCTGACTTGCTTAATGATGAACAGGTAGGTACTAAGTTTTTCCAACATTTTTTAAAAGACCCAGAACTATACAAGGTGTTTAAAAATGAGTGGGAACAGTTCAAACAAAGCGGCATAAATGAGCTTAAAATATTCATGGGGGAATATGTGAATTTATTGGATGGCAGTGGTGCTTATGAGCGAGATTATAGCCGTTGGCATAAGCAGCAAAACGCCATTAAAAAAACTCCACGGAAAGACTTAAAAGCCTATGAGAAGGATATGAATCAATGGCTTGATATGCGCGTGTCGCATATTGATGCCTTTATAAGTGAGTGGGAAATGAGTTTATAAAGCTTTACAGACTCGAGTAAATTAAACTCGTTTCGGATTTGTTTTCAATCGTTCAAGCATAAACGATTGAAAGACCAGCACTGCATGAAATCGCTAGTGTTAGCGTTTACCAAAAAGTTTGTCTCCCTATACGCAGCCTGTCTCAAGCACTAGAATAGCTGTGTTTTCTTTATTTACGGCTTTTCGTTAGCCATGGGAGTTTTCGTGCCTCGGAATTTTCAGCGTCGTCATTCGCGTTGGTATGAAGTAGTACTCTTCAGCGGTGCATTTCAGTTTTTGGTAGGCATGGTTATTGTCGTGTTGCTGCCTAACTGGATTCGTTGGGGAGAGCTGCTGTTTCACTGGCCTTTACGTTCAGTCCAATTCAATACTCTACTGGCGAATAGCCTCGCTTATGCGGCCTCTTTTCTAATTCTGCTTAAGTTTAAGCGTTATCCTGGTACGCGAACCCTGCCTTTTATCATTCCGACTATTTTAGTTTCTTGGTTGTCGGTTTTTTCGGCTTTGCTCTTTTTGCGTGAAGACCAGTATGCGCGGCAGGTGCTGATGTATTCGTTTGTGCTGGCTAATTTTTGGGCATTTGCAGGGTATTTTTTGGGGCGGCGTTACAGTCGACTTAAGCTTGCGCTCGTTCCTTTCGGTCGCGCTTTAGAGCTTGCTGATACTACACACGCGATTGTGACAGTTCTAGATAACACAGATCTTGAGGGTCGACGCTACGATGGGATTGTGGCTGATTTGCACTCTGAGGAATTGCCAGACGAGTGGGAGCGTTTCTTAGCCAATTGCACTCTGGCGCGTATTCCGGTTCTACACACGCAGCAGCTGATTGAGTCGATTACTGGGCGTGTAAAGATTGATCATTTGTCTGAGAATATTTTTGGCTCGTTGCTACCTTCAGGACTTTACGCCAGTTTTAAGCGTCTGCTTGAGTCCGCTATTGTTTTGCTTACTGCGCCTGCTTGGGTGCCGGTGATGCTGATTACCGGACTCGTCATTAAGCTGGAGAGTGATGGCCCTATGTTTTTTATTCAGGAACGTGTGGGGCAGGGTAATAAGGATTTTAAGGTCTATAAGCTGCGCAGCATGTGTAAGGATTCAGAGAAGGACGGTGCCCAATTTGCGCAAGCGAATGATATGCGTGTGACTCGGGTGGGTAAATTTATCCGAAAAACCCGCCTTGATGAAATTCCGCAGTTTATTAATGTGTTGAAGGGCGATATGAGCCTGATTGGCCCGCGCCCCGAGCAACGAGCGTTTGCTAATACGTTTGAAAAGGTGATTCCTTTTTACACCTATCGTCATGTAGTTAAACCGGGAATTACCGGCTGGGCGCAGGTGGTGCATGGCTATGCTGCTGATGCGGATGATACGCGCGTAAAAATTGAACACGATTTTTATTACATCAAACATTTCTCGCTATGGCTGGATATTTTGATTGTGGTTAAAACAATTCGCACTATCTTGACTGGGTTTGGGGCGCGCTAAGCGCTGGTGTTTGTATTGGCTTAGCTTGTGTTGGCTGCAGGTCTCATCGCGCATAAGATGCGCTCCTACAGTAAAGCGGTTGATGCGCAGCCAGTCTTGGGGTCGGCACAGCTTTTGTGGGAGCACAGACCTTGTGGGAGCGCAACTCTTGCGTGAATGGGATTAACCGGCAGCGCTGAAGTTGGCTGAAAGTCTCATCGCGCATAAGATGCGCTCCTACAGTCAAGCGGTGATGCACCGCCGGTCTGGGGTTGGCACAGCTCTTGTGGGAGCGCAACTCTTGCGCGATTTGTTTTATAGCGTCTTGTTTTGTGTGCCGTGGGCATAAAGCTTATTTGGTCATTGTTATTTTGATGCGTTAATCGGATAATATCCGATTATCTATCCAAAAAAGAGACCGAGATGCTAGAGCTTCGTTTATCTTCCTTCGGTGGTGTGCCTTTTTCGCATGGTGCGTTATTGCCTTTGCTGTCAGATTACGCCCGTCCGAATGACAAGATTTCTGAGTGGCTGGCCTCGGGCACACTCATTTCCTTAAAGCGTGGTTTGTATGTTGTGGGCGCACCTTGGCGCCAAGAAGCCTTGTGCATGCCTTTGCTTGCTAATCGATTATACGGTCCATCTTGTGTTTCCTTAGAGTATGCGCTGGCGTGGCATGGTCTGATTCCTGAACGAGTGGTTGAAGTAACCTCTGTGTGCACGGGGCGTGGGCGGGAATTTGAAAATGCCCTAGGTCGCTTTTCTTATACTAAAATTCCACAACAGCTTTTTCCGCTAGGCATAACAATTGAGGCAGTCGGAAACCAGCATTTTTGGTTGGCAAACCCAACTAAGGCGGTGTGTGACACAGTTTTACTCACGCGGCATTTACGCGCCTTTGGCAAAGCATCGATGCAGGATTTTTTGCTTGAAGATTTACGCATGGATGAAGAAATCTTACGTGATTTTGACGAGTCGGTATTAGAGGGTTATGCGTCCTCAGGCTATAAACCGCGTCAGTTTAAAGCGTTACGACAGGTTCTGGAGGGGTTGCTGTGAGTGTTGTTGAGCAGATGCTGCAAAAATATCCTTTGACCGATGGCGACAACATCAACGACGCCTTACGCGAAGTGATGCAAGAGATAGCCTTGGCTAGCTTAGTGCGGGCAGGTTTTTTTGATAAAGCGGCTTTTTATGGCGGCACTTGCTTACGAATTTTTTACGACTTGCCTAGATTTTCTGAAGATTTGGATTTTTCGTTAGTGCAATCACAAGAAGACTTTTCTTTTGAGCCCTACTTTGATGCGCTGGTGTCCGAGTTTAATGCGTTAGGATTTGAGGTGGAGATTTCGGCACGTAAGAAGTCGGCTGAAACTGCTGTGGTGTCAGCATTTTTAAAGAAAAATACCAGCATTTATGATGTGCAGGTACGCGGGCAGAAGGTATTAAAAATTAAGTTTGAGGTAGATACCGAGCCACCACTTGGGTTTAAAACGGAAGAAAAACTGTTGTTGAATCCTTATTCTGTGTATGTGAAGTGTTTTAGCCTACCTGATTTGTATGCCGGTAAAATGCATGCTTTATTGTTTAGGCAGTGGAAAAACCGTGTTAAAGGGCGTGATTGGTTTGATTTTGAATGGTATGTGCGCCGTGGCGCTGAGTTGAATTTAGCGCATTTAGAAGTGCGTGCACGGCAGAGTGGTGACCTAGGTAGTGAGCCTTTAACTCCAGATTTGTTTAGTGCTTGGTTAACCCAGCGGATTGAGCAGCTAGATGTCGAGTCGGCTAAAAATGATGTGCGACGTTTTATTGCAGATACACAACTGCTAGATATTTGGTCACGTGATTACTTTATGCAACTGGCAAAGCGGGTTAGGTTTACATAAGTGGCCCCTTTGCGCAGTTGGTTTTTGGGTTGGCACAGCTCTTGTGGGAGCGCAACTCTTGCGCGAATGGATTAACCAGAGACGCTGAAGTTGGCTGAAGGTTTCATCGCGCATAAGATGCGCTCCTACAATAAAGCGGTTGGTACAGCTCTAGTAGGAGCGCAACTCTTGCGCGATTTTTGGTTTATAGCCCTGCTAGTTTGCGGAGTTCTTCGGCGCGGTCGGTTTTTTCCCAGGTGAAGGCGGTGAAGGTGTCGTTGCCTACCGTCATTTCGTAAGGATTGCGGCCGAAGTGTCCGTATGCGGCAGTTGCCTGATACATCGGGTGCAGCAAGTCCAGCATTTGCGTAATGGTGTAAGGGCGCAGGTCGAACACGTCACGCACCAGCTGGATAATACGCTCATCGCTGATTTTGCCCGTGCCAAAGGTGTTCAGCGAGATCGAGGTGGGCTGAGCCACGCCGATCGCGTAAGACACTTGAATTTCACACTTTTCCGCTAAACCAGCAGCAACAATATTTTTCGCCACGTAACGTCCTGCATAAGCCGCGCTACGGTCAACTTTGGACGGATCCTTACCCGAGAAAGCGCCGCCACCATGCCGCGCCATGCCGCCGTAGGTATCAACAATGATTTTACGCCCTGTCAAACCACAGTCGCCTACCGGCCCACCAATCACGAAATTCCCCGTGGGGTTAATGTGAAACTGGGTGTCTTTATGCAGCAGTTCAGCCGGTAGAGTGTGCTTGATAATCAGCTCCATACAGGCTTCGCGCAGGTCTTTCAGGCTCACATCTGGGCTGTGTTGGGTAGACAAAACCACCGCATCAATGCCCACCACTTTGCCGTTTTCATAACGGCAAGTAACTTGGCTTTTCGCATCGGGACGCAGCCACGGCAGCAGGCCATTTTTACGGGCTTCGGCTTGGCGCTCCATCAAGCGGTGCGCGTAGGTAATCGGCGCAGGCATCAGCACATCGGTTTCGTTGCTGGCGTAACCAAACATCAAGCCTTGGTCACCGGCACCTTGTTCTTCAGGGGCAGCGCGGTCAACGCCTTGGGCGATATCGGAGGATTGTTTGCCGATAATATTGATAATTCCACAGGTCGCACCGTCGTAGCCCACGTCAGAACTGGTGTAGCCAATGCCGGTGATGACATCGCGCACCAGCTGTTCCAAATCGATCCACGCATTGGTGGTGATTTCGCCAGCAATAATAGCCACGCCGGTTTTGACGAGGGTTTCGCAAGCTACACGGGCGTCTTTGTCTTCGCTGATGATGGCATCCAATACCGCGTCGGAAATTTGGTCGGCAATTTTATCGGGATGGCCTTCAGAAACGGATTCTGAGGTAAAAATAGAGTATTCGCTCATATCGATTCCTTCATAGTGGGGGTGCTTTGTGAGTCCGGCTTGGCAAAATGCCGTAGCTGAATTTGAAAGCCGTTTTTTAAACCCAGATAAATACTTTCTCTGGAAATGAGTCCTGCTGTGCTGGCCCAGTGAGCCAGCTCGTCTTGTTCAAAACCAAGCCACAAATCACCGCAGGCTTGTTGCGCCCAGTCTTGGTCGTGGCGGCATAGCTCGCTGATAATCAAGCTGCCACCAGGTTTTACTGCTTGTGCTAGGTGCTCAATCGCTGCTGCAGGTGCGGCGAAATGGTGCAAAACCATATTCAGCAGCACACAATCAGCGGGTGGCAGTTGGCTGCTTAGCGCGTCTGCCAGCATGAGCTCAATATTTTCAAGCTGATATTTAGTGCAGCTGTGTTGCGCCTGTTGCAGCATGTGCGAGCTGTTATCTACGGCTAATACGTGCTCAAAACGCTTAGCCAATTCGGGCAAAAAACTGCCGTCACCCGGGCCGATTTCGGTTGCGCGGGCGTGCTCTGGAAACGCTAAGCTATCAAGCAAGCTGGTCAGGCTGTCGCGATACTGCGGCAGACCGACGATTAAGTCTTGGTGCTGATTAAATTCATGCGCCACACGTTGGAAAAAGGCTTCGCTGGCGCTGGCACGTTCGTGGTGAATCTCGTTAATGCGTGTAGCAATTTCAGCGGCAATGGGTTGGGCATCTAGGCTGGCCAGTAAGGCGCTGTGCAGTTCGTGCTCATAGGTTTGGGTCAGGCTGCGACGATAAAAAATCGCATTACCTTCGCGTCTTGTCGTCACTAGTCCCGCTTGCGTCAGCACTTTTAAATGGTGGCTGATACCGGATTGACCCATCGCGAAAATATGTGCCAGTTCCAGCACGCCAAAGGAGTTATTGCTCAGCACCCGTAAAATATTTAGCCGCAACGGCTCACCCGCCGCCTTAAAAAAAGCTGCTAAGGATTCAAAGGGTTCAGGTTGGGGAAGAGGGGTGCATGCAGTCATGCTGCGCAGTGTAAACCGAGTCAGTTTGCAGTGCAATTGCTATATCAATAAATATTGATATTGAGTAAGTCAGCTAGGGTTTAATAATTTGCTGTTGATGTGGGGGGTGCTTCTGTGGGAGCGCAACTGTGGGAGCGCAACTCTTGCGCGATGGAACCACCGGCAGCTCAGTGGTGGGGATGGCAGGTTTTTGTGGGGCCCGACTTGTCGGGGAAGGGGAGGTGCACTAAGCCAGAACTGAGCAATAGACCCTCAGGCAGTAGTGCATTTCAACCACAATTTAAGTATCAGGTTTTAATTCACTGCCATGGTTTGAGTTTGGGTTCCCTGACAAGTCAGGTCCCACATTGGTCTGTGCTTTATGCAGGAATTAGTGTTGCAGCTCAGCTTCTGGACGATGCGGGCGGGCAAGCAGCTCAGTGGTGAGGATGGCGGGCTTTTGTGGGACCCGACTTGTCGGGGAAGGAAAAATACACCAAGCCAGAACTGAGCAATAGACCCTCGAGCAGCAGAGCATTCCAGCCACAATCAAGTATTAGGTTTTAGTTCACTGCCATGGTTTGAGTTTGGGTTCCCTGACAAGTCAGGTCCCACACTAATCCTTGCAGCAAACAAGAGCGATGGTGCTTATCTGGCTGCGAAGTGGGTGTTTTGCGTGGATCTGGCAATTTAATCGCGGCAATGATTGCCCATCTGCGCTAGCTGGGCGAAAATAGGGCATCTTTCTAAATTTCTGTTCTGTAGGAGAATCAAAAAAATGCCAAGTCGTCGAGAGCGTGCTAATGCCATTCGTGCACTGAGTATGGATGCTGTCCAAAAAGCGAATAGCGGACATCCGGGTGCCCCTATGGGTATGGCTGATATTGCCGAGGCGCTGTGGCGTGGTTATTTACAGCACAACCCTACCAATCCAAACTGGGCTAATCGCGACCGCTTTGTGTTGTCCAACGGTCATGGTTCGATGCTGATTTACTCCTTATTACACCTCACGGGCTACGATCTGAGCTTGGATGATTTGAAAAACTTCCGCCAGCTCAACAGCCGCACGCCAGGTCACCCTGAGCTGGGTTACACCCCAGGCGTGGAAACGACCACGGGTCCTCTGGGTCAGGGTATTGCCAATGCGGTGGGTTTTGCGTTGGCAGAAAAAGTGTTGGCCGCGCAGTTCAACCGCGAAGGTCACACCATTGTTGACCACCAAACCTATGCCTTTTTAGGCGATGGCTGCTTGATGGAAGGCATTTCCCACGAAGTCTGCTCGCTGGCGGGCACGTTGGGTTTAAACAAACTCACTGCCTTTTACGATGACAACGGCATTTCCATTGATGGTGAAGTGCAGGGTTGGTTTACCGATGACACACCGCGCCGTTTTGAGTCTTACGGCTGGCATGTGATTCGCAATGTGAATGGTCATGATGCCGATGAGGTTGAGGTGGCGATTGAAGCCGCTTTAGCGAGCGATAAGCCCACCCTGATCTGCTGTAAAACGACTATTGGTTTTGGTTCGCCCAACCATGGCGGCAAAGCCAGCAGTCACGGTGCGCCTTTAGGTGCGGAAGAAATTGCGTTGGCGCGTGCTGAGTTGGGTTGGACGCACGGCCCCTTTGAAATTCCTGCCGACATCTATGCTCAGTGGGACGCTAAAGAGGCGGGCGCTAAAGCGGAAGCTGAGTGGGAGGATAAGTTTGCCGCCTATGCGGCTGAGTTTCCTGAGTTAGCGGCAGAATTTAAGCGCCGTATGGCGGGTGATTTACCTGCCGATTTTGCTGAGAAAGCAGCACAGTACATTGCTGAAGTGGCGGCTAAAGGCGAGAGTATTGCCAGTCGTAAAGCCAGTCAGAATACCTTGAATGCGTACGGTCCGTTATTGCCTGAGTTGTTGGGTGGATCGGCGGATTTGGCGGGTTCTAACCTCACGCTTTGGAGCGGCTGTGAAGGCATTTCCAGCACCGACGCGGCGGGTAACTATGTGTTTTACGGTGTGCGCGAGTTTGGTATGAGCGCCATCATGAACGGTATCGCCCTGCACGGTGGCTTGATTCCTTACGGCGCAACCTTCCTGATGTTTATGGAATATGCGCGCAATGCGGTGCGCATGTCGGCATTGATGAAACAGCGCGTGCTTTATGTATTCACCCACGACTCCATTGGTTTGGGTGAAGACGGTCCAACGCACCAGCCAGTTGAGCAGCTAACCAGTCTGCGTACTACGCCCAATTTAGATACCTGGCGTCCATGCGATGCGGTCGAATCCGCTGTGGCATGGAAGTATTCTTTGCAGCGTAAAAACGGCCCCAGCGCGTTGATTTTCAGTCGTCAAAACCTGGATCACCAAGAGCGTAGCGCCGAGCAAATCGCCGATATTGAACGCGGTGGTTATGTGTTGAAAGATTGCGCGGGTGAGCCCGAGTTGATTTTGATCTCGACCGGTTCAGAAGTGGGCTTGGCTGTTGATGCTTATAACGTGCTGACCGAGCAAGGTCATAAAGTACGTGTGGTGTCTATACCATGCACCAGCGTGTTTGATGCGCAAGATGCCGAATACAAGCAAGCGGTCTTGCCGATTGAAGTCGGTGCGCGTATTGCCATTGAAGCCGCGCATGCGGATTACTGGTACAAATATGTCGGTCTGGATGGCCGCGTGATGGGCATGCACACCTACGGTGAATCCGCGCCGGCGGGTGACCTATTCGCGCACTTTGGCTTTACCCTAGACAACCTGCTGGGTCTAGCCACGGAATTGCTGGAAGACTAAGGCAAAACGGCGCTCCTACAATAGCCTGTTACGCCAAGGAGAATGCTATGCATCCGACCGCTGATTACACCTGCCACTACAGCGCTGCCAGATGCACCGCTGTCGCAGGCATGGCCTGCTCCTTGTCTGGCGGCTTGAAGCAATGTTGAATCGTCCAAGCTCAGGTATGAACGCCCAGCATCAATATGCTGCGCCAGAGTAGACTTGCCAACTTGACGCGGCCCTAGCAGGCAAACAACTGGCGTATCAGTGAGTGCTTCAAGCACGCGCTGCCTGAGTAGACGAGGAAGAAATGGAGGGGTCATCGAGCACCTTTTGTCAGCGTCCAATTGCTCAAAGTGCAAGCGTCTAATTGCTGTATGTGTCAGCGTCTAATTGCTGTATGTGTCAACGTCCAATTGCATAAAGTGTTCCTTGTACGAGGATGCCATGCATCCGACCGCAGATTACACCTGCCACCACAGCGCCGCCAGACACACCGCTGTCGCAGGAATGGCTTACTCCAGAAACCGCTGTTTCTACTGGGTTTTGGGTGAGCTAGAACCACTAGCGCAATGGTTGAAAAGAAGCGCAGTGCCGTGTGGGACCTGACTTGTCAGGGAACCAGTATCCGCCTGCTGCACAAAGCCAAACACCTTATTCAGACTCAAAAGCAAAAAAGCTTCCCCCGACAAGTTGGAGAATGGGAAGTGCACCCAAGTCAAGGTTAAACCTAAAACCCCAAGTCCGTGCCATGGTTTGGTTTTTAGTTCCCTGACAAGTCAGGTCCCACATTGGATTGTGCCATGCTCACAGTCTTGTGTTGGATCTAAGCTTATTCGCGCAAAAGCTGCGCTTAAGCAGAGTATCTAGAAAATCCGTTACGCGTGTACGAGGATGCCATGCATCCGACCGACGGAATATACCTGTAAGCACAGCGACACCAGACACACCGCTGTCGCAGGCATGGCCTGCTCTAGAAGAGCTTGCCTGATGAAATTACTGTGTTAGTGAGAGTTTCCAACCTCAATGCGTAATGTCCGAGCAGGCGTTTTCCGTCCTTTGTCTTCTGTATTCTGAATCCCTCTGGCGTATTTTTTTGCTTGTCGTTGCCGCTGTTAGACAGGAAACTTATGCCAAACTAACGTAATATGCACATGTATATTTCGAATTAGAGTGGGACAACACTAAGGAACTCCCTTGGCAAACTATCGTGTTGCATTAAATGGCTATGGCCGCATTGGGCGCTGTGTCTTGCGGGCGTTGTATGAGCGCAATCAGGACGCTAATTTTACGATTGTGGCGCTCAATGACATTGCCGATCAGGCCAGTATCGAATACCTCACCCGTTTTGATTCCACCCACGGGCGTTTCCCCGGTGAGGTGCGTGTGGATGGCGATTGCTTGCACATTAACGGCGATTGCGTGCAGGTGTTGCGCGCTGCCACGCCCGAGGAAGTGGACTGGCAAGTGTTGGATATCGATCTGCTGATTGAATGCTCCGGCCAATACACCACCCGTGCTCAGGCGCAGCGCTTTCTGGATGCCGGTGTGCCGAGGATTTTGTTTTCTCAGCCCATGGCCAGTGCTGAAGACGTGGATGCTACAATAGTGTATGGCGTCAATCATCAACAACTGAGCGGGCAGGAACGTATTCTGTCTAACGCTTCCTGCACCACGAACTGCGGTGTGCCGGTGTTGCAATTGTTGCAGCACGCAGTGGGGATCGAACAGGTGCTGATCACCACCATTCACTCGGCGATGAATGATCAGCCCGTGATTGATGCTTATCATCATGAAGACTTGCGCCGCACGCGCTCGGCGTTTCAGTCGGTGATTCCGGTGTCTACCGGTTTAGCGCGCGGTATTGAGCGTTTGCTGCCGGAATTAACTGGTCGTGTGCAGGCCAAAGCCTTGCGTGTGCCAACGGTGAACGTGTCCTGTTTGGATATCACCGTGCAGTGCGCGCGCGACACCAGTGCCGCGGAAATTAACCAGTTGTTTGCCGACGCAGCGCAAGGTCAAACACTTCAAGGTTTGTTAAACTGTACTGAGTTTCCGCATGCCAGTTGCGATTTTAACCATGACCCTCATTCGGCGATTATTGATGCCAGCCAGACGCGCATGTGCGGCTCGCGCATGTTAAATCTCGTGGCGTGGTTTGATAACGAATGGGGTTTCGCCAATCGGATGTTGGATGTGGCGGATTATTTTTTACAGCTTTCTTCTACTGCCTCAGCAAAGGAATAACCATGACTGTTTTGAAAATGGCTGATTTGGACTTAAACCAGAAACGTGTATTGATTCGTGAAGACCTGAACGTGCCGGTAAAAGACGGCAAAGTCAGCAGTGATGCGCGGATTGTCGCCTCGTTGCCCACTATTCGTCTGGCGCTAGAAAAAGGTGCGGCGGTGTTGGTTTGCTCGCACTTGGGTCGCCCAGAGGAAGGCGTGTTTAGCGAAGAAAACAGCTTAGCGCCGGTGGCAGCGTATTTAAGTGAAGCGCTGGGTCGTGATGTGCCTTTGGTGCGTGACTATTTAAACGGTGTTGAGGTTAAGCCCGGTGAGGTCGTTTTGCTGGAAAACGTGCGCTTTAACGCGGGCGAGAAAAAGAATACCGACGCGCTGGCGCAACAGTACGCGGCGCTCTGTGATGTGTTTGTGATGGATGCCTTTGGTACAGCACACCGTGCGCAGGCGTCTACCCATGGTGTGGCGAAATTTGCCAAAACCGCTTGTGCTGGTCCTTTGCTAGCAACTGAGCTTGAAGCTTTGGGCAAGGCGTTGGATAAACCAGCCCAGCCGATGACGGCGATTGTGGCGGGCTCGAAAGTCTCGACCAAGTTAGATGTGCTTAATAGCTTGGCAAAGGTGTGTGACCAGCTGATCGTTGGCGGCGGCATTGCCAATACTTTCTTAGCCGCTGCTGGTTTTGCGGTGGGTAAGTCGCTGTATGAGCCTGATTTATTAGACACGGCAAAAGCCATTGCCGCGAAAGTGAGCGTGCCTTTGCCGGTGGATGTGGTGGTAGCCAAAGCCTTTGCAGCGGATGCCGAGGCGACCGTAAAAGCTGTGGCTGATGTCGCTGAAGACGATATGATTTTGGATGTCGGCCCAGAGACCGCAGCGCAGTTTGCTGAGCTGCTCAAAAGTGCTAAAACAATTTTATGGAACGGCCCGGTGGGCGTGTTCGAATTTGACCAATTTGCTAACGGCACCCAGGTGCTCGCGCAAGCCATTGCCGACAGCGAAGCGTTTTCTATTGCCGGCGGCGGTGATACCCTTGCAGCTATTGATAAATACAATGTTGCCGAACAGATTAGTTACATCTCCACCGGCGGCGGCGCTTTCCTTGAGTTTGTCGAAGGTAAAGTATTGCCAGCCGTAGAAATGCTGCAACAGCGCGCGCAGGGCTAATTTTTCAACGGCTCTTGTATGAGCGCAATTTTTGCGCGATTGAAGTTAAACCAGTGCAGCAACGAGCAGGACAGGCACAAAATTCACTACTGGCACGATCTGATGTGGGACCTGCCTTGGCAGGGAACTGAGTTAATATATAGCGCAGAGCTAACAATGTTCCCCGACAAGTCGGGTCCCACACGAATGAGTGCTCAAGTTGGGTTTTTGAGTTGATGACCAAATCTGCATCGCCCATAAGCTGGGCTCCAACCAGTAGGCAGTAGGCGGCATTTTTTTGTAGGAGCAGGCCATGCCTGCGACAGCGGTACGTCTGACGGCGTTGTGGCGGCAGGTATAATCTGCGGTCGGATGCATGGCATCCTCGTACAGGCGTAACGGGCTCTTGTTAGGGCGCAACACACATATTTTCACACGGGTTGACCTAATGTCAGTCCGCATTAAAAAACAGGAGTAGACCCTATGGCTCTAATTACTATGCGTCAATTGCTGGATCATGCCGCCGAATTTGGCTATGGCATCCCAGCGTATAACGTGAACAACCTTGAGCAAATGCGCGCGATTATGGAAGCGGCTGATCACACCAATTCTCCGGTGATTGTCCAGGCGTCAGCCGGTGCGCGCAAATATGCTGGCGCCCCGTTTTTGCGTCACCTGATATTAGCGGCAATCGAAGAGTTCCCGCACATTCCCGTCTGTATGCACCAGGATCACGGCACCAGCCCAGCGATTTGCCAGCGTTCGATCCAACTGGGTTTCAGCTCAGTGATGATGGACGGCTCGCTCCTTGAAGACGGTAAAACTCCATCCGACTATGAGTACAACGTCGAAGTGACCCGCCGTACCGTAGAAATGGCGCATGCGTGCGGTGTGTCGGTAGAAGGTGAGCTGGGTTGCTTAGGCAGCTTAGAAACCGGTATGGCCGGTGAAGAAGACGGTGTGGGCGCGGAAGGCGTGTTGGATATGGAGCAAATGCTCACCGATCCAGAAGAAGCCGCTGATTTTGTAGCGAAAACCAAGGTGGATGCACTGGCGATTGCCATTGGTACCAGCCATGGCGCGTATAAATTCACCAAACCACCTACTGGCGATACCCTAGCCATCGAGCGTATCAAAGAAATCCACGCGCGCATTCCGAACACGCACCTGGTGATGCACGGCTCCAGCTCGGTGCCGCAGGACTGGTTGAAAATTATCAACGAATACGGCGGCGACATTGGCGAAACCTATGGTGTGCCAGTGGAGGAAATCGTCGAAGGCATCAAGCACGGGGTGCGTAAAGTTAACATTGATACCGACCTGCGTTTAGCCTCAACTGGCGCGATTCGTCGTTACTTGGCGCAAAACCCAAGCGAATTTGACCCGCGCAAATACTTGGCAGAAACCGTTAAAGCCATGCGTGATATCTGTATCGCCCGCTATGAAGCCTTTGGTGCTGCTGGCAATGCCAGCAAAATCACCCCGATTTCCATGGAAATCATGTATCAGCGCTATGCCAGCGGTGAGCTGTATAAATAAGCTGAATTACTAGGCATATAAAAAACCCGTGCTAATTACAGTGCGGGTTTTTTTTGCAAGCGAAGCGTGAGCGCTTAATTTTTACCCCGGCTTAGTTAGCGAGTTGAACCTAGCCTGAACGGGTTAATCATGACTATTGACTTAAGTGTTTTTAGTTATACTATTCGTTAACTAATTTTTATTGTAAGTAACTCATGGAGAGTAGCAGTATGTTTAAGAAAACCTTAGCAGCCGCTTTAGTTTTGGGCTTGGCTAGCACTGGTGCGCAGGCAGCGGATTGGGATGTGTCGGGTTATATTCAGGGTAATATTGGACAGTCGAAAGCTGAAAAGCCGAGCTTTGTAAAGCGCGAAGCTCAGAGCTTACCAGGTACTACTAAGTCGGATAGTAAAGATACTGCCTATAAGCTGATCGTAGGATTACAGTTAAACCCCTACGTAGCATTAGAAGCGCAGTATGTGGATTTAGGTAAAGCAAACTATAAAATTCGCAGCGCTGGTAACGAAAATAAAATCAGAACCAGTACGAAGGGCTTGGGTGCTAACCTAGTGGGTACTTTACCGATTGAGAGCTTCACTTTATTCGCTAAAGCTGGTCTACACAATATGGAAACTAAGCTTTCTGATAAAACTAATCTAGGCTACTCTGCTAGTGGAACAACTCGCCAATGGACGCCTTCATATGGCATTGGCGCAAGCTATGAGTTTGTTGAAAACTTAGCCGCTGTGGTTGAGTATGAGCGTTATCACAAAGCAGCAGATGATAAGGCTTGGGCAGGTTACACGAAAGAAAGAGTTAGCGTGAAGCATGATATTGATATGCTTTCCGCAGGTATCCGCTACAAGTTCTAATCTGGCTAGCTGAAGAAAAAGGGGTGCACAGGCTGCGCCCCTTTTTTGATCCTCGTAACAATAACCATCTGGCGCGTCTTTTTGCTAGCCACAGCGTTTGGGCTTAGAATTATCCCTGAAACTTTTAGCGCTGTGCTTTATGATGAGCGTCAAACTATGTGGGGGTGTTTATGCAAGGTAATAAACAAGTTGTAGCCTGTTTAATCGATTTGCTACGCGGTGAGCTGGCGGCGCGGGATCAGTATTTTCTGCATTCTAGACAATACGAAGACCTGGGTTTGACCAAGCTGTATGAGCGGATCAACCACGAAATGGAAGAAGAAACCCAGCACGCCGATGCCATCCTCAAGCGTATTTTATTTTTGCAAGGCAAACCGGATATGACGCCAGAGCCGGTCAACCCAGGTACAGATGTGCCCAGTATGCTGCGTAATGATTTGGCAGTTGAGTATCTGGTGCAGAAAAATCTAGCCGATGCGATTGCACTCTGTGAGGAGCATCAGGATTACGTCACGCGCGATATGCTGTTAGAACAGCAGCGTGACACGGAAGAAGATCATATGTATTGGCTGGAAAAACAGCTGCGTTTGATTGAGCTTATTGGTCTGCCAAATTATCTGCAGGCACAAATGTAATTTATGTCGATTCAGTTGCGTGATGACCAGAAGCGTTATGGGCTGGTCAGTGTTTTATTGCATTGGACAATCGCTGTGCTGATTGCTGTGTTGGTTGGGCTGGGTTTATGGATGGTCAGCCTGAGCGTGTTTGATTCTTGGTACCGTACCGCGCCCATGCTGCATACCAGTTTGGGTGTGGTGGTGACGTTGTTGATGCTGCTTCGTTTGCTCTGGCGTGTGCCGGCTGCCAAGCCAGCGCCTGCAGTGGCGCGCAGTCCCGTTATGATGCTGTTGGGCAAGCTGGTGCACCGAATCATGTATGCGAATGTGTTTGTTGTGGCTGTCTCGGGTTACTTAGTAGCAACAGGTAGTGGTCGCGCGCTAGATTTCTTTAATCTATTTTCTGTGCCGGCAATGCTGCATGTTTCAACCAGCCAGGTTGAGCTGTTTAAAACCGTGCATGAATTGAGTGTGTGGTTTTTGGTTGCTTTAATAGCGTTGCATGTGGCAGCGGTGTTGAAGCATCAGCTGATTGATAAAGAACCCATCCTGCAGCGGATGAAGCCTTAGGCAGTATCGAACCGGAATTAAGCCATTGGGCGATTAAGTTTAGGTCCAGCACAAAACGACAAGCAAGGCACAGTCCAATGTGGGACCTGACTTGTCAGGGAACCAGAAATTAAGCCATGGCTGTGAGTTGGGGTTTGTGCATGGCACTGAGTTCAGTGCCTTTCCCGTTCCCCGACAAGTCGGGTCCCACAAAAGCCTAGCCA
>Ga0265293_10004334_pt1 | contig 25129 bp, 12 predicted proteins | sample Munlanlewell138R_FD_192505 | JGI IMG/M metagenome (GOLD analysis project Ga0265293, IMG submission 192505) | Leachate microbial communities from a municipal landfill in Southern Ontario, Canada - Leachate well 138R | ecosystem: Engineered > Solid waste > Landfill > Unclassified | place: Canada...
AAGGCTGCGGCAATTCTAAGGCCTGTGAAACTGCCCGGGCCTATTGAAATATGCACCTGCTCAATTTCATTTGCCTGTTTTCCAAATTGTTTTAATAGTTTATCTATCGCAGTAAAAAGCTCCGCGCTATGCCTCATAACTTCTGGAAACCGGATTTCTCCGAGCAGTCTTTCGCCCGCGGCCAAAGCTGCCGAGCCGTATCTGCCGCTGGTTTCGACCGCTGCGATAAGCGGCTGGAAATCTTTGTTTTTCTTCATTGTTTTTAGCCTTATTGCCGATGATAATATAGGACCGTGGTAATAGTATCTGCCTATTGACAAAAAATCAAATCCTAAAGAGTTTAACAAGGAGGCATAGGTATAAAAATGGTATCTTCAGGCTTATTTTCGGGATTAAAAAACAGACGGAAAATGATGCCCTTGGGCTCAATAAGATTTATTATCGCGGTCTTAACTGCTGGTTCGGTTTTTTTTGCTTTTGCTGCGGATGATTCTGTTATGGATGAATCTGTCGGGCAGGCTGTCGAGCAGTGGCTTGCGATAGCCGGCGCGCAATATGACAAGGCTATGTTTAATCAAGCCGAGCAGTCGCTGCTTAGAGCGCATGATTTTTACCAATATATTAGTCCGGAACAAAGGCAGCGTATAGATGAGCTATTCGATAAGCTTGAAGATGCCGTCATAGAAAAACAAAAATTGATTCAGGAGCTTAAGATTTCTGATGAAATGATTAATAACAATCAGCTTGCCCAAGCCAAAACTATACTTGAAGCCCACAGGGATAATAAATTGCTTAATGAAATAGAGCGAGGGCAAATCGATATGGTGCTCAAAAAAATTGATTCATTGCTTATCGCTCGCAGAAACGAGATGGCTGAATTATTTAGAATCAGCACGCAATATTATCAAGGGGGTGAATTGGAAAAAGCAAAACAGGGTTTTTCTGAAGTCGCAGCAAGCGGTCTGTATGTACCTTCGAAGGGTAAAACTGCCGAGCAGTATATTCAGGAAATAGAAAAACAATTGTCCAAGAAAAGTTTGCCTTCGCAGCAGTCTCATCAGCTCGCGATTGAATCGCAGGCACAAGAAAAATCCGGCTCTTGGTTCGGGAAAAAATCGCAGGACAGTATTGTTTCTCAGCAAACTGGCTCTGAGGTTTCTTCCGTCAAATCGGATGCGCAAGTTGCATCTAAACAGCCGCCGTTACAGGCAGGTCGTTCCGAAGGCCAAGGTAACATCAGGAGCGGCTATGCAAGGGCGGTAGTACGCAATACCCATACAAAAGTCGCCGAACATTTGGAAAAAAATGAGTTCGAACAGGCAAAAGCTTTGGTATTCGACGCAAGAACGCTTGTTGTAAATTATCAGAGAGATATAGATTCTGGGCTTTATCAGCTGCTTATGGCTGAATTGAACGGTCTTGACGATACGATAAAACGCAGGCAATTCGGACTATCCAAATAATTGCAACTTAAAAATGGTTTTTCGGGGGGCGGGAAATGCCTTTTCTGCGGGGTTTTTGGTTATTTATCGCTTAAAAACTGCCGACTTAGGGTTTAGAAAATGCCAATAGTAAACCTTGACAGGCGGTTTTAAATAAGTATAATATGGGACTGCCTTTCAAATGAAGGGTTTGTTTCGGTTTTGGGGTGTTTTTTGCTTGCAAAATTGATGTTTTTTTTATAAAATCAAACTCGCCGAATGGCATTTCAAAATTGCGGGTGGTTTTTGGCGTAGGTGGGTGAAAATTTAGTGTTTTTTCGTAGTTTTTTTATTTTTAGGAGGGCGGTCTCTTGAAGACGCTACTTAATTTATCCAAATCGTTTGGCACTAAAGGGCTATTAATAACCGTATTTGTGCTTGTTTGCGCAGGTACCCTTTTTATGCCTCTGAGTCTGGCGCAGGAAGGACAGGCTGAACGGCAAAAAATTGTTCAGCAAATCGCCGAGAAGTGGATTCAGGTCGGAATGGAACAGTATGAACGGGGTTTATACAAAGCCTCCGAACAATCGTTAATTAGAGCAAAAGACTACGAAGATCATATGCCTGCTGACCAGAAAAAACGTTTGAATGAAATGCTTGTGCAAGCACAAACTGCGGTTGCCGAAGTTCAGCGTATAGAAATCGGCATTGCTAACGCAGAAACATTGATGGCTCAGGGCAGAAACGCCGAAGCCAGAAACATTTTGGAAGGCATTCGTGACAGCCGATATCTTACAGAGCAGCAAAATGCTTTTGTCGAAGAGTCTCTTGCAGCGCCTACGGTTGGCATTTCAGCCAAGCATGCTCAAATGGCCCAGCTCTATAATCAAAGCGTAGATTATTATAACGCAGGTGAGCTTGAAAAGGCTCGCGAAGGCTTTCTTGAAGTATCTAAAAGCGGTCTTGCAATAGCTCCGGCAGGCAGCAGAGCAGAAGATTATCTTGCTAAAATTGATGCCGAGCTCGCCGAGCAAATGATAACAGGGCATTCTCCTGCTGCGGCTACCGTTGATATTCACAGGGAAGTATTCGGGGTTGAGCAGCCTGTTGATACCAGATATATCACGCCTGCCGAAGAACCTGTAATCATAGTCGCAGAACCTGTAGCCGTGCATACAGAACCCGCGGCTGCTGTAGAAACATCAGAAGCCGGTTATCTCGAAGTTATACAAAGACGACAGAATATTATTCGCAGTCATACTAAAGCTGTGGTTAATGACGCCTCCGCAAAATCAAGAAGCCTTAAAGAACAAGGTGATTTCGATCAAGCTCTGAAATCTGTTGATTACGCCCAGAATATTGTTAACAGAAACAGAATGCAGTTGGGTGAGGCATTATTCGCTGAATATAGCCAAGAATTGCAAAAACAGCGTGAAGATATCGAAACAGCACAGAGAAATATGCAGTTACAGATTGAAGAACAAAGACGTATCGCAGCTGCTCAAGAGCAAGAGCAAATTCGCTCTCGAATGGCGACGGACAGGCAAAACAGAATAAAAGACCTTTATGACAATGCAGTAGCTTATCAGAAACAGCAGCGGTATGAGGAAGCTTTGGGGCAATTGCAGATGCTGATTGCCATAGATCCCTTGAATAATAATGCTTTGATTCTCAGAGATACTCTCGAAGACACCATAAGCTTCCGGAAACAGTTGGAAGTGTATAAAGAAAAGCAGCAGCAGAGGTCTGCAATACTTTTAGAGACCAGCCGTGCTGAAATACCTTATGCGAAAGAAATGGTTCATCCGAGAAATTGGAAAGAAATCGCAGCTAGAAGAGTTCCCGAGCAGGCAATAGGAAGAGATCCTGCGACGGCTAAAGTTTATGAACAGCTCGATGAGCTGGTTGACTTGTCAGATCTCAACAGAGATATGGCATTTGGCGATGCGATAGGGATACTTAGAGATTCGGTTGACCCGGCTTTGAGGATATTCGTTATGTGGCGGGATCTTTATAATAACGCGGATATTGATCAGACAACCCCGATTAATATGGACCCGATTTCTCCTATTAAGCTAAGTTCCGCTCTTAGGCTTATGCTGGAATCAGTATCAGGCGGTTTTGCGAGACTTGGATATATTGTTGATAACGGTGTTATAACGATAGCTACCGAAGAATCATTGCCGAGTGAATTGGTTACGCTGGTTTATGATGTTACGGACATTATCCAAGCTCCGGCGGAATATCGAGTTCAAGTAAGCGGCGGCGCCGGCGGCGGCGGCGGCGGCGGTGTTAGCGATGTCGGCGGTGGTTTCCAAGATCAGGGACAAGAAGACCAACAGGATGCAGAAACTTTGCGAACCGAAGCAGCAGAGAGAGTTGACGCCTTAATTTTATTAATACAGGATACGATTGCGCCTGATTCATGGTTCTTCGCCGGCGGAGAAGGAACTATTACCGCGTATAGTAATAAACTTTTGAGTGTTCGCCAAACAGCTGAGGTGCATAATCAGGTTAATAAACTTCTCGAGGAACTTAGAAAATCTCACGGTTATCAGGTTGCTATTGAAGCTCGTTTCCTAATAGTTCAGGAAAATTTCCTCGAAGAAATAGGTTTGGATGTAGATTTCTTTATCAGGCCGGGCGGAAAATGGGGTGAAATTGCTTTCGGGCAGAACTCCTCCGAAATTGCTCTTTCCGCTGGAACAGGCATTACCGGAACTTTCGGCGGAATTACGGGTGCGGGTATTGGTGTAACAGGGGTAACCGCCGGCTCTATGAGCGGGGGATATGGTTCGTTTCTTGATGATTTAGAAGTCAGTTTTTTGTTAACTGCTACACAAGCTCATCGTGATGCGACTATTGTTACAGCTCCCAAAGCTACTGTGCTTAGCGGAGAATCAGCGTCATTCCGTCTCGAAAGATATCTGTATTATGCCGGAGATATCGAAATTGAAAGCAGAGAAGCAGCTACTACCGACGGGTCTACTCGAGGTACCTTTACTGTTAACTACGAAGACCGCTCTGTAAGAAGCGGTACGATTCTTAATATTACACCAACTATTACGCCCGACAAAAAATATGTTCTTTTGAATATAGATGCGCAGCTTCAAGATTTTCTCGGGTTTAGAAGACAAGTTATTGATATACCGTTGTTCGGTGATGCACCCGGGCAGGGAATACAATATGGTCTTGATTTCCCGGAAACAGAAGTTTCGCAGATTAGAACACGTGTAAGTGTGCCCGATAGAGGTACTTTGCTGCTGGGCGGACAGAAACTTGGCGCAGAAGTTACGAAAGAAGCCGGCGTTCCAGTATTAAGCAAAATACCTGTTCTCGGAAGAGCTTTTAGAAACACCAGCCAGGTTAAAGACCATAAAATTCTGCTGATATTGGTTAAGCCGACTATTCTGCTTCAGCAGGAAGTAGAAGCTGATGCGATAGCTTCGATAGAACAAGGTTTTTAAAGATTAAATTTGGAGTAAACAATAAATATCCTCAGCTTGGGGGATATTTGTATAGTTTTTAGCTGTGTTATTAGTTTTTAAAATTAAGTTTTTAGTATTTAGTAAAGTAAGATTTGGCTGATTCAGGGTGTTCGATGCCGAAAGGGGCGGCAATATTATGAATAAAAAAGCATTGCTTGTTTTATCCGCATTATTTCTCATTTCTTTTATATCTTTAGCTGACGATGCACCTTATGCCCAAGGACGAGTGCTTGTGCGTTTTGCTTCAAGCGGGTATGGCCTTGACAGTGCTGCGCCGTCGCAGCAGGCGGTTGCCAGACAAAACCTGCTTAATCAGGCAGGCGGAGGTTCGGTTGTTCGTGTCTATAATAAACTCGGAGGTTGGTGTCTTGTTAACATACCGCAATCAATGTGCGTAGAATCAGCTATTCAGTCTTATGTGTCTACCGCCGGAATTGTCGCGGCTGAACCTGATTATAAAATAAAAAGTTATGCTGTAACACCAAACGATACAAGATTTACAGAACTGTGGGGATTGCTAAATACTGGTCAGGCCGGCGGGAGAATAGGTGCGGATATAAAGGCTGCTGAAGCTTGGGGGTATGGGGTTGGAAGTAAAGATATAGTGGTTGCTGTTACAGATTCAGGCGTAGATTATACACACCCTGACCTTGCAGCGAATATGTGGATTAATTTGGCCGAGCTAAACGGCATTGCCGGCTATGATGATGATGGAAATGGCTATGTTGATGATATTTACGGTTATGATTTTATAGGTAATAGTGCAATTAATTCCATGCCTGACTCAGACCCGATGGATTTTGATGGGCATGGTACTCATGTAGCGGGGACTATCGGAGCTGTTGGAAACGACGCCAGAGGAGTTGTTGGAGTCAATTGGAATGTCAGCATTATGGCCCTAAAAATATTCGATGATGCTGGTGGTTCTAATGAAAGTTTTGATTCGATTGCCGTTGCGGCTATAGAATATGCAATAAACAATGGTGCTCATGTGATTAATGCATCATGGGGAAGTATTGTACCAGGGGCGCCTTTTTCGCAGTTTTTGTATGATGCAGTAAAAAGCGCCAGGGATGCAGGAGTGCTTTTTGTTGCTGCAGCCGGAAATGAAAATAACAATAACGATGTTGCCCAAGCGGAAGTGTGGCCTGCTAACTTTGATCTGGATAATGTCATTACAGTTATGGCTACAGGAAATACGGATTATAGGGCCTATTATTCAAATTATGGTTCTGTTTCGGTTGATATTGCTGCGCCGGGCGGGGATTTTTTACGAGGCGGCAATCCCGGTACAATTTTAAGTACTGCGCCGGGCAATAGATATGAATTTATGCAGGGAACTTCAATGGCTGCTCCTCATGTTGCAGGTGCCTGTGCATTGATTTTATCGATTGACCCTTCTTTAAGCTATAATCAGGTAAAAAGAGCAATAATAGATACCGCGGATAAGTTTCCGCAATTGACTGATTTATGCGTAGCGAACGGCAGATTGAATCTTTTGGCTGCTATAGAAGAAATAGTGTTAGATAATGAACCGCCGACTCCGGATCCTGCTAAATGGGAATCGTGGGGTCGTCCTGCCGCAACCGGTCGGCATTCTATAGTAATGCAGGCTGTTCGAGCTCAGGATAACAAAAGTTCTGTCCAGTATAAATTCGAATGTACTACACATTCTTCTTTTAGCAGCGATTGGCAAAATGAGCCTTTATATCATGCGCAAGGGTTAGCTCCTGATACGACGTATACTTTCCGTGTAAGAGCACGTGATGAAAGCAATAATATGACTGTATGGTCGGGCTCTGCGTCTGCTAAAACAGCGGCTGCTGTTGATAATCTGCCTCCATTTCCGAACCCGATGCAATGGAAGATAAGTCCGAGGCGCCATGGTATTAGCGGCGTTGCGATGCAGGCGATGAAGGCTATCGACGAGAACGGCCCTGTTCAGTATGAATTTAGAGCTTATGTTGATACGCCTGATCATCCTGCTGCAGAATTAAATAGGCCTTATGACACGGATCCTAATTATCTTATACCTTTCGGGCTGGTTCAGGGGAAGACGTATTATTTTGAGGTTAAGGCTAAGGACGCTCTTAATAATGTTACTGAATGGAGCACTAAGGCAATGGTGAGTCTTACGGCTCCGCCGAAAACCATCGAAGTTCCTTTCAACCATCCAGATATACAGAGTGCGATTAATGCTGCCAAGAATGGCGATACGATTGTGATTCATCCGGGCAGGTATCCTGCAAAAGGGTATAACCAAGATTCTGCAAATATTGATTGGTTCAGAGGTTTTAAGGTAGATAAGAATATTACAATACGAAGTATTAATCCAGATGACCCTCAGATAGTTGCCTCTACGATTATTGATTGTATGAATGATGTCGAAATGTCCGGCGGCTTTTTGCTTGTCGGCGATACTGCGGTAGGTGGGGGGTACTGTGAGCTTCGCGGTCTTACAATTACTAATATTTATATCCATGGCGGAACTATGAGCACACCTGCATTACCAGGTATGGATGGTCACGAGTCGGGTGTACCTATGTTCGGTGGCGGTATTGCTATCGATGGAAATCATCTTGTGGAGAATTGTGTAATCAGAGATAGTATACTTATTGGATGGCATGGCGGAGACGGTTCAGACGGCAATGATGAGTCACCGTACATTCCGATATCAGGTGGTAAAGGCGGCAATGGCAGTGATGTCGGAGGAGCAGGAATATATGTTGCATGGGGCAGCCCGATTATACGTGGTACAACTATACAGGATTGTCAGGTATTTGCAGGCAATGGCGGCAGCGGCGGTGATGGTGTTGATGCTCCACCTGAAATTAACGACCCGAATAATCCCGGCGGCAGAGGCGGTGATGGCGGTAATGCAGGTTCTGCTTTTGGTGCCGGTGTATTTGTTAGTCCGCAAGCTGGTTCACCTATTTTTGAAGATTGTATTATAAGAAATTGTTTTGGGTTTGGCGGAACTGCCGGTGATGGTGGTACAGGCGGTGATTTTGCTGATTCATCAATTCATTCTCCACTTACAGACCTGCCCGGTGATGGCAGCGGCGGTCATGGCGGAGTACCCGGCTCCGTACTTGGCGGTGGTATATATTGCGGTTCTGAAACAGTTTTAAGAAACTGTATAATAGAAAGAAACTATGCTTTGGGAGGTTATGGAGGAAACGGTGGAGATGCAGGGGCACCGTCTCCTACAACCGGAGAAGGATTTGATGGCGGAGTCGGCGGACTGCTTGATAGGTGGGACCCGTATTTAACCGAAGATACACCGCAGGGATTGAACAGTCCGGATAAATTTACGGCTAAAGGTGGAGGTTTATATGCTGAGCAAGGTATCTCTATATTAATCGAAAACACCGAAATAAAAGGTAATATTACCAGAGGAAGCGTCTCCGGGTTAGGCGGACTAACCTCGTATATCGGAGAAATTCCAATACCGTCTCGACAGAATTACCAGATTGCAAGTCACGGCGGCGGTATTGCAATTGGTTCTAATGTAACAGCCCATCTCGAAAAAAGCGAGATATCTCAAAACCAGACCATTAATAGCTGGGTTAGTGGCTCTTTCAGAGGATTTGATGGCGGGGTTGATATATTCCCTGATGGACTTAATCCATCCGAACGTTCTGAGCATGTTATGATAGATTATTTTGGATGGGGCGGCGGTTTATACTGTGAAGGCAGTTTAAACCTTCAAATTATTGACTGCACCATTTCTGGAAATGAATCCCCTGTCGGCGGCGGTATGGCTGTAGCTGACATCGATAATATTAATATAATTAGGGGCATCATTAGCAATAACACTGCTGGATACGGCGGCGGTATAGTTAATATTAATTCCGTATTAGATATTAATGACTGTATAATAAGCTCCAATACGGCATCGACTAGTACCGGCGGCGGTATTCATTGCACAAGCAGCTCTCTTAATATGCGGAATTCTGTATTAGAAGAAAATATCGCAGCGATTTCCGGCGGCGGAATTTTTATACAGGGGGTTAATTCTCCTACTGCAGAACAAAAACTGACAAATTGTTTAATCATAGGCAATCAGGCATTTAAGAGCGGTGGTGGTATTGCGAGCAGAGATGAAGCTGTAGTTACCGTCAAAAACTGTACGGTTGTTGAAAATACTGTTTCAAATACCATTTCGGGAAGCGGTGGAGGTATAAGCTGTGCTGCTAATAATTCAAATTCGATAAGTGTCATTGAAGTTGTCAGCAGTATATTATGGGATAATGCCGCAAAATATGGTTCACAAATCGCGGTCGGAGATGCATTAAGCCAGAATAATCCTGACGCTACGGTTTGGACGAGGTACAGTGATTCGCAGGGCGGCAGTGCCGCTGTTTTTGAAGGGATTACACAAGACCCCAACGGCGGTCCTTGGTCTTATTGGGCTACAGGTAATATAAACGCGGACCCGATTTTTGTCCGAGCAAATGCAAAAGATCCTCTTAGTGCATATTATCTAAGTCATCTTGCTTCCGGACAAATTGACAACAGTCCGTGTATTAACGCAGGCAAGGATAATGCCTCGGATTTATTCGATGAACTTCAGCAGAGGCAAGTTACAACCCGAACAGACGCAGTAGCCGATAGCGACAGGGTTGATATGGGCTATCATTATCCGATACCTGAAGAAATAAAAATGTATGGTTTGACAATTGAAGTTGAGGTCGAACCCGGTTTTGAATCGGACGGCATGCTCCAAGCCCGTTTATATGGTGACAATGCTTTCGTGAAACAAACTCGCAATGACCCGTGCAGTTTTTATGTGCCTCAAGGCGCTATAATTGAGTTGACGGCTATTCCGGACGCGGATTTCAAAGTTGATGTTTGGACCGGTGCCGACAGAGTTCCCGCGGCGGGCGACCCATGCAATGTTGTTACTATGGATTCGACAAAGAAAGTAACCGTATCATTTACCCCTGATGGTTTTTATTATCTTACAACCAAAGTAACCACTGATAACGGTCATATAGAATACTTTAATCAAGCTCTCGGGCAGATGGTCGTTCACGAGGGCAGGTCGATACATAAAGAAGGTGAGGTAGTAGAACTTCTGGCTGTGCCTGATGATAAATCTAATATCACTCACTGGACAGGTACAGATGATGACTTGGCTATATCACGAGAGAATACAGTTACAATGACCAGCCGTAAAGATGTTAGTGTCAGTTTTTCACCGCCTCGGATACTTTATGTCGGAGCGGATTCTAAATATCCAACGATTCAGTTAGCCATTAATGCTGCAATTTCCGGTGATATTGTTATGATTACACCCGGGACTTACGATATCTACGAAGCCAGTCAGGACGAACCATATTTATTTGTATCCGGCAAAGATATTACTATTACAAGTGTTGATCCGCTTGATGCGAATAATGTTACGATAATCGGCGGTTTTGTTATAGAAAATGTACGCAGAGAGATGGTTATCGAGGGTCTAACTATTCAAGCCCATTATTCAGGCGAAAAAAGTATCGGCGGGCCATACAAGATGGTTAATGTACAAGGATCCGGAGTTGACGGATTGCGAGGATACTGGGGTTACGGCGGCGGCATGTGGCTTGTTAACGGCTATATGTCGGAATATGATTTCTTATGGCCTGAAGATGAAAATAATACCAAGTCCAATGTTACTGCATCTCCTACAATACGCAATTGTATTTTCCGTGACTGTATTGTTCGCGGAGTTCATGGCGGTGATGGTTCAGGCGGAACTGATGAGCGCGGCTGGGGCGGTAACGGAGGTCCCGGCGGAGCAGCTTATGGCGGAGCCGTCTGCATAGGTGATAACACATCGCCTTTATTTGAGAATTGTTCTTTTATTAACAATATGGCAATAGGCGGTGATGGAGGTAACGGAGCAGATGGGCAACAAGGCCCCCAGGGGCATGGTGGCAGTTGGGGTGATAAAGATGGTGCGTGGTGGTGGGAATATCAGGTTACGGATTACTGGAAGTACAGCGGTTTTGGCGGAGCCGTTTATTGCGGAGTTAACAGTTCACCCGAATTTATTAACTGTTTATTTGAAAATAATAGTGTTTATGGCGGCAGCTCAGGTATAAGTGGAAACCCGCCTAGGCCAGGATGGCCTTACAGCCACTATAAGATAGACCGTTTCGGCGGAGCTGTATATGCAGCAGATAACAGCACCGCGATTTTTAGAAATTGTACTTTTATAGGCAATGAAGCTGATGTTGACGGCCCCGAATTATGGGTGAATACGGCACCGACTGTTAGTGCGTACGATACATTATCTTACGGCGGCGCGATTGCATTCGAAAGAGGTGCGGATTTAATTTTTGAAAATACTGTCTTTATCAATAATACAGCTACGGTCGGCGGTGCGGTATTTTATAATGAATCTGCTCCGTATATCTTCAAGTCCGAGTTTATAGGAAATAGTGCTTTGCACGGCGGAGGACTGCTTGGTGTCGGAGGTGCGGGTATAATAGAAAGATGCTTATTTACTGAAAATCAAGCTACTATTAATGGAGCTCAAGGCGGTGCTATAGCATCTTTGGGCGGCAATACTCAGATAATAGATACGCAGATTATAGGTAATTTTTCTCAAACGAGCGGCGGCGGTATTTACATTTCCAACAAAGATATCGAAGGCGATGATGTTTCGGGCTGGAATAAAGTTCTGATTCACAATTGTCTTATAGCTGAAAATATCGCAGGAATAACGGGCGGCGGAATCAGCGCTAATTGGCATGCATATCCGGAGATTGAAAACTGCACGATTGCTAATAACACAATCGCCGGTGCCGGAGGATATGGCGGCGGTCTTTATAGTTCTTATGGAAATTATACAACTGTAAACAACAGTATAATTTGGGGCAATTCCGCGGGAACTACAGGAAGCGGGCATCAAATTGCAGTAAGGCCTGCCTCCAGACCGGCTGCTGTGGTTGTAAGTTACAGTGATATTCAGGGCGGTATGGTTGCGGTTCAACCTCCATCGGTCGGCGGAAATGTATGGAAAGACAACGGTTGTATATTTGCGGGTAATCCGAGCAGCAGTAATATCGGATCAAATCCTGCGGATGACCCGTTATTTGTATCGAGTCCGAATGGGGATTATTATCTCAGTCAAATATTAGCGGGGCAGGCTAAGAATAGCCCCTGTGTTGACAGAGGTCAGGCAGCTGCTTCTGCTACAGTTCTTGCAAGCGGTGTCAGCTTGGATAAATATACTACACGCACGGATGAAGTTTTTGACAAAGGCCGTGTTGATATGGGATTCCATTACCCCTTAACATCTATAGGTGCTTTGTGTAAGGTATGCGATTTGGTTTATGACGGCAAAATTGATTTTGCTGATTTTGCCAAGTTTGCTTCGGTTTGGCTGCATCAGGACTGCTCAGAAAATAATAACTGGTGCAGCGGGGCAGATTTTAATTATGATGAATCTGTTGGTATTAAGGATATTTCGCTTTTGGCGGAATGCTGGAAAGTTCACGATGACCAGCCTCCTATGCCGAATCCTATGCAATGGGAAATTCAGCCTTATTCGACTTCTGCCGTGGCTCCATACGAAATTAGTATGAAAGCCGTCGGGGCGATTGATGCTTGGGGCTGGCCGGTACAATATCTGTTTGAATGTACTACTGACCCGAACTTTGACAGCGGGTGGATTTCAGATAGACAGTATACTGCAATCGGACTACAAGCCGATACTGGTTACGTATTTAGAGTCAAGGCTCGTGATGCATTAAATAATCAGACCAGATTTTCGGTTGAAGCCGGAGCTGTTACAGGCACAGAGAGTTTTGCCGATGACGAGACCCCGCCTACGCCAAATCCAATGACGTTCTCTCAATTACCGTATACGTTGTCGGATACGGAAATCGGAATGGTGGCCAGTCTTGCTTCTGATGAAAGCGGTGTTGAATATGGGTTCTGGAATACTACAACCGGTCAGATTATCTGGCAGGATTCTCGCGAGTTTATCAGTGCAGGTTTGACGCCGAATACTACTTATACATTCAGAGTTGCCGCTCGTGACAGGTCGTTTAATAGAAATATGACTGCTTGGTCAGAACCTGCTGCTGCGACAACTGCTGAGGCCGGACAAGTAGCTGACAGAGAGCCTCCGATAACAAATGTTTATCCGAATATTTACAAGGCGGCATTTGCAGTGCTTCCTAATGAGTTTACAGGTGCTGACGGTTATTACCATACTATGACCGCTGTAACTGCAACCGACCAGACGGAGCCGGTTTTATATAGGTTCATTTGTAAGGATTTGAGTGGATTGAGCAGCGGCTGGCGGATAGACCCAACTTATACGGTAAAGGTTTCATCCGCAAGTTCCAAGAGCTGGTATATGTGGCGGGTTGAAACTCGCGACAGTGTTACTCCGATACCGAATTACGGTACGAGCAGTGATTTCTTTAACCCCAGAGGTCAAACGATACCGTATCCTTAAGATTGAATGAAAACTCGGATATTATATAGAGAAAAGCCCCGGCCGAACCGGGGCTTTTTCTTTTTTCGCGGTAAAAATTATTATTTGTTCTTAACCGCCTGATAAGCCAAATGTGCCATCAGACTGTCGAGTATCACCATTGCGGTATAATTTTCGGCAACGGGCCATATTCGTCCGGTTATAGTCGGGTCACGTCTGGTAATTGCGGCCAGCTGCGTATTTTCTAATGTGTATTTGTCGATGGTGTGCTGTGGTTTATCTATTGTCGGAGTTGGTTTTACTGCGACGCGAACAACGACCGGCTGTCCGGTTGATAATCCGCCGGTGATGCCTCCGGCTTGGTTCGAATCGAAAACAACCTGTCCGTTTTCTGAGTGAATCGCGTCATTCGATTGTATTCCGGTCATATCTTTGACTTTCATGCCGGCTCCGATTTCTACGGCCTTGACTGCTCCGATTCCGATTAATTTTCCAAGCTCTGAATCAAGCCTGCAGAAAGCCGGTTCGCCAAGTCCTACAGGGAGTCCTAATACGACTACTTCGACAACTCCGCCGCAGGAATCTCCGGTTTGACTTACTTTATTTGCGGCATCGACCATTGCTTGTGCGGCATCGATATCCGGACAATTAACGATGTGATGTACGCCGTATTTTTCACGGATTTCTTGGGGTATCATCTTAGGAGTTTTATCTCTTATAGCGTCGATTTCATTTTCAATCTGGGCGAAGATGCTCATTTTTTCGAGGAATCGCATATTCATATTTATGCGTCCTTTGACATAAACTTCCTGATAGAACGGGTCATAATCACAGCGCATCTTTTTGTATTGTTCGGTGTATTGCAGGGCCTTTTGATGGTCGATTTCCCCGCATGAGGCACCGGCGATTTCTGTAATATATGAAAAAACCTCGATACCGAATTTTTTAAGAATTTTTTTGGCTACGTATCCGGCAGCTACGATGGTCGAAGTTCTTCTGCCGCTGAAAAATCCTGCGCCTATCGCGTCATCATCAGGGCCATATTTAACGAAAGATGCGTATGAAGCATGCCCGGGGCGAGGTGTCCGGTTAGTATCCTGATACTGCTTAACATGGATAAAGTGCCGGTCGAGATTAGGAATCAAAATCGTCAGAGGAGTACCATTGGTATGATTCTTATTACCAGCACCTTCGATTGTATCATCAGCGTTCAAGCCCGTATATATTACAGGTAAATCCGGTTCTTTTCGCGGACTTGACAGTTCGTCCGCCCCGGGTTTTCGAAGCAATAAGTCACCGTAAATTTCCTGTTCGGTAATTTCCATAGCCGGAGGATGGCCCTGAATAACAGTAGTCAGCCCTTCCTGATACGAGCCGCCGGCTACGGATACTTGGAAGATACGTCCGAAGTTACAGCCAATCATAATTTTCTCCTTTAAAAAATAAAAATATAATATAGACACTGAAATCTAACAGAAAAAACCGTTCTCTACAAGCCAAAAACATCTGTAGAGATTCTATGTTTAGTTAACTGCATAAGATAGTCGCTCATAATCTATTACAGAACCGTTATCCAGACAGCAGGTAATAATTTCCTTTCCAAGCGGGTTCAAATCCGAGTGAAGAAATTTTGTTAACTCTTGTTTGAAAAACTCCTGCAGAATTTTAGAGCCGCAGTCATATCCTTCTAATCCGACTTCGGGTTGTTTTTCCACGCGTAAAAACCATTCAGGCAGTATTACGCCTTCAATTTGCATAGAATTTAAAGTGTAGCCGAGAATCGGACATCTGGCAGGTTGTATCTGCGAGGAAAGAAATTTTGCTATACCTCTTCTGGCCAGATATTCGCGTGCTATCCATTCCGGCATAAAACTAACTTCCCATGCTCCGACGTATTGATTCGGAGTCAAAGTATAGCGAACCTTTGGGGTGCTTAGGATTTGCTGCAGTAGAAGATTAGCATGGTCAACTATTCTTCCGGTCGCAAATGGCCAATAAGAGCCTACTCCCTCGCTCGTCATCCCGGCGGTATCTGTTATACTCGGATTAGAATATCCTCGGGGAGCTACCAGCCGCCATAACCATGCAAGGCCGGCAGGAAGAAGATGCAGATAACCTATAATTCCATAGGTAGGTTTTTTGCGGGTGAACGGCGGTGTTCGAACGCCGAAATTTCTGATGTGGACTTCCACTGTTCCATCTACGGAATTAGGTACCATCTGCCGCGGTAAAATTACTCTGGGGTTTGGGCAAGGTACTCCCGGTTTATCCTCAATGTGTTCCCATATCAAACATGTAGAACCTGGGACAGCCTGAAGATTTAGAAAGATAAGAGGTTCTTTAGGTTTTATGGTTATCGACTCAACATCAGGGTCGGTGCCGTACCGAAGAATGTGATTAAGCCTCACAAACCACGCTTTTTCTGCATCACCTGCTATCAAATATTCGTCAATATTTTGTTTGATTGGTTTACACATAGCCATATCGTCTGTTACCGGCAGAAGGCTGCAGCCTTGATTAAGAACCAAATTACGTTCTTCACCGGTTACGATATTTCGTCCGAGCATCAACCGTCCGTCTGCTTGTCGGTGTGCATACTGAAGCATTTCACTTTTGCCGCTTCCGCTTGCCCCTTCGTGCATTATGGTTGTAATATTGTCGTATGGAGTAATTACCTGTACGGTAGCACCATGCAGCGTGGGCCAATCTTCTTTTTCGCCCATAGAAAGCAATACTCCGTAAACACCTTTTTTTGCGCTTGGGCCGGGGTATAGATTGTAAGAGAAAATCTCGTGTATTTGGTCCAGACGATTATGAACAACGATTTGTTTGCCATCAAAATGGGTATGTCTGAACGGCGGGGCCAGATAAATTACACTGGCAATTTGAAAATCGTCTGGTATTTGATTGGGCAAAATCATTCCCTGAAGGTCAGCCAAACCTCCTATGAAAAATCCTGCGTTGTTCGGTGCAATAAGTAATGCCCCGTATTGCTGGGCTGCACCAATTCCCCCCGGTATAAAAGGCATAACTACAAGTTTCTGCTGTTTCAGCCAATCGAACGTTTCCAGTCTTGATTTTTCAAAAGATTTGCCGAATCTTTCAATAAAAGTTGCTTTATCAGTCGGTTTTTCATCTGCAACCAGCATGCAGGAAGGATCTCGTCTGCGCATATATGGTTCCGTATAGTTAACGGCCAGACCGTTTTTACATTTGGTAACAGTTGCTTCGATAACTCGACCTCTGCCGGGCACCTCATAGGCAACCTCAAATACGCCTTCTTGCTGTCCTCCCATTGCCATGGACAGTATATCCTGTCGGGAAGTGGGCATTGACCAGCATGGACACATCTCAAGTAAGCTGGCTATGTACTGCGGCACATGCTTGCCTAACAAATTAAGATTTCCATCAATCACTTTATAATTCTCCTAAAGTATCACTTGCGAACGGTCTATCCCTAAATTTATTGAAAAACCATTATTTTTGCTGTTTTGGTGTGCATTCTAAAGGCCATTTTGACTAAAAATAGCCCCTAATCGGCAGCCTAATTGTAAGGCAAATAAAAAAGCCGACAAAACAGCTTTCAGCTTTTTTGCCAGCATATATCCAGCAGGTAATGTTACCCCCTGTTAATCTGCCTTGAATCTACAAGACCCGCCAATATAAGGTATTTAATTTGCCTGTCAATAAAAAAGTGAAATATTTTTTTTGAGATGTTTATTCTGTTGTTATGAGGGAACCATTAAGGGTGAATACAATTATGCGTTCACCGGTTACGGTGCTGATGTCGGTATGAATGCTGATAACTTTTCGTCCCGTGATATCGGAGATGACCGAGTTAAGAAGAGTTCTTGCTTTTTCTATAAGTTCCGTTCTGACCTGCTTGACAAGAGTTAGTCCTCTCGTATCTTTAGTGCTTTTGGCCAGTTGCTGCTCGGCTGGCGTTAAGACTCTTTTTAATCTTACCACCACAAGATCTTCGATTATATGGGTTTGAGTTTCTTCAGGCCCTCGTCCCATATATTCTTTCTCAAATTGTATTAGGGCTTCGCTGATTTGGGCTTCTATCTGGCCTTTGGTTTTGCTTGCCATACAATCGTTTTTTCCTCAGTGTTTTTTGCTATTTTCTGTAAGCATATCTTCATTTCTGAAATATTGCAAATCTTTCCCAGAAATCCGGAAAAGATTTTGCGACGCAGGCGGGATTTTGTATTGTTTGGCCGCCTGTAACCAGACCAGCTGCGGCGAAACTCATAGCGATTCTGTGGTCATTATGCGGGTCTATGGTTGTTCCTTTGGCGTGAGCAGTTCCGGTGATAACCAGCGAATCCTCTTCGCATTCGGCGTCTATTTCCATTTTGGCAAGCTCTTTGGCCATCACGCCCAGCCGGTCGGATTCTTTATGCCGCAGATGGCCTATATTTGTCAGCCTGCTTGTTCCTTCTGCGAAAGCGCATGCGACGGCAAGAGGCGGGACCAAATCCGGTAAATCACTCATATTTTGTTCTATGGCCTTAAGATTACCGCCTTCGACGGAGATAGAATCGGCAGTTCGGTAAATTTTGCACCCCATTTTTTCGATTAATGACAAAAATTCTTTGTCGCCCTGTTTCGAGTCGATTCTGAGATTGCTGACGGTAACTTTGGATTTGCATATCGCAGCGGCTAAGAAGAAAAACGATGCGCTGCTGTAATCGCCCTCAATTTTTATGGTTCGGCCTTTATACCGCTGGTTCGCCGCGATTGTTATTTTTTTATAATCGTAATTTTGTGCGGTGACTTTGAAATCTTCCATCATCTTCAGGCTGATATCGAAATAAGGTTTTTCGGTCATATTATCGAGGCATTCTAAGGTTACATCCTGCCGTGAATAACAAGCGGATATGACCAGCGAACTGAAATACTGGGAAGTTTTGGCTCCGTGTATCTTTGCTGTTCCGCCTTTTATTCCTCCGCCGAAAATTCTGACAGGGGGGTAACCTTCTTTTTCCAGAAATTCGATTTTACAGCCGAGCTGTTTTAGTCCTTGGATAACTTCGCCTATCGGCCGTTCGTTTAATCTTTTATTTCCCGAAAGAACAACAGGTTTTTCAGAAAGACAAGCGGCACTTGATAAAAAATTCATGCCCACGCCGGATTCGCCGACATAAAGCTGTTCGGCTGCGGGGGAGTATTTACCGTCCGAGCCTTTTACAATGATTTTGTCCGGTTTTTGCTCGATACCGATTCCAAGGGCTTTTAGGCAATTGATTACGTTGAGCTGGTCCTCGCCCAAGAGGGGTTTTTCAATAATTGTTACACCGTTTGCCAGAGAGCCGATTATCAAAGCCCGAAGAGTATGGGCTTTTGACGGCGGAGCCTCGACAACAGCATCTTTATTAGTTATTTTTTCTACATTTTTTTTCATAAGCAGTTTAATCTGTAATTATTTAGCAAAAAAGACGTGCAATTGGAAGAGATATGTTTCACAGCCTATTAAAATATAATATGATTCGGCCCTCTGTTGAACTATTGTGTATAAAACCGTAAAATCAGTGTTTCTGTTATTAGATTCTGTAATAATAGCGGGGCAGTATCAGCAAAAATTGAATTTTAATCAGAAAGGGATTCGTGGATTTAATTTCAAAGCCAAATCTGCAGCCGGCTGTGTTTTTGGATAGGGACGGCACGATTATCGAAGACCTCGGTGATTTGAACCATCCGTCTCAGGTAGTTTTTTACGATGATACTATTAGTACACTGCGCAGACTTCAAAAGCATTTTTCCCTCTTCATCGTGACAAATCAATCTGGTATTTCCAAAGGTACTCTGAATCATACAGGTGTTGAATCTGTCAATAAATACGTTACATCGCATCTGGCTAAGGCGGGTGTGAAGATTGTTGAGACATACGTCTGCCATCACAGCCGTGCCGACGGCTGCAGCTGTATTAAACCTAATCCCTTTTTTCTTTTAAAAGCTGAAAAAGAGCATAGGATTGATTTGAAGCGGTCGTTCGTTATAGGCGACCACCCGCATGATGTGATACTTGCGGATAATGTTGGCGCCGAAGGCGTATATGTGTTGACAGGGCACGGTTCTAAACACCGCAAAGACCTTACTCCGGGCAAGACGATTGTTCCGGGGATTCGTGAAGCCGGCAGTTGGATTCTCGCATGTTTTGAAATGCAGCGGCAAAAACAGGAAAATTCCGGATTATTTGATAACGCGGCAAAAATTCTGCGAAATGGCGGCATTGTAGCGTTTCCGACAGAGACGGTATATGGGCTTGGTGCAGCGGTTTTTAATGAGAAAGCTGTAGCGAAAATTTTTGAGGTAAAACAACGCCCGAGTTTTGACCCTTTGATAGTCCATGTGGGCAGTGTGGAGCAGTTACCGTTGTTGACGAAGAATGTGCCAACAGCGGCACAAACTGTCATTGAGCATTTCTGGCCAGGTCCGTTGACTGTTGTATTGCCGAAATTACCGCAAGTACCCGATTTGGTTACAGCCGGACTTGCAAATGTAGCGGTTCGAATGCCGAGGCATCCGGCTGCGATGGAATTAATCCGTAAGGCTGAATTGCCGCTGGCGGCTCCCAGCGCAAATCTTTTTGGGTATACCAGTCCGACTACCGCTCAGCATGTTTTCGACCAATTAGCTGAGAAAGTGGATTTTATTATTGATGGCGGAGCCTGCCATATCGGAGTTGAATCCACTATCGTATCTTTCACAGATGATTCGCCGATGCTGCTGCGGCCGGGGGGATTGCCGTTAGAGGAAATTGAAGCACTTATCGGGCCGCTGAGAAAAAATACATCATCTGCCGTGCTTCCCGTAACTGCGCCCGGTATGCTGCCGCGCCATTATGCCCCGCATACAAGATTAAAGGTGGTCTCTGATTTTAAAGATTTTACTCCGCCGTCCGATAAAAAAGTAGGTGTTCTGGCATTGAGAAAGATTGATAAACAGGAATCTTTTGAATCTGTCGAAATCCTTTCAGAAACCGGCGACCTTCGTGAAGCGGCAGCTAATCTTTTCGGTGCTATGCGCAGACTCGATGAAAACGGTCTGGATATAATTATCGCGGAAACAGTTCCCAATACCGGTCTTGGATTGGCTATAAACGACAGGCTTTCACGGGCCGCTGGAACTTGTTGATAATTAAGCTGATTATCAGCCGAAGTGTATGCGCATTTGACGGGGTAGCCTCGACCATAATTATTTAGCGGTAAGGCAGGATAAATAAAAGAAATTTATCGCAAGGGCTTGCTAAAGTATTATTTTTCGGATTGCGATTTCAGCTCATTGGTGAAAATCTGTAAATCTTCAAAATCAATTTTGCCGTCCTGATTGATGTCTCCGACCAGATAGCGTGAGGATTTTCTTGAAAAATCAATAATATTTTCGAGCAGAATAGCTATGTCCTTATTATCGAATTTGCCGTCGGTATTAAGGTCGAACCATAATTTTTTGTCATCAGCGGTATTTTCCGCGGCACTCCACGCCAGAGCATATCTGTCAGGGTCTGTATTTTTGTTTTTAAGAACGGAATAAGCGACTACAATTTCGTACTCGGTAAAATTCGGGTTGGCTTTGGTATAGATATGCTCGACGTTATCGACTTTGCTGTCGCTGAAATCAAGCAGGTAATTGTTGTAAGGATTTTCCGAATCAATAGCCCAAAGCTCGAGTTTCAAGTCAGCATCTTTTTCCGGCAAAGCCTCGAAAGGATATTTGTCCTGATAGTTTTTATTCCAGACGACAGTTGCGGTAATGAATTTTTCCGCCGGGCTGCTAATTGTAAACCGATAACTGTTCTCTAAAACCATGTTTGGGTCAAGCTTGGATACATCCCAGCCAAGCTTAGCCGCGTTACCGGGTTTGTATTGTCCTGCGATAAGCGTATTATATGCGCCGACTGCGTTTAGCATTCCCGCTCCCTGCATCCAGTCCAGAGGTACGATATTATCGTCATCTTTCTCGACTCGGCCTTTGTGCCAGTAGGGCAGTTTAGTTGCCGAATTCATTAATATAGCTTTTATTGCCTCTGGTACAGCGGCTTCATTAAGGGCGGGGTCTTGTTTGGCTTTTTGCAAAAGCAGCCCTGCTGTACCTGCGACAACAGGAGTTGCGAAACTTGAAAAGCTGCCCGAATATACATAACTTCCGGTATCATCGAGCCCTGCAACCAAGCAATCTCCCTGAGCAATTATATCAGGTTTGCATCGCATATCATTGGTAGGCCCGCCGGTAGAGTGGTTCGTCTGAGGGAAAGAGAAACCTTGAAACGAATTTTTTTGTTCATCGCTGATAATCGGAGTTGTTAATCCGACCCCGATTATATTGGCTCCGGCAGCGGGATATAGCGGAGGGTCATACGCTGAAAGGCCGTTGCCGATTCCGGCTATAATAATCATATCGTGATGCTGAGCTAACGCGTCAAATCCTCTTGTCCACCAGTCTTCAAAGGGGCTTCCGGCGCTTACAGTTATAATATCCGCGTTAGGCTTGGAGTTATGGAATATGTAATTTTTAAGAAAGTACCAAAATTCATAGATTTCAGCGTTTGACTGATTCAAAATTCCTTCGTAGCTGAATGTGCTTGGTTCTTCAATCTGAACATTTGTATCTTCGCCGAATAATATCGAGCAGACAGCGGTCGAATGTTCTGAAATCCCCGGCGGCAAATTGCTGTCATCGTGAAACGTAAAAAATTCTTCGTTGAAGCTTCGGTGGTTTACATTTGGAAGATAATCATTTTGCGGTATGCCTTGCTGATATGTTGTGCTACGGCAGATTACACCGATATTCAGAGAATCACCGTTTAGGGTCGGGTCGATTTGTTTAAGATGGAAAATTCCGGCGAAATCGAGTGCTTGAGGCTGCATTTTCGAATCGGCTGTTAAATGCGCGCAGAACAAAAACAGTACTAATAAGCACTTAAAGACCGAACAGAAAATACCCCTTACAGGGGCCGATTCTCTCATCACAACGCTCCAGAACCTAAAGCACAATCCGTTTTAATTGCGAATCCCCAAAGCTGATGCGTCTTGATACTATCTGATTCTCATAATCATTATACCACAAAATCTTTTGTTTTTCAAGGTTTTTAGTGTTCCTGATTCGGCTGAAAACCATGTTTTTTGTTATTAAAAACGGGTTTTTTATAAGACCTTAAGAGTTTATTCGGTCTTGCAGAAAGTTTGCGGATTTAACCTTACTCAAAGCCTTATAAAGCCGATGTATGATTGCGGTTGAATCAACAATTTCGGCATGCTCGTTTTTCAAAAAGGGTATAGGGCATGGAAGAACTGATAATGCTCATAGGTGAAAAAGCGAAAGAAATTCTTCAGTATGTTCTGGAAAACAAGATTCCGGCATCTATGTCATACTGTGTTGAACAGCGATGGCATCGAAGACGCATATTTATTCATCATGTAGAAGACGGCAAAATCGAAATTATGGTCAAGCCTAAGATTAGCTTGAAGGACCTGCCGATAGAAAAAGGACATCTTATAGGTGTATCTTTTCAGTGTGAATTAAGTCACAGCAGCGACCGTTTTATATTCAGCTCTGAAGCAATTACTGTGAAAGATGATATTATAAGCATGGCTATGCCGGAAGAAATTGAAATCGTTCGGAATACGAATTTTATCCGGTACGAGGTACCGCAGGACTTGGATATTAGCGTCGATATTTGGCATAAGAAAATGCATAACGGTGACGAACCGATGTTTACCGCTCATATTCTTCAAGGCTGGTCGGGAAGACTTATAAATTTGTCTGCTGACGGGCTTTGTGCGGGTATCGATATTGCAAAAGGTTTTAATTTGGAGAAGGGCGATTATATCGGCTTTCGGTTTATTCCGTTTCCTAATGAGTCTCCTATCACAGCCAATGCCTGTATCAGAAATTTGTATATGACTGCGGATGAGCAGGAAAACCGGCTGGACTTAGATTTGGTCGGTTTAGAAGCCAGCCCCGAAGGCAGAATGGTTTTGCGGCGTTTGTGTAATGCTATTTGGCGTTACCGCCGACTGTCGAATTACCCGCAGCTTAACAAATCCGCTATCCGACAGGCGACAATTTCCGAATCATTGTAAATAAGTCAAGATAAAGATTGAATCTTCCGTACTTGCTTTAATTTTGTGTTATAGTTATACTCTTATGAAATGCATTGCCGTGGCAGGCTGAGGCCTTAAATGACAGTAATTTTAAACGCCAAACAAATCAATAAGACTATCGGTGTAATCGCCGAACGAATAATCGCGGATTTACCGCCTGATTCACAAATTGCGGCGGTAGGGATTCGCAGCAGGGGGGAAATACTTGCCCAGCGGCTCGCCGCGAAACTCGAAGAATTGTCCGGCAGGGAAATACCGTGCGGGACTCTCGATATAACCTTGTACCGTGACGACCTCAATTCGCCTGCCAATACTCAAGCCAAGGTTCAGCCGACAGAAATCGGATTTAACATCGATGATTGCATCATAATATTAGTCGATGATGTGCTTTATACCGGAAGAAGCACCCGCGCAGCACTTGATGCACTGGTGGATTTGGGAAGGCCGATGGCGATTAAATTAGCTGTTCTGGTTGAACGTTCCGGACGTGAATTGCCGATACAGGCTGATTATATAGGGTTTAAAGCCGAAGTGGATGTCGATAAACGGGTACAGGTCAATTTTGTCGAATCTGACGGAAAAGACGAAGTGTTCGTGGAATAAATGAAACCGAAAAACAAAGAAATAATATGGCGGCATAAGCATCTTCTCGGGCTGCATGATTTGACAGCCGAGGAAATCAGATTTATTCTTGATACAGCCAAAGGCTTCGAGCAGATAAGCACGCGTTCAGTCAAAAAAGCCCCGCCTCTTCGCGGCAAAGTAGTAGTTAATCTTTTCTTCGAAGACAGTACCCGAACAAGAAACAGTTTCACTCTGGCTGCGAACAGGCTTAGTGCCGATGTCATAGAATTCACAAAAAAGCTAAGCTCGGTCAGCAAAGGTGAAACACTTCTCGATACAGCCCGAAATCTCGAGTCTATGGGTATCGATATCATTGTTATTCGTCACAGCGCCGCCGGCGCTCCTAAACTGCTTAGTAAAAATATCAATGCATGCGTGGTAAATGCCGGAGATGGTTATTGCGAGCACCCGACTCAGGCGTTGCTTGATGTTTACACTATTACGAAACACAAAGGCAATCTGGATGGTTTGAAAATTGCAATTGTTGGAGATATAGCTCATTCGAGAGTGGCAAGAAGTGATATGTGGGCTATGACAAAACTCGGAGCTGAGGTTACCTTCGTAGCTCCTCCGACTTTAATGCCGAGTGAAGTCAAAAAGCTGCCTGTTAAAGTAAGTTACTCTCTCGATGAAGTTATCGAGAAGGTTGATGTAATAAATATGCTCAGAATTCAATTCGAAAGACTCGGAGGCAATCAGTTCCCGTCGGTGCGTGAGTATTCTCACTATTTCGGGCTGACGGTCGAGCGTCTGAAAAAAGCCAAACCTGATATTCTCGTTATGCACCCGGGGCCGATTAATCGCGGCCTTGAAATCGAAAGTGAGGTTGCCGACGGTAATAATAGTGTAATTCTCGAACAGGTTAAAAACGGTTTGGCGGTGCGGATGGCTGTGTTATTTTTGGTTAATCAGGCTGCGGCGCAGGTGCAGGCATAATAATTATGGAAGAACTTTTAATAAAAAACGGCAGGGTGATTGACCCGGCGAACAATCGCGATGAAAAATGCGATATTCTTGTCAGTGACGGTAAAATTGCCGCTGTTGGAAAAGTGA
>Ga0265293_10004335_pt1 | contig 25128 bp, 20 predicted proteins | sample Munlanlewell138R_FD_192505 | JGI IMG/M metagenome (GOLD analysis project Ga0265293, IMG submission 192505) | Leachate microbial communities from a municipal landfill in Southern Ontario, Canada - Leachate well 138R | ecosystem: Engineered > Solid waste > Landfill > Unclassified | place: Canada...
ATTTCAATAAATAGCAAAACAAGATAAAAAGCGTCTTATGTTTTTATTTATCATGCTTGCTATCCTAAACCTCCTCTGAATCCTTTTCTTTTTCTCATTTTTTCATATACCTATTTTACTATTTAACTGCATATTACCAATAAACAATAAATATTTTTAAAATAAATACCAGACTATGGACATGGTTTGACCACTCCATATTGTATGATGACCCAGATAAATTTATAGAGTGATAATATGAATATGTTAAGTAGCTATCTAATTCCATCTATGATTAAAGGTGAAATTAGAAAAAATAAAGAATAATCAATAATAAGGAGAAACAAAATGGAAACAATTGACAAGACCAAAAGAAACCTTAAAAAGGTTAAAGAAGCTTTAAGTACACTTTATGACGACGCTGAAACACTGGTAAAAAAACTTAAAACCCTGTTTAATGAGTTTGAAGAACTGACTGAAGACGAAGATGATGTTGACACAGACGAAATTTACTATCGAATAGAAAAGCTCGAAAGTGCACTTGATGTTCTTGAAGATGGAAGTAGTATCAGTGCTATAAAGAAAGAAATTCAGAAACTCAAAGAAAGGCTTGATAGGCATGAGGATATGCAAGAAGAAATGCAAGTTGATATTGATGAAATTAACACTATTATTAATGATTTGCGATACTTGTTTAGTGAGATAAATTTTGGTTAAAACAACTTTTACCTATAAGGCAACAAGACTGGTTGACAAAAAGCATTTTCTTGCAAGCTATGGTTTATTTACTACAAAAAATATTTTTGCAATAGTACACTACTATATCCTTGAAAACACAACAGAGAAAATGTACTTCATAAAAACAATATAACTTTCTGGTAATTAGAATCCATATAGACGATGATGAATGAATACTTTAAGCATAATTTATTTTTTTTTATAATTGTCAGCCCATTAATGCTTTATAGTTTAACTTTTGTTTTTTGAGAAATATTCTTGACAAATGAAAGTAATAATAATAATGTGGAACAGTAAATTGATAGTTACAGTATAATCGGAGTTATTTTATATTAACAAAATATGTGACTATGCTGGGAAAAGGAGATTTTAATGTCTAATGAGTTTAAGACAATAACTGAAATTACTGATAAAATTCATATCTATTTTCAAGTATAAGAATAGACTTTACAAATAGACGTAATCTTGCCCGAAAGAGGTAATATTGCAGTTCAATAGCAACGGAAAATAGATAATTTTGATAAGATTATGAAGTATATAAGAAATAACGATATGTTAAAATGTAGTGCAGGCACTAAAGTAGGCACTGCAACTATTTATTCAAATAATAGTGTAAATTTCAACAATAAATCTGTTGTAAAAAAATCAGATTGCATAATAAATGGAACATTCGAATTGTGTCGCAACCAACCAATTTCATATTCTCCTGGTTTTTTACCATGCATACCGCAACCATTAGGACCATGGAAAAACTCTCATTCTACCGTAATTCATTTAGAATCTATTTGCACAGAAAAATCTTATATGATGTGTACTTTTGGAGGCAAAATTAAACCCATGACAAAAAGCAATAATATTGCAACTGGTGCGTCAACAATAAGTTTGTCTTCTTTAATAATGGATGGTTCCAATACGAAAAACAGAAACGAAAATAGTTTAAATAAAAATGATAATTTAAACAAATCTGAAACAAAAAATAACGAAATCATTGCAGGAACAATAGATAATAGCACATTTAATAAGGAGAATGAAGAACTCAAATTTTGTCATATTTGTAATTTGCCTTTAAATGATAATCACAACAATCGTTTTCTTGAAAACAAGCAAGATGACATAAATAATGACAGTAATGCACTTAGGGAAAATATGTTAAAAGGTGATTGTGTTCTTTCTGAAACAAACCACAATGAAATATGCTATCTTAATAACGCTATGAAACAAGTTACAGGTTTAATCTATAACGTTGATTCTGAAGCGTCTGTGGCTCATCACTTAATTTCGGGTAATCAAATATTTAAACGCTATAAAGAGATAGTGAATATCGCTTTTGCATGTGGTTACGACATAAATTGCATAGAAAACGGTATTTTTCTTCCAACTTTAACGGATAAAACAAAAGAAAGATTAAAATTTGCTCAAAGAAAATATCCTGCTGCTTTTGATGTAATGGCCGAAGTTAAACGACAATGGCATGTTGGTGGGCATTCATATGATACCTCAGGAATCAACATCTCATTTGGTGATTATGTATCTGAAGTTTCTAAATTAATGGACTTATTGGAAAATAATTGGTTGACTCAACTTTCCTGCGAAAATAATAAAAAACAAGATCAAAAAGTAATCGATGATTTGAATAGTATTAGCAAAAAAATTAGAAACAAAATAGAGAGATTTGCAAAAGACTCGAAAGGATCAGATCCTTTTTATGTTTCTCGGGTTGCGTTAGAGTTTGCATACGGCTCACCCGAATCAACTTTATTTATAGCCTATGATATCCAAGAAAAAAATAAAATCTGGAAATATAATTATAAATCAAAAAGCAAAACTTTTACTATAGAAGATTATAAAGAGATAGAAGAAAGAGATTTAAGTGCTTTTATAAAATTTAGCGGGGGAAGTAGATATTTTGTAAGCTTTGATAATGAAAAAAATAAATCTTTTTTAAAATTTAAGGCTTTTATTGAAAACAAGTTTTTTATAAAAAAGAATAGCCATTATTCACTCACAGAAATGATAGACAATAAAAAAATGGATATAATACAAGTCTTAAAGAGTACCGAATATGAACCAACACGAACCATAATAAGAAAAAGATTGGAGGAAGCCAGCAATGTTTTATAAAATGCTTTATAATAGAAATGATGGAGATTTCATTAAATTAAAGAATTTTCCTGAACAGATAAATAAAAGAGCTGTTATAAACTCAGAATTTCAATATCTTGATAAGAACCCTATACAAATTGAAGTTTCAGAAGAAGGAGGAATAGATTTTCCTGATTTTATTGACGAATATAACATGCCACTATTTTCTGAAAATTTAAAAACAACTTTAGATAATGAGAAAATTGAAAACATTTTTTATAAGCCAATTATCTTGAACGACAACTTAATGGAAACAAAAAAAAAATATTGGTTAGCTGTTTCAGACAAAATAGATTGTTTGAATTTAAAAGAGTCTAAAGCTGATCCAGAGTTATCATTTCCAGTATTCACAAAAATCACTATTTATCCTCATAAGATTGGCAATTATAAAATTTTTAAAATTAAACAACTAAATCCAGACTTCTTTATACTTACTCAATCACTAATGAGTATTTTAAAAGATAAAAAGTTAAAAGGAATAAGTTTTGAAAAAATTTAAAAAAATAATTAAACATAAGGGAGAAACATATGTGTAACGAAAAAAATTTAATTCCACAAACAAATAGGACAATTCTGTTTGTGAAAATCAATGAAAACAAACCAAACCTTTATAGTAGTTTAAGTGGTGGAGTTAGTGATGAGTTAACTAAAAAACAAATTAAGAATGATTTCGTTGTTAAAAGCTTTGACGAGTTTTTAGACAAGTTTGAACCCACTATTTATTATGTGCCCGATAAGGATAAAGACGGAGAACCAACTATTAATTATACCTTGAGTAAATTTGGGCAACCTATAGTTTTAAGAAGAGGAAACGATGCACTTGATATGCTCTGTCAACTACTAGACTCCAAAAAGTCTATTGGACAAATGAATGTTGAGTTTGATTATGAAAAATTATTAGAATTAATTACTCCAAGAAACACAATTAATAAAATAAAAAAAATTAGAGCTGATTTAAATTATCTGTTTAGTGAATATGAAAAGCTACCTGAAGGCAGCCCAAAAAGAAAAGAACTTGGTAACAAACTTAATAAGATCTTTGAGGCTAATCGCGAAAACTACAATAATATTCCAGCTTTAATGACAATAGCACTAGGTGACATTCAGGAGACTAAAAAAAAAATAGAGTCTTTAAGTCTTTCAAACGAAAGCCAAGATGAAGGCTCAAAACCTAATTTTCAGCTAACTTTTTCAAAAAATGGTGATGTTGAAGTTAAAGAATTACCCCCAATAGAGGATGAAAATCAGATACCTCAAATATCCGACCAAAGCAAATCAGCTCAAAATTTAATTAAACTTATCGGAGAAGATTACAATCAACAATCCTCATTGCAAAATTATAAAAAGGAGCCATTTGTTGAGAATCTTCTTAAAAAAGTTTTTTCATTAGAAGAATCAAGCACATTGCCAGAATTAAATGAAAATATGAAAAAAAATCATGATCAATACCTCTCAATTCTTACAAAAGAAAAACAGAATTTTTTTAATAGTATTACTCCGTTGTTACAAACAATACTTGGAGTTAAATTGTTTTTTGATCAATATAAAGAAGGACATAAAGGTAATGATGATCGACCTGAATTATTGATTACTAACTGCTCTGCTTCTGATTTTTCCGACGATGATGGGAAAAAAAGATTATCAGATTTCTTGTCAGAGTTAAATAGTAAAGTGGATAATAGTGAAACTGTGTGGTTTGCTATAGTTCCAAATATTTCTAGCAATACATTATCAGAAAATACAAATAGCAACAAAGATTATGCACTTTTTGAATCAGAAGAAAAAGAATCAAATGTATTTGTAAATTGCGACTTAAATCATTTAGCAATATTATCAGATATATTAAAAGATCACAAAGTATTAACTTTTTTTAATTTCAATCCTGAGCCAAAAAATACATTTGAAAAAATCACATCAAACTTTAAAGGTATGATGGATGCAACAAAAGATCTGGAAAAAAATTCTAAAAGTGCAGAATATTTAGTTCACTGCCTTCCAAATTTAACAGTTATCCCCTCAGGGAAAAGGTACAACGTTGGCACAAGAATTATAGAAAATGGTAATTTTAATGATGATAATAAAGAAGAATTTGTTCAAATTCCTGGTATCTATATAGATGCTTCCTATGTAGCTTGCGGCTTGGCTGCAGCATGGCAATCTCCTGCATTCTTAAAAAGTAGATTTTCAAAAGATGAAGTTTCAATCTATCACGGAGTTAGATTTGATATTGAAAAAAATGAAAACAAACTCAATCTTTATTCTTCATTGCCTCGAGAAATAACAGGATTCACAGGAGATTTTAATGACTATATTAACAAAAATCAATACGGCTTATTATTTTCATCTGACAAATATCAGCCTGCGGACACTAAAATACCTAAAGAAAGAATTTTTATAGCAAAATCAAGAACCTTGGCAAAAAACATCGATTTTGAAAAAGATGGGTATAAGCAATTATATAAAGTTTTGACCAATTTATATTTAATTAGACTAATTACTGCAAACTGCAATGGAAATGTTACAAAAACAGGACTTGAAGAAATTATTAGTGATCAAGAACATGCATGGATTAATAAAAATTGGAAAAAAACAATAAATACTGTTAACGGGATTATTCAGGATGGAGATAAAATTGAGTTTAACGAATCAACTAATAAAATAGATATTTCATATAAAGGGGCAGAAGAAACGCTTGAAATCGAAATTAATGAAGAATAATTAAAGGAGCTTGATAATGGAACGATACTTAAAAATTGAAACACAAGATGGTAAAGATATAATGCGTTTTGATAGTGATTATTTCGAATCACTAAACATTGCTTTTGACAGTGAAGATAACACCAAGTCTAAAATCGATAAGATAGATAATATGCTAACTATCAAAGGCACGCTTGGTGAGAAAGCACGATCAGAATCTTCAAAGCTTGCTGAGTGGGCATTAATGTCTTCAACTGATAAGGCAGCATATAGAAAGGTCTATATATGGATTGTTGGCGATGATGACAAAATATTTAGACATATGGTATATTCTTATTGCTTTATTGTGGATTATGTAGAAAAATTTGGATCTGATGAAGATGGTAATGAAAAAGATGCTACTTTTGAATTAAAGCTTAAGCAAAAGGCAGATAAACTAGGAGAAATAACAATCTCATCAGAACCTCTGAGGTTTGATGCTCTCAAAAATGGTTTTGGTAAATAGGATAGTAACTCGTGTATACTGTGCATCCAATAAATATTCTGATTGACAATGAAACTCCTTTTGACTCAATAGAGTTATTAAGTATATTTAAGGCATTACAAGACCACTCAACTTTAGAGTTGAGTGGTATATTGCCTTTTGATGATAATAAAGACGTATCTGCCTTGAGCTGGACAGGAAAACCAATTGAGGTTAGATTTAGTGAAGAGCTTAATCCTGAAAAATCTAAAAATGTTTTTTGGGGTATAATTACAAAGGTTACTCTCATAAAGTCTGGACAAAACATACAATGCTCTTTGGTTGCTAATAGTTTATCTATTAAATTAGACAAAAAAAAGCATATTCGATTCTTCCAGGACCCCAATAAAACCTATAATGATGTATTAGAGCATATTCTCAAGTCATACTCTAAATACGTTAAACTTGTTGATTCAAATTCTTTTACATCGCGTAAAATAGAAAAAATGTTAATCCAATACAATGAAACCGACTGGGAATTCATTTTAAGAGTATGTCGTAGAATGCAATCACTTTGCTTTTTAGCAGATGAGGATAGTCCAACAAAGATTTATTTAGAAACCCAAAAAACAGATTCATTAAAAATAGATAATTTTGAGATAAGTAAAGATGACGAAAGTAAAATTGTTTTATTAGAATTAGATGAATTGTATCTATTGGGGGATAAGTTAATTTTTTTAAACAAAGACTATGTAATAGAATCTGTTAAACACATTTTTCAAGATAATACAATTATTAGCAATTATCAATTAAAATCTGAGAATTTAAATTTTGAAAATAGTGATATTTCTAACCTAACGGGAGTTTTACTGAAAGCAAAAGTCAAAGATAATAAGGATGAAGAAAATTTGGGAAGAATAAAGATTGAGTTTGAAGGAGAAGATTTATGGCCAAATTCCAGATATTTTCCATTAACGACTTCATATTCTTCTAGTGAAAATCATGAAGGAGTGGGATTTTTCTCTTTACCAGAAATTGATGAAACTGTTCTGGTGTCTTTTGATAATTCATACGAAGATAAGGCTATTATTAATTGTGTGTTAAGAGAAAAATCAGATAAAAGACTCGCAGATCCAACTCATAAAATTTGGAGAAATCGCAAAGGGAGAGAGTTTAAAATTACTGATGATAATATATCTATCAGTGCTAATGATAAATATGTCTTTATTGAATGTAATGATGATGAGATTAAGCTGATAAATAAAGATTGTTTAATAAAGCAGACTAAAAACGATGTAATGATAGAATATCAAAACAGTAGAATTAAACTGAATGAAAAAAATATCTTATTGCAATGCGGCTCTGCTTTTTTAAGAATTCAAGATGGCAAAGTTGAAATTACAGATGGTAAAGGAGCTAAAATTAGCCTAAATGGTTCCCTTAAGGTCGAGGGAAATGAAGTAAGCATTAAAGGATCAGTTATAAAATTGAACTAATATAAACAATACAGGGAAATAATATGGATATAAAAAATATAGTAAAAAAGAAACTTCAAAACATAGATGATGAGGACTTAAAGGCTAAGTTGTTATCAATTTTTAATTCATTTATTGATTATACTGACGGCGAATTACAAAATATCAAAAACCATGTAAATCAAGAACTGGTCAGTTATTCCAATGCCCAAAATTTTGAAAAAGACTATTTAATACAACAAGTTCTTGTTGAAAAAAACGAAGATGTACCTGCTGGATTCTTTAATATGTATAATAATCATAAAGAACTAATACTTAATAATGAAAATAAATTTGAAATTGAACTAACAGGTAATAGCGTATCAATACCAGTTTTAGTGTTTACAGAAGAAGACGTACAAAATATTGAAAAATATTTTTCAGATAAGAGTGCATCTTCCTCCATTGAGATAAAGTCAATAAAGATTGAACGAGATATAAGTTTTATAAACAAAATTATAGAAATGAAGAATTTATTTCATAATAATCACATAAAATGGTCTATTCCATATCTGCCTTATAGCCAAAAGTTATACAACATAATTTTAGAAATTGATAACAAAGCTGAAAAACCTTCCCTCACAATTGATAAATCTATACTAAATAAGTGTAAAGTGATAATATGCCCTTTAATTTTTTGGAATGTTGAAGAGATTAAAAAAGAAGAACCTCGTCTTGGTAAAGAACATTACAATGAAAAGCAATTTTATTCTTATTCGATTAAAACTCCCCAAAATACAGGGGTTTTATTAAAAAGTAAGTTTTATTCTAAAAATAAAGAAAAAGATAAAATGATAATTAGAATATCTAAGAAAGAGAATCAATGTTATGACTACTATTTAATACATAATGAGTTAATTGCACAAGATTTGGGTAATATTCGAAGTAATGAAATGAATGAAAATTGTTTTTTACCCTTTTCATATATTAGGACAAAGGCGGATTTTGAAGTATACTTCAATACATTCAAACATATAAATGATCTGAGTTTATCAAAAATATATATCAGTAAGGAGATTACTGGCAAACCAGAAAATGATTACATCATAGAAAATGATAATTTTTTTTATGAAAAAAAACCTAAGTTAATATTAACAATAAAAGCTTTAAAAGATGATGATTTTGCAAAAGAAAAAGTTTCTTATCTTTGTGCAAAACTTCAAGAGAAGTTACCTCATTACTGGTGTATTGGAAGGATTATCTATGAGTAAAACATTCCTCACGACCACTGATATTTTTTCATTTTTTTATAATGACAAAGAAGTTTGTCAAAATCTAACATTTAGAAATTCTGATATAGCATTTCCATATAGCGAAATCAATTCTACATACCTTAATAGAATTGACACAAAAAAAGTAATTGAATTAAATCTATTATATAGATTTAGTTTTCTAGCTGATGAACTTTTTGAGAGTAATATAAGTGAAAAAACAAAGAATTTGCTCGTTGATATAGTTATCCACTTAAGTTCAAAGATCGATCTAAAAAAGGCATTGAACTTAAGATTTATTGCATGTGAGTTATTAACTCAAATGATTATAGAAGGTAATTATGGACTAAAAGCTCAGAACATAGTAAATAGGTTAAAGAAAATAAACAAGTCATTGCTTTTCGATTTTATATTAATTGTGCTTGAGCATTTTTGGGGAGCTTACAATGAACAAAATTTTTACGACTCATTTACTTTGTTTTACCCTAATGGCAAAATTTACAGACGAAAAAACAAAATAAATGAAGTAATACTGTTTTTAAATGAAAAGAGATCTGAGCTTTCAGAATTAAAGTTAGAACTGATAAAAGAGTTTTTATTGCCTTTTGATTGCCAATGCACCATATGTTTTGAAAAACATTTCGGACTAATAGATTATGAACAGACAATGATTCTGGGGGAGATTTGTATTGTTGAGTAAAATAATGAAAAAATATCACCTATATTCGATTTTTATAATACTTGGACTTTTGCCTCTTGTCTTGTTTAAATATTTAAATCTTCAAAATTTTATTAATCTAATATTTTTTTCTTTGATTTTCATTTCCTATACCTGTGCAATTATTATTAGGTACTTAAAAGATTATATGTTTTTAATGTCGCTTGACGAACTTATATTATTTATAAGCAATAATAAAGATTCACTTTCTTTCGATATAATAAAATTGGATGAAAAATTTAAAGCAGTTAAAGATTTAAATATTTTATGGAAAGAGTTTTACCAAGGATTGATAAAAGATTCTGATGGAGAATATCATCTATGTGATGATGCATCAAAATACTTTAATTCTGATACTATGCTAAACGAAAGAGTTAACAGCAAAATTATTGGTTATATCCCGCAACTGTTCGTAGGTATTGGAATTACAGGAACTTTTTTAGGTTTAACAATTGGTTTAAGTAGTCTTAGTGGCGATAATATTTTTGTTGAAAGTCAAAGTTTAATCGCAGAAAAAATGTCTACTTTAATCAGTGGTGTTTCAACCTCATTTTTTACAAGTCTATATGGCTTGTATTATTCTATAGCCTTTTCAATTTTTATTAATTTCTATTTCGGAGAGTATCAAAGAAAAGTAAGCACTTTAAGGGGTTTATTGAATTATATTTTTAATAAAAACCTAACCGCTAAGTCTATAGAAAAGATGAACTCTGCTTTAAAAGAAGCAAATATTATGAACAAAAACCTCCATAAAGATATTTCTGAACATATTGAAAAGAAATTAGAAACAATTCGTTCAATTAATGAAAAGACATTTAACAATATTAATAATGAAATCACAAATGTAGCAAAGCTGTCAGAAGCCAACTTCATTGATTTTTCCAAACAGAGTATAGAAAATAATGAAAATTTTCGTTCTCAACTAATCTCATATTTTAATGAATTATCGAATTACCTCTTTGATAATTATAGCCAGCTTTCTAGCAATACATCAAAAAACCTTGAAGAAATAAAAAAGATTACTGAAAGCACTTTCACCGAAATATCAAACAAGTTTACAGGATATAGTAACTCATCTCATGAAAAATTCAAAGATTTAACAGAATTTAGTAAAACAAATAATCAAGAATTAAATAAAACAATACAAAAAGCTTATGATGATTTATCTTCTAGAGTTTATATGAGTAACCAAGAATTAAATAATAGATTAATTAATATGATAGACGATAGTAACAAACAAAATCAGGCAAGTATTATTCATATTATGGACAATATATCTAAAAACCATAATGATTTAGTAACTGAAACAAAATCACTTAATAGAGATTTAGTTGCCGAGCTGAGTAATATTCAAGAACAGGCGAAAGGCATAAACAACATATTTGTAAATGAGTTAAAAAGATTGAATGACACTTTTAAAATAACACTATCTGATGGCTTGAGAGATATCTTTGAAAATGATTTTTTAGTAGAACTCCAAAAAATCAAAACTCAAATAATTGAGTATTCTCATGAAAATATTGAAGCACTGGAAACTTCCAGAAGTTTAAATGCCAAAATTAATAATGATTCACTAGAAGCTTCTATAATAATTGAAAACATTTCCGATAAATTGAATATGTCTTTTGAAAAAGTTTATTCAAATGATTTCTTCGATCGTACAGAAGACATAAAAAATCAGTTAGAGGATATTTTAAATAACAGCAATATAAATATACTAGAATATGCAAATACTACTGCAAAAGTCAATGAAGAGATATTAATATTAAAAAATGACATTGAAAAAATCAGTGATAGGTTAAATATGTCTTTAAACACCTTACTATCTGACGACTTTACAAAGAGTATTGAAGATTCTAAAAAAGCATTTTCTCAATATAATAACTCCATTAGTAGTATTAGTAAAAAAATATTATCATCATATGAATTAAACAACAACAAATTAGAAGATAATACATTAATACTTCAAAAAATGGAAAACAGCTTTATGCTGATAGAAAGTAAATTTTCCTCTATAAACAATAACATTGAACAAAACTTAGATGTTATTTTTTCAAATAAGCATTTAGAAAAAATCAAGTCAGTTTATCAAAATATCGATTCTGCTTTAGTTTCAAGCTCAAATGTATTAAGCAACTTTGAGAAGTCTTTTTTAGATATGAATACATCTATTCAATTAAGTAATCATAACTTTAAAGAGATTGTTAATAACATACAAGACAATTTATCAATTTTAAAAGATCCAGATTTAATCAGTTCTATAAAATCATTTAAAGATATACTTATAAATACAAATGACAGCAGTGTCAAAACTTTAGAAAAAAATATCGGAATTATAGACTCACTGACGAAAACTTTAAGTTATATTGACCTAAATATGGAAAAAGTTCTTGGTAATTCAATTGATCAAATAGAGCGGTTTGAAGAAAATATTTCAGAATTTAAAAACTATGAAGAAAAAATGTTTGATAAATTATCTGATTTAAATAAAATCATCCACGATATTCCAAAAATAATCAGGAAAATAGAGGCTGTGGGTAATGACTCAACCAAATCCTAATGATAAATTTCAGTCAACATCTGATTTCTATCTATCAATCAGCGATTTAATGGCATCAGTTTTGGCAATCTTTATTGTAATTTTTATTGCGCAAGTGCTAACTTTAAATTACGAAAAAGGCGAAATCAGTAGCGAAAGAGATGACTATAAAGAAATAATTGGCGGTTTTGAATCTACAAGGCAAGATATCATTAGTTTGATAACTGAAAAAATTGATGTAGAAATCGATAACGTAACTGGAGATATCCGTATGAATTCTGAAATAATGTTTGAAACAAATTCAGATCAACTTAAGCCCGAGGGAAAACTATTTTTAAAAAAATTCATCCCTATCTATATGGGAGTTCTTTTAGGTAATGAAAACATAAAAAATAATATTTCTCAAATTATAATAGAAGGGCATACCGACAAAGAAGGCACTTATCTACACAACTTAAAATTGTCTCAAAACAGAGCGATAGCAGTTGTAAATTTCATATATAGTAGTGAAATGCCAAATTTCCCAGGTAAAAAAGATTTGATGCACTTCATAACTGCAAACGGAAGAAGTTTTATTGATTTTTTAGGTAAAGACAATCAGATTAGACATGCTGCTAGCAGAAGGGTAGAATTCAAGTTTAAACTTAAAGAAGATGAAACTATTCAAAGATTAAAAGACAAAATTGATAAAAAATATAATAAGGAGTTATCTAATGGCACGTGAAATAGGCATTGACTTTGGTACAACAAACTCTGTAATATCTTTTATGAAAGATGGTAAAGTGGAAAACATGAAATTTGGCAGAGAATTTTTAACACCAACTGTTGTTTTTTTTAAAACAGAAAACGATTTATTGTTTGGAGAAAATGCTGTAAAAAAAGGATTATTAAATCCAAGAGCAATGGTAAGATACTTTAAACCAAATATTGGAAAGAAAGATAAAATTCTAATAAAAGCAGAAGATGGCAGTGAATTTGAAAAGTCGTACAAAGTAATAGCAAAATTATTTCTTAATCATTTATTTGACAAAGCAAACAGGTGGTTGGTAACAAAATATAGAAATGATGATGAATGTGTATCTAAGGCAATAATCACTGTACCAGCAAAATTTAGTCCAATTGAAAAAGAAAATATTAAGTGGGCAGCTAATCAAAGCAATATAGATGTAAATATTGTATTTGAGCCAACTGCTGCCGCGATAGCTTATAACCATTGTATTGATTTTAAACCTGGTAATAAAATATTGATTTATGACTTTGGGGGCGGAACTTTTGATGTTTCCATAATTGAAGTAAAACCATCTGGAAGATTTGAAGAAATAGCAACAAACGGGAATAAAAACCTTGGAGGTAATCTACTTACACAAAAGATTGTTGACAAGTATCTTTTGCAGAGGATAAATGATGAATTTAATCTTGACCTACCATCATCAGTAGAAGATTATGACGATTGTTGCGGTCTGTCAGAAGAGATTTTTCATCAAACTCTTTTAAAAATTTATGATATGGCAAATTTAGTTAAAGAAAGACTATCAGATGAAAACAAATTCACTGGCGATTTGACAATAGATAATGGTGACTCTCCATATGTTTTAAACATAGAACTTAAAAGGGAAATGTTTGAGAGTTTTGCAAATGATGAAATCCAAAAAACAATTGAAATAACAAAGACTGCTTTTGAAAATAGCGGTATATCTCATAATGACTTAACAGCAGTCGTTTTAGCGGGAGGAAGCTCAAATATACCCAAAATAAGAGAAAAACTCATAGAACATTTTGGGAAATCTAAAGTTTTTTCTGATAGAAATGTTTTGACTTTGATTTCTGAAGGTGCAGCAATTCTTGCAAACTCTCATTTTTCTGCAATTCAAAATACCGTCCAGCAGGTTCCTAATGATCTCGGAGTAAAAGTAAATGAAAAAAACATACTCAACAAGTTTGATACATTGATAGAAGCTGGTTCAAAATTACCTGTTTCCATTTCAAAGGAGTACTCTTTGACCCATGATAATCAAGAGACACTGGAAATTGAAATTTATGAAAGAGATATAAAAAACTATCGCAATGCTACACAAACTATGCATGATGGTATAGAAATGATTGATAAATTAATTATTGATGATATCCCAAAAATGCCCAAGGATGATTTAAAAATCAAGGTAAAATTTTCTATTGAAGCTGATGGTTGTATGAATTTAGAAGTTGAGTTATTGAAAACTGACGGCACTCCATTAAAATCTGAAAACCTATCAATCCTACAAGAATCAAATATTGAGTAATAATATGAGTTATTCGACACGTGTGCAAGAAAAATTAGACAAAGGATGGTTTTTATTAAAAGAACTTGAGAACCTCCATGATTTTGATTCAATAAAGAATCAAAACGCTATCAATGATCTTCCAGTAACAGAAGTTAAAACAGAAACTGACTCACCATGCTTAAAATCAAAAGAAGTAAATCAACCTCAAGACATAATTGATTATTTTAAAATTGATCAAACACAAGCAGGTATAATTCTCTTTTTTAATGATCATGAAAAATATACTAATAGTATACAAAAAATCGACGATTTTTTAAAAATTGAAGATTTTCTAAGTAAGCATAAAAATGAAGACAGCAATATTCTATCCCGAAATTTAGATGCATATAAAAATAGGTTACAAAAAACAAAAGAAAAGATTATCATAGGCAAGATTGAACAAAATGAGCTTTCAGAAAAATTAACTAATACTTTTATTTCAGTCATAGAAAGGTATTTCATTTATAAAATTATTGACAGTTCTTATAGAGCTTTAACAGTTAAAAAGATGACGTGGTTTTATAAACCATTAATAAAGTTATGTAACGAATATTTAAATAAATTAGGTATTTATTCTTTTGACTCAGACAATATTCAATTAGGACAAAAACTAAGTGACACATATCTTGAGTATTTTAATATTGAAACCTTCGAAATTGATGATGAATCATTGCATGGAAAAATAAGAGAAATTCAACTATTACCTTATTTCTTCCCGTTTAAGAATGAATACAACGAATATGATGAATATTGGATTAGAGGTAAAATATTAATCAATAAATATAAGGAGAGCAAATGAAGCTAAATATAATATTGGGAATAGTATCTATTGGCCTTATGTTTTATTTTCTCGAAAAATTTAGCCATACGAGAAAAGAAAGCAATCTTAAAAAATCAGAAAATGACTTAAAAAATAAAATTTCAATGCTCATTGAAAAAGTTAGTGATTTAGAAAAGAACCTGTTAAGTTACCAAAAACATTGTAATTGTGAAGAATTAGCATCAAAATATGATCAAATTTTATTACAGTTGTCAGAGATCGCTAAAACTATAAATAAAACAAATAAGGTAGATTCGGTTCTTCAACAAATATTAAAAAACATTCACCAACTTAAACAAGAAATTTTAGATTTAAACAACTATTCTAAAAAAAATATCGAAAAAATAGAATTAATCAATATTGATGATAAACCTGAAAATACAAATAGTGATAATGAAAAATATAAGCACAAACATCCTGATTTAAACACTAACAGATCTCATATTATTGACAAATTCAATGTTAAAAGAAATAACAATATGTTATACTTATTCGATAATAATTTTAATACTGTGTCAACAAATTTAAAAAAACTAAAAAACATAAGCAAAATAACTAATGTGCTTCAAAGCTTTGACAACGAAGATAGCGTAATTTTGCAAAAAAACCTACAGAGTTATTTGGATAGAATTGAAAAAACTGAAAAATTAATAAAACTTGGGAAAATAGAAGAATCTGAACTATCTGAAAAATTAACTGATCAATTTATAAATATTGTGGAGAGATCATTTGTTTATAAAATTATCGATAGTATTTATAGGGCTATGGCAGTAAATAAATTACCAGATATGTACACAGCACTGCTTAAGGCGATAAATGAGTATTTAGAGCAGCTATCAATTTACACTTTTGACTCAAATGATATTCAATTAGGCAAAAAGCTAAGTGATTCATATCTTGATTATTATAATATAGAAACGTTCAATGTTAGCACTGAATCAGAGCATGGCAATGTAAGAGAAATTCAATTATTGGCATATTATGTTCCTTTTCTTAACGAAAATAATGAAGCTGATCAATATTGGATTAGAGGTAGAGTAATTATTAATAAGTTTAAGGAAGCTTGACATGGATAAAAAAAATATTTATCTTGGAATTGACTTTGGAACTTCTTCTATTAAAATCGCTGCTTGGAATTTTAAGCGTAAGGAACCTGATGCTATTAAATTAGACAAAGGTAGTGGCGATAATAAGATCAAAAATGTTGTATATTATCAAAAAGATGCTCCTATTTTATGGGATACAACTGCAGAAAGCAAAGATGATGATGGAAACAAAATTTTTCATATTAAACGAAAGTTTGAGAAGTTAGATTGGAAAAAATATATACCAAATATTGACAAAGAAAAAAAAGCTTTTGAGGTATTCGGAGATATTTTAAAAAAAATTAAAACCGATATTGAAACATCAAAAGCAAATAATCAACAGGTTGACAAAGCGGTTTTAAGCGTTCCTGTCCATTTTTCTGAGTATCAAAAAGAAAAGTTAATAATTGAAGCAAAAAAAAATGGTATTAATATTGATGAGGTTGTTTTAGAACCAGTAGCTGCTGCAATTAATTATTCTCTTTTAAAAAAAGATAATGGCAGTATGAATATAATCATATTTGATTTGGGAGGAGGTACTTTAGATCTTACACTATTTAACAAAAAATGCGTTAAAGATAAAGTATTTGTTCGAATTTTGGATTCTTTAAATATCTTTTTTGGTGGCATAGATATTGATAAGCTGATTTTTAATCATATTGTAATAAAAAATTGGACTAATGTAAACTATAATAGCTTGGATGAGCAGAATAAAAGAAGAATAAAAAATATTATATTACCCCTCATTACTGAGGCCAAAGAAAATCTATTTAGTGATGAGGATAATGAATCTGAGGACTTGATTAAATCTTCTATTTATAATGGCCAAAATATAGAAATCAACATAAGAAAAGATGAAATAATATCGCTATTAGAAGAAAATGGCATAAGAAAAAATATTGAGATGATTTTATCTCACCTCTTAAAAGAGTCTGATTTAGAAAAAAGCGATATAAATGAGGTAAAGTTTGTTGGAGGCAGTTCAAGAATACATTATTTTCAAAATATTGTATCAGACTTTTTCGAGAATAGAGATATATTTAACTCTGATGATAATGATGACATATATACAGCTGTTTCTTTCGGAGCATGTCAACATTTAGCAAATATGCTTGAAAACAATCTAAGTTTGACAGTTAAAAATAAAATTCCTTTTTCACTAGGCATAAAAAAACCAGATAAACCAGATAAAATTCCTGAAATTATCAAAAAAAATGCTGATTATGAGTTTTTCTCTCCAATACAAAAGCTTTTGGATGCTTCGGATAAAGTAGAAAAAATTGAGGTATATCAATTTGTAAAGAACTTAAACAACACAAAGGAAGTTTATATAGGTGATTTTATTATTGATACATCAAAATATTCTGAATCCATCTTTTATCGAATGGGAACTAACAGACGCGGAGAAGTTGTTTGCAGACTTTTTGACAATATAGATACAGAATTAGATAATTTTGATGAAGAAATTAAACTAAGTATTAATTTGAATTAGGAGTACAAAATGACTGAAAATAATGATATAAAAAATTTAAATGAAGATAAAATCAAAGAAATATTTGAAGAGGTTCTTACAAACTATTTTTCAACAGAAAAATTTACTAAAGGGACAAATTTTGACAAAAATAATAAAAAATTCGAGTTTATCGGCTTATTAGAAAAGATAAGTGAACAGCTGGATGAATTCCAAAAACCATCAACTGATATAGCAAATCATACAGATATAAGCGATATTATAAATGACCAAAATAAAATGTTAGAGGACAAACTTGCTACATTCGAAACATTTTTTAATGCTTTTCCAATACAAAAAGAACAAATGAAGAAAAATGATGTTGATAAGTCAAAAGCAATGATAGATAAGATGGGGGAAAATGGTAATTTTATTATTAATTATTTTTCTGATTTAACACACACAATTTTAGATGAAAATGGAAAGCTAGTCAAAGAAAACGAATCACTTTCAAATGAAAAAAAATCCATCATTCAAGAAAAAATAGAAGTTGAAGAACAATTAAAACATAAAGATAAACAAATAGCTGAGTTAGATAATAAAATAAATCGTTTAAATACAGAAATTAATTCAAAGAACGATGATTTAGAACAACTAAATAAAAATTTAATAATTAAAACGTCTATAATCACAACTTTACAGCAAGAAAACGAATCATTAGAAAATAAACTCAAAAAAACAGAAGAAGAACTTCAAATGTTAGAGCAAAAACATGGTGAACAAAAAGAAAATCCTAATGAAACAAACACAGATGATAGCAGCAGCAATGGAGATGCTTCAGTTAATACGCAAACTGATACGAATGATTCTAGCCATACCAAACCTGACACAAATTCGCAAAAAACATAGAAAAAATAAATGAAAACATCTTTGTCCAGTAAGCTTGGAATAGCAATTTTTGATAATAGGCTATTATTTTCAGAAATTAGAAAGGGAAAATTTAAGATTTTGGCAGATTTTAAGTTTTGTTCTAAATCTGATAAAGCTTATTTATATGAATTTGTATTTGATTCAGCAAGAAAAGTAAGAAAACGTCAATTTGTAAATCAACAAAGAATATTTTCTATTGTGAGTACAAGAATGATTTTTGATGATATGGATAAGTATTATATTGCAAAAAGCCTCATTCGGGCAGGATATTATATAAATTCTTTTATTTCACACAATTTAGCTTATGCATACTATAAGATTTTAAATAGTTCTACCTGTAAAGAAAGTTTAATGATTGGCATATCAGATAATAAATTAATAGAAATTGAAAAAATAGTTATTAATTGTAATCGGTTCACTCCAGATCCGCTGTTTCGAAATGAGATAAGATGCATTGATGAAGAAAGTGTATTTTCTGAATTTAATTTTGACAGCTTAATAGATCTTACTAAAGAATCAAATATTTTTAAAGAAATTTCAATAGGTTCAGCATTGTTTGCTGACAACTTATTTTCCATATCTAGTGTAAATCAATAAAAGGAGGTTCTTATATGATATTACTAATAAGAATTGTTTTAAAGGCAACAAATATATTAGTTTCACATCATAGAAATGGGAAAATTAATATTTTTAAATATGGTAACTCAAAAGTATTGAATTCCATATTATATTATGGAGGTAAACTTTTATTGATTTGCAATACTGCTTTAAAGAAGAGTTTATTAAATCCTAAATCAATTAATGAATTAATAAATAATATAGGGAGTTTGCAATGACAAAATTACAAGTAGGTATTGATCTTGGGACAACAAATTCACTAGTTGCATACCAAGACAAAGGTAAAACACGAATTTTTAAATTTGGTAACTCGACTTTATTAAAATCTGTTTTGTATTATGATGGAGTAGAGATGTATGTTGGTGATATTGCCAAAAAAAAAGGACTTTTGAATCCCAGGTTTATGATTAAATCGTCAAAAACCTGGATGGGGGAAAATAAAAAATGGATAATAGCAGATAGGGAGTTTACACCTACTGATACAGCGGCAGAAATACTACAAGAAATAAAGAATAAACTGATCAATAAATTAAAACTCAGCAAAGATCATATTATCGAATCTGTAATTACTGTTCCTGCATATTTTACTTCTAGTCAGATTGATGAAACAAAAAAAGCAGGTCAAAAAGCTGGATTGAATGTAAAACAGATCATCACTGAACCTGTTGCTGCTGCTATTGCTTATGGAGCAAATATTCTTAATCATGAAAAAATCTTTGTGGTGGATTTAGGAGGGGGAACTTTTGACGTTAGTATCTTGCAGGCATCAAATTCCGATAAACTTTATGAAACCTTAGCAATCGACGGAAATAAAAAATTAGGAGGAGATGACTTTGACAAGGCAATATTTGATATTATTGTTAAGCATTTGAATAATAAAAGTGGGATTGATTTTGCCACGGAAGAGACATATGTCAATAGTGGACTTGATGATATTGAAGATTATTATTGTATCAGAAGCATTCTTTTAGAAGAAGCTGAGAATGCCAAGCTTTCTTTGTCAGAAGAAGATATGTGTGAAATTTCAAAAGCAAACCTATTTTTCTATCAAGGTAAATATCATAATTTAGAACTTACTATAAGCAGAGATGACTTTATCAAAGGTATGGAATCAAACTTAACGATTATAAAGCAAACAATACAAAGAGTTTTTCAAAATCATACTATATCAAAAGAAGAAATTGATAGAGTAATTTTGGTTGGAGGAAGTTGTTATATTCCTGCAATTAGAAATATAATTAAAGATTTTTTTGGGTTTGAGCCATATTCTGATGAAGACTTATCAACATTAGTCGTTTCAGGTGCCTCTTTAATAGCAAATTCTGATGGTATAGGTATTAGAATTAACGATATAATTTCACATTCTTTAGGTATTGAAGTTTTGGCACATAACGGAAAAATGGAGTTAGAAAAATTACTAAAGAAAAATGATAAATACCCCTGTAGTAATGAAAAAATTTTTTCTACAGTATCAAATAATCAAGAAGAAGTTTGTATTAATATTTGGGAAGGTGAGATTGAAAATGATGTAAATCAAAATGAGTTTTATGGTGGCTTTATATTAGATGGAATAGAAAAAGCTGATGCTGGAGTACCTAAGATTAAAGTAAAATTTGATTTCGATAAGAGTAGGATTTTAACTGTTACCGCAGAGGATTTAAGCACTAAATCTAAAAAGGAAGTTATTGTAAAAAAAGGGGTTCATCTCAGCAGCGTAAAAGCTAAGCCAATCGACTTTACAGTTTTAATTGACAGCTCTGGCAGCATGAGAGGGAGAGAAATGGAGCTAGCAAAAGATGCCTGTAAGAAATTAGTCACAAATATCATTGGCCTCAATACCCATAAATTAGCATTGATATCTTTTGGAGATCATGCCAAAATAGTATCAGAATTAACTAATAATAAAGAAGAACTAATAAAAAGGATTGAAACAATCAGTTCTTATGGCGGGACACCAATGGCAGAAGCTTTTAACTTAAGCAATGGTATACTTGAGATCTCATCAAACGAGAGAATTTCTATTGTAGTAACTGACGGTGCACCCAATAACAAACAAAGTGTTATAAAAGCTACAAACAGGGCAAAACAATTAGCAATCAGAGTAATTGCAATTGGTGTAGGATCTGGAGTTGACAGTAGTTATTTAAAAACTATAACTACATCCCAAAATGATTATCATTATGTAGATGACATGTCGAGTTTAGAAGAGACATTCACGTCAGTTATAAATGCACTACAAAGATAAAGGAGATACAATGTTTACCGAAGAAGAGTTAAATAAAAAAAATCTTAAAGAAGTACAAGAAATTGCAAAAAACTATGGAATATCAGAAAATAGATTTATGGAATTAAATACTAAAGCTAGCCTAATTATCGAGTTAAAAAAAATGGGTTATTTTAATCATGAAACAAATAAAAAAAATAATTATCAATCCAATCATTCAAAAAAAACATCACCCCAAAAAGATAATTCAGAATATAAGGTAAAAACAATACTGACTGAGGAGAAAATAGATAAAACCTTTTTTGGACATTTATATGACTATTTAAATAAAAACCAAAAAATTATTCAAGCCAAACCATCATCATTCAAACTAACAAATACATTAGAATTATATGAAGATTTTGAAATTAATAGTAAAGATAAAATTGAAGCTAAAACTCCTTATGATTGCTGTCCCTATGTAATTGCATTAAATAATAAAGAAGAGTTCAGTGGAGTATTAAAACTTTTACAGGTAAATCATCGACATTATTATTTTTTAGCAGATAAGGGAGACATTGTTTTTAAAAATTTTAAAAATTCAGGAATAGCAAAATTACTATTTTTTAATATTACTGAAATTAATTTATTTAAATCAAGAGACTTAAATAATATTTCAAAGGAATTAACAGCAGAACTTGTTAAGATCGATGGGAAAATTATTGATGCAAAAGAACCTGATGACGATCAAAGACTATGTATTGATTTTGGCACTTCAAATACAACAGTTGGAACTTATAAAAAAGATAAAACAGGTTACTCGATTGAAATTGTTGACTTTTTGATTAAAAAAGAAAATAGTTTTAGCAAACTATTACCAACAGTCGTATATGTTAAAGATTGTTCTAATGAAAAAGACATCAAATATCTGTTTGGGCACGATGCTAAAGAAAGAGAAAAAGAATTAAACTACTCATTAAAGGCAACTATTTATTATGAAATCAAAAGATGGATTAATGATTATGACAGAATAGAAGAAATTAGAGATGAATTTGATAATACCTTAAGAATTAAAAGGATTGATATAATCAAAGCATACCTTCAATTTGTTATTGATACTGCAGAGCATCATTTTAAAACTAAATATAAACTGTTACATTTTTCTACTCCTGTAAAAATGAAAGAAAAATATATCGAAATGTTTTCAAAAGTTTTCCCCGAGCATAATATTTCTCAGGGAAAAAACTGCATCGATGAAGGATTCTCTATTATTTATCATCGTATAAGTGAACAAATTAAAGAAAATTGGGACAAAAACGAAAAGCCCTTCCTTGATGATAGCAAAATTATGATTGTTGACTCAGGAGGAGGAACTACTGACTTAGCATCCTGCTCATTTAACTTTGAATACAAAGATAACGGAGCTCATTTGAAGATAGAATCTCAGTTTGAAGATGGCAATTCAAATTTTGGCGGCAATAATCTTACATATAGAATCATGCAATTTATTAAAATTAAATTAGCAGCTTTTTACTTTAATGATATAGAAAGTAACGCTGTGATAAATTGCGAAATTTCCAAATTATTAAAGCCAGAAAATGATGTTAAAACATTAATTGATAGTTTTTATAGTTCCAATCATAGTAATATGAATACAAAACATGAAAACATATACGATATTTTTGAAACAGAATATAATAAAGCAGAAGATTATATTCCAACGAAGTTTAATAATAATCTTAAATACAGAGATTCCGATAATGTAAATAAAATAAAAACTAATTTTTATTTACTATGGAATATCGCAGAAACTGTTAAAAAAGAATTTTTTAAACGAAACGATTTTATGATGATAAACTTTTTGGAAGATGATATTGAAAAAGGTATAATTAAGCTGCCTCAATTTAACAAACTAAATATAAGTATAGCTAAGAATAATGATTTAGAAGAAGTTCATAATTTACCTTCACTTAACCTAAGTATCAAGGAAATAAAGAGCCTAATTTACGGTGATATCTATAATCTGTTGTGTGGATTATTTGCAAATAAAACAGATGAAGAGCTTTTAGCTTTTGACAGATATATTTTTTCTGGACAAACTTGTAAAATTGATTTATTTGAAGATTTGTTTAGAGAGTTTGTTCCAGGAAGAAGGTTAAGAGACAAGATGTCAACTAATACCAATTATGATGATTCTACACGCTTTAAACTCTTATGCATTGAAGGAAGTATTCTATTCAACAAAGATAAAGAAACTGGATTAATTGTTCCTGAAATTACTAATAAAAATGCTTCTTTGCAATTTAAAATAGAATCAACCAGAGGCAATAAAGTAATTTTAAGCAATGAGCATTGTGAAATAGAAGTTTTTGCTTTAACTGCACATTATAAAATGGACTTTAATGTTTACAGAAAAGATATCAAAATTAGAGATGACAGCTATAAGTTTAATATCGAACAACATGGAGAAAAAAAAGAACTAAATAATTTTCCTTTTTCAGATGATATAAAGGAAAAGTTGAATAATGTGGAAGGCGATAAAAGGATAATTGTAGCTCAATCTACAGAAGACAATTTTGGGTTTAATCTTTACGAGATAAAAAAAGAAAAGAATCAATTCTTCTTAATAAATCGCAAATATTATAATTTCGAACAAGATTTATCAGATTTAAGTTTCTTTAATGGTGAAAAATAAAAGGAAAACTATTATGTTAATACATGAAACAGTCAAATTTAAAGAAGGAAGTGTTCTGACAAAAGACATGCTTGAAAGTACTTACAATTACCCGCATAATTTTTGCGATTTATACTACAGTGAATTATCTGACGGCATTATTGTTGGTTTGACTTTTTTTTACGATGAAGAAAATACACTATATTTAAAAAAGGGCATTTACAAATATAATTCTAAACTTTATTTTCTCACATATGATTATAATTTAGATAAGGAGCTTGATAATATAGACTATCAAGAAGGAGAGGAGTATCTAATAGTTCTTGAGCATAAACAATGTGATAATTGTGCAAATATTTTTACTGATAAGTTACTTCCAAAAATAATTAAAAACACAAATGAAGCTTACATTGTTATTGGACGCTTTATATATAGAAAAGGCATTAAACCAAAGTTAAATTATAGTTGCTATAATGATTTTGATGACAATAACTTCATAAAAATTATTGAGAATTCATACGCCAATTATAATAAACCATCTCTTGCAAAAGATATTTTTTATTTCTTTGCTATAGAAATGAAAAACTATTCTTGTAATTCAATACTCTCAGCTTTTTTAGTTAAAGCTCTAAATTATGATTTTTTATCTAATGATCTTTTAAAAAACATATTTCCTGAAATCAACTTATCATCAAATATAGACACTTATAACAGCCTAAAAAACATTCTTAAAAAATATAAAAATAACAAAAAATCAATGCCTGATGAACTTCAAAAAGACGAAAAACCGCCATCAAAACCAACTGATGGCCCTGAATGGAGTATTAGGAGTATTACTTGATGAGGAGGTACAGTATTACAAGAAAATTTTAACATCGACTGAATCATCAAAAAAAGATTTAGAGAGGGTTTGTATGAGATTAGCCCACTCTTCCACAAAAGAAGCAAAGGATTTATTAGAGGAGTTTTCGAAAAGCGATCGTGCAAGTGAAGTAGAGTGGTTACAATGTGCAATAGATGAAGGAGAATTTTACTATTATAGCCCTA
>Ga0265293_10004336_pt1 | contig 25126 bp, 24 predicted proteins | sample Munlanlewell138R_FD_192505 | JGI IMG/M metagenome (GOLD analysis project Ga0265293, IMG submission 192505) | Leachate microbial communities from a municipal landfill in Southern Ontario, Canada - Leachate well 138R | ecosystem: Engineered > Solid waste > Landfill > Unclassified | place: Canada...
ATCTGTCTCCTTTCATTTTTTTGAAAAAAGACTTTAACAAAATTAATTTGTTTATTTAAGCTTTGGGTTGTAAAAACTACTTTCTAAGCAGCTTTCATACTGCCTATTTTAACTCCGCCGTTGACATCAAGCTCAAAGGTTCCATCACTTGTACCTTTGATAGTCTTTTTATTAACACCGTTTTTTCTGTTTTTATTACCACGAAGCACATCATCTGCAATATGAGATTCCACCTCTGCTTCAAGTGCAGCTTCTGTGAGTTGTTTGATAAGTGGAGCTAAAAGTCCACCTTTACCTGTAAGCTTTTTAGCATTTCTAAATTCTTCTAAGATTTCATCAAAATCAAAATCTACTTCTTCATTCATTGTCAGTCCTTGATAGTATTTTATCAAACTGACACGAAATTTCTAACACTCCCCTAAAAACGGCTACATCCATAGCTTATTGACTCTAACCGATAAGATTTTACTTCAAAATATCTTTAATCATCTGAGATAAATCATCTTGATTTATCTTCGTCTTGTACTCTACATTTACACCATTATCTTTCAGCTTTTTGAAAAACGCTTCTGCACTTTTTATTTGAAGCTTTTCTTTCGTACTTATATCATCAAAATTATCATAGCCTTTTGTTTCAACTACAAAATAGAGTTCTTTACTATCATTAGACTCTATAACATATCCAAAGTCTGGGTTATAGTTTCTTCCATGAGCAGTCGGAATATTTACTTTTGGTAGTTTTCCAAACACAGTGATTTGTTTATGAGTTGATTCATCAATAGTAAATTTTTCTATATTACTATCAACCTCCATGAAATCTTCATCATAGATTGACCTTTCTCTTACATTTTTTGATTTTATTTTATAAGTTTCAACACCTAGACTTCCCTCAGGTATAAACTCCTTAATATTTCCATTTTTATCAGTGAAAGATGTGTTGCAAGTTTTGATCTCTTTTAAATCATAAGATATTTTATTTATGATTGTTTCATAGATAGTGCTAACAAGTTGTTCTTCTATCTTTTTAAGTGCTAAATTTTCATTTTGAGGTATTAGAACAAACTTTTCTTTTTTTATTCCATGTAACACTTTAGCAATAGTTTGCATACTGAGCTTTGTGTTATTAGACAATGCTTTTATAAACTCATACAGAGTAAATATAGAGTGTGTTTCTACCGTTACGGTATCTTTCTCACTATCATGTTTATCTTTATTTTCAATATTTTTATCTCTTTTTACAATTATATCTAGCCCACTGATAATAAAGTTTTCATCTATCTTCTCTATAGCTGATTTAATTAAAGTATCACTATCAATATCATATTTTACAACTGCATCGTAGTTTAGATTATCCCATAAAGCTTTAAACTTTTTAAAATTCTCTTGATGGATTTTGATTTTTCCTTTTTCTTTTTTACCACTTCTATCTTTAGCTTTAACTCTGTTAGATGTTTTAAAGAAACTATCAAAATACTCTTTTAGTTTAACGCTGTCACACCCTTTTAGATCCAAAGATTCCAGCTCTTTTGATCTTGAGCTATATTGTTCTTTTGATATAGTTATTTCACTCATGTCATCTTCGTTAATAGTAATAAAACCCATTTCTTCAAGTTCATCAAGTAGTTTCGTTGCTGCTCTTGGTGTAGCTGCTATATGATTTTCTACCATAACATCTTCGTTAAACAGTTTTGAGACTTGCTTAATGCTATTTTCACTTATCTCATTTTGAATAGAGGTTACAAAGTTTTCTTCTGTTGATGGAACTACTACAAAAAGCTCGTTGATAAAGTCAAAATTACTATCATCTTGAGTAATTCGTTTTCCATCTTGATTAACAGCCAGTCTAAGCCCACGCCCGATTTGTTGTAGTTTGGATATTTTAGAGTTACTCGGGGCTAATTTACACAGAGTCATGACATTTGGGTTATCCCATCCCTCTTGCAGTGCCCACTGAGAGAAGATAAATCTAAGGTCACTATCAAAGCTTAACAGTTCCTCTTTTTTATTTAAAATAAGCTCTATAGCCTCTGCCTCATCTCCCTCTTTTTTAGACTTTGCAAAATATCCACTATGTATTTGTTTTAAACTCTCTTTCGTTTTTAACAGATACTTTTTATAATCCTCATCAAGGTTCTCTCTTGTTAAAACCTCATTTAGATTTTTGAGATACAACTTCTCAAAAAGTTTTGCAAGTTCTCCATTTATACCCTCATCCGTAAGATACTTATCAACTCTATCTATGAAGAACAAACAAAGTGCTTTTATATCAAGTTTAAATAGCTCTTCTTCTCTCTCAAAATGATTTTTAATAGCAGTATCTACAATAACCTTTTGCATTTCATCAAGAAGCACACCGTAACTCTCACTTACCCCAAGAGGCAGTGAAATATCATTTGTAAAAATTACTTCACTTTTTGTAATCTTTTCTACTACATAGCTATTAAGATATTCTATACCTACTTTTTCGCCAAGGTTTTCACCTTTTTCTAAAATAACTTTTTGATTTTTAGAGTTTATGTCTTTGTACTCAATAGTAGCTTTATAATCTTTTTGACTACTTCCAGCTACTTTTGTAAATGCAATAGTATGGTTATCTACATTTTCATTTCCAACCGTATCAACTGTGATAGCCTTTACAAGTCCACGGCTAAAAGCATCCACACTATCAAGAGTATAGATAAGATTTTTGTACTCTTCCCCTTTGTAAGTGGCTCCAAACCGCAAGGTAAAAAGTGCATTAAACTCTTTGAGGTATTTTGCGGTCTGCTTACCCTCAAATCTATGCGGTTCATCTATGACGATTACAGGTCTAAGTTGTGCAATCGCGTGCATATAGCTCTTTGCACGACCTATTAGGCTTTGTTCTATCTTGCTTTTGTTAATATTGTTAGAAGCTTTGTTAAACGACTGATAAGTCGATACAAGTACAGAGATATTTTGATCACTGGCATTGATATAGTTTAATACAGTTTTTTCACTATAGTTAAATACTGATATTTGTTTTCCATACTCTTTTACGAAGAATTCTTTTGTTATTTTTATATTTTTGATAGTACCTTGTCGTATAGGGTTAGAGGGTACCAAGATAATAAACTTACTAAGTCCATAATCACGGTTGAGCCTATAGATAGACTCCAAAAATGTAAAAGTCTTACCCGTACCCGTCTCCATCAAAGTATCTACTACAAGTTCATCTTTGATAGATACTTCCCCGATGTCAACTTTGTTTGCTTCTCTCACTTTTGTGATATTTTCTACCAAGATACTTTTAGAGGTTTCAAGGTCAAATGTTGGATTGCTTTTTCTATTGTCATTTGGTATAAACGCTATATTTTTAAATACTTCACTTATACTATCTACTGCTTGTTCTTGATAATCAAGTCTATCAAATTTTATTTTAAGACTCATGTTCACTCTTTGTTGTCAAAAGTTTTTTAGTATATTTGTCAAAATCTGATTCATAAGTTTTATTTTCAATAATTTTAAACTTGCTATATTCATCAAAAGCCTTAGCTTTTGCTCTATCACTTGAAATAGAGCCAAAACCTTCTAAAATTTCATACTCGTTAAAATCTAGAAATTTATCAATACTTTTTTGAAGCCCTATCATATCCATAGCTTGTTGCCTCTCTACTATCCCCTCTATATAGTCAAAGTACGCAGAAGATAATCGTTCTAATGCTTTAATCTCTTTTTCATCAAGATAGTTTTTAGCTACTGATACATCGGACTTGATTATTTTTCCATCGGGGGAGTTTTTCCAAGTTTGCAGCCCCATATTTGGTTTTTGGCTATTTGCTTCATCGTGTATTATCTCCGCAGCTGTTTTGCCTGTGATCGCATAGTGAAATTTATTTTGTACATGTGCATAAAAGTTTTTAGCTATTTCAGAATCTTTATCATAGTCAATACTGCATGCTTTAAAAATATCTGTGATCTGTTGATAGATTCTTCTTTCACTGTTTCGTATCTCACGGATTCTTTGGAGTAACTCTTTAAAGTAGTCTTCCCCAAAGTGCTGACCATTTTTAAGTCTCTCATCATCAAGCACAAACCCTTTTTTGACAAACTCTACAAGTGTCTGTGTCGCCCAGATACGAAACTGTGTTGCCTCTTTTGAACTCACTCTGTAACCCACCGCTATAATCATATCTAAGTTATAATGCTCAACTACTCTGGATACTTCTCTATTTCCCTCAGTTTGAACTATTTCCATTTTGGAAATAGTTGAGCTATCTAATTCCCCATCATCTAAAATATTTTTGATGTGTTTGTTTATAGCCGGAATTCCTGTGCCAAAAAGTTCAGCTAGCTTTTTTTGAGAGAGCCAAAAAGTATCTTTATCATAGACTATGTCTATATTCGATTTTCCAGCAGGAGTGGTATAAAAAACTATTTTATGTCTTTTCATAACTTACCCCCTAAATCTTAACTTATCAGGTTTGATGCCTAGTTTTGAGATATTACTCTCAATCTCAAGGGTAAACTTGTCATTGCTAATATTTGGGCTATAGACAGTTATATACTCACACTCTTTTTTGTTTTTTAGTGCTTCTACTAACTCATCAGATGTTATATCGCCTAGTATAAAAGCTACATTTGAAGCTAAGTAAAGTTTGTCTTTTATAAGTTCTTCATGTTTTGTGCTAAGTGGTAGTGTTTCTGCTACAAAGAGATTGTAAAGTATCTCTTCATTTGATTCTATATCTGGTTTTTCTATCATAGCCACTAAGTCGTCTTGACTTACTTCTTCAAGTGATTTTTGATAGATTTTTTGCTTTTGGTCTTCTACGACTTCAAAAGTACGGAAACCTATATCTAAATTTTGTTTGCTTAAGTCACCCGCTACAATCTTCGTACCTGCTCTATCAATCCGTGCTTTTGTGATGTCAAAAATAGTCTCATACCCAGCTTTTCGTGCTTCACTTTTCTCAGGTGTCTCTTCCGCCCACTGCACACAGATAAACTTTCTATTTCCACCGTCTTCTTTGTTCAGATCCATAACAGCGTGAGCGGTTGTACCACTTCCTGCGAAGAAGTCGAGAATTAGGTCGTTTTTGTCGGTGCTTATATTTATAAAATAGTTTAATAATTCAAGAGGTTTTGGTGTATCAAATAATTCTGTATTTCCTAAAATTTCTTCATTTACTAATTTAGAAGCGGAATCAGAAGAACCACAAAAATCAAGCAAATTAGGTTGTGCCGAATAAGTATCCTTATCTTCAAAATCATATATCTTTAAGATAATTTTTTCACCATCATAAACAAACCTATTTTTTGCTTCTAAATCTTTTGCTGTATCTATACCAATTTGCCATCTTTTACCATCTCTAGGTTTATGACCTAAAATTTCAAACTTCATACTATCTCTTTTATATCCGCCCGAATCTTTTTTTTCGATTACTGTTGTACGATAGTTTCCTATTTCATCGCTCTTTGGATATTGACGAGTTTCTTTATCTGTTTTTCTTTGTTTAATTTTAGAATTTGGACTTTTTTTATAGCACAATTGATAATCAACTTGTGAACTAACTTCTGCACCTTCAACATTAGAAGTTGTTCCTTTCTTTTTCCATAAAAATTGAGATAAAAAATTCTCTTCCCCAAACACTTCATCACAAAGTAGCCTTAACTGTGCCACCTCATTATCATCAATAGAGATAAATATCACCCCATCATCTTTAAGCAAATCACGAGCAAGTAAAAGCCGAGGATACATAAAACTAAGCCATCCACTATGCGTTTTCGCCCCTTGGATATTCTCTATATAGTCGATATACTCTTTGTCATACCCCAACTCTTCAAGCGTCTGTTCTGTACTACTTGTGAAGTTGTCGTTATACACAAAGCCATCATTTTTAGTATTGTAAGGCGGATCTATGTATATCATCTTGATAGCTTCAAAATAGTTATGACGAAGTATCTTCAAAGCATCAAGATTATCCCCCTTTATCAAAATATTTTCCGTCTCATCCCAGTTCTTACTACCATCTTTAAGCGGTTTCAAAACCTTATAGTTCTTAGAAAAAGCCCCATGATAAGCCTCTTTTTTCCCAACCCAGTTAAGCCCATATCCATCCTCTTTTATCTCAGCTTTGGAAGGATCTAAACTCATCTGCAATTTCTCTTTATCGATGATATATTTACCACCCTCATCAATGCTCACCGCATGAGGAAAGAGCTCTTTGAGTTTTTGATAATTGTTGTCGTTTATGGTTTGTTCTTCTATTATATTTTTTTTCATTTTTGGTTTGCCTTCTAATTTCTATTTTTAATAATAAGTCTAATCTGATTTTTTTTCTCTGGCTTATCAGATGTTATAAATTCTCGTGCATATAATAATTTGATAAACCTTTTATTATAATCTGAACCAGAAATAATTGTGTGCTTTCCATCAAGTTTAGCTATTTTACTATATTCATCAGTCATTAATTCTAGCATCTCAATCAATTCAATATCATTTAATTCACTCTGTTGTTCAACTAACAGATTTACCTTTGACTCCGTAGATTCAAGTTGTGAAATCATATTTTTTATATATCCATAAGGTTTGATAATAGTTTTATCTACATTTGAATATATCAATTTTGCAATTTTTGGAGTACTTATTAAATCATAGTCTATAAGTTCAATAACCTCTCTCTTGTTTTTATCTGAAATATTATTTGATTCTAAGAGCTTTGTAATATCATCACTATCAACACTAAAACTACTGTACTCTTCAATAAATTTATTTATATTTTTCTCTAAAAATGCAATATGTTGATTATTACTATTTTCTTTGAGAAGTTCAAAATTTATATTTCCAAATTTCAAAATCACATCATTCACAAGAACATTTATTTTTTCTTCATCTAACTTTGACAAATCTAAATCTTCATAATGATATCCATTCTTTAGGACTAAATTTTTATAAGAAAGTAAATCAAAATCATTGCATTGTATTAATTCTCTTAATAATTTTGTATTAAAATTTGGATGCTGTTCTTTATATTTACTATCAATACGAACATTTAATAATTCTTTTGAATTATCTTCTTTGTTCAAATATTTGATCAAATTAGCATCTAAAGCCTCTACATAATTATAATAATCTGATACATTTTCCCAAGAAGAGATTAGTTTGTTTTCTTCTACTAACACACTCCAAAGGTTTTTTTCTTCTACTGAATTAATTTTTGAGATTTTTACTGCTTGATGCTTAATGATTTTAATTTTTAATTCTTCTTCTAACTCTTCACTATTAGTATTAAGGAGTTTTAAAACAGTATCTTCAATTTCCTCAACATTTGTATCAATAGACAGATTTACATTTTCAATATAATCGTTTATATTATTTTCTATATACTGTTTAAGTTTTTCTGCGTTTGAGTTTAATATTGTCGTATAGTGATACTTTGCAAGAGTGTCGTATATACTAGAATCATAGCTGCTTTCAACATAGATTACATAATCTATCATTTGTTGATTTAGCTCGTAAAAATTATTTTCATAAATAAATTTAAAAGGAGTTATCCTTTCTCTATGCTCTTTAAATAATTTAAATCTTATATCTAATTTCTTAATCACATCTTTTAACTTATTATTAAAGCCTTCACTAGGTATATGATAAAATTCTGTTTGAACTTTCATATAATTTTTTAAAGTATCATTTACATTCAATGTTAATATATTTTCAAGCTCTAAATTATCTAGTAGCATATAAAAATATTTACTTTTCTCTTCATCTGTATTATTAATTACAATATATTGCCAAATTGATGGATAGTATTTAACTATGCCTTGAATAAATGCATTTATATTTTTTTGTGTATCTAGATAAGAGAAAATAAACTCTATTGAAGCTTCATTTTCATTTGATAGTTGTTTAAATATTTGAATATATTGTTTTGGATATGAATTTTTATGTTCAATAATATAAGTAACTAATTTAAAATTTAAAATAGATTCTTTTTTAAATTCTCCTACTTCAAGTCTTTCTTTTTTAAGAACTTCTTCTAAACTATTTAATTCATAATTAAAATCAAAATGTTTGCCGTTGTTTTTGATATTTAATAGAAAATCGTTATCTGCCTTTGTAATACTTTTCCCAAAGAAATTTGATATATAAATATCGTAATCTTTATTTAAGTATCCATAGCTAATCAAATATTTCAAAAGAGGCTTCTTGTCAAAATTTTCATCAAATATTTTAATATCTTTATATGTGTTTATAATCTTTTGAACAGAGTAATTCTCTATTTCATTTATTTCATCTTTGAACTTATTAATTTGTTTTAGTAAATCATTCTTTTTCTTGTTTGTTTTATCTAGGATAAATTGTTCTCTCTGTTTATATGAATATTTAGGATTGACTTCATGTTCAATGGTTTTAAAATTTAATTTTGTATTGTATTGATAATTATCAAAGCCTATTTGCTTACAATTACTAATTAATTCAAAGTTTGCATCTTCTAATGTGGTTGATAATCTAAACTGCTTACTTTCAACATATATTAAACCTCTAAACTGATTATCAAATTTTTCGATTATTTTGAATAGATAAATCTTTCTCAATTCATTTATTGCTTCTTGAGGTTCTTTATCTATCTCCTCAATTTCTTTTTTAATGCTTTTAATTTTTTCATTTAACTCATCAATAGCATTTTTTATAAATTCTGATTTTCTATTAAAAATATTATAGACCAAACCATCATATTTATGTAATTTTTCAAAATCTTGAGGTTCAAAATTTTTATATATTATCATTGCTAGTAGCTCAGTTTTATCTAACTGCTCATCAAGAGTTGTAGTATAAATTTTATACTCGTTATAAATATTTTTTAAAAGTCTCATATCTGCTATATAAAGTGAAATATCATATAAAAAATTAGGCTTAACTTCATCCTGAAAAAGTTCTAGTAGTTTATCTTTTGAGTTGGTTGCATTAATATACGGAATGATAGGGATTACAAAATCAAAAAATTTCGTTCTTTCATTTGCATTACAAAATATTTCATCTTTTACTGCATAAATAAATTTTATGTCTCTGCCATCCATTTGTTCGGAATTGTTTATAAAGTTGTTAAGTTCTCTTAATTTTGTAAAAATATCTAGGTTTCCAAACCTGTCTAAATCTTGAAAAACAATTACATTGAAAGTTGTCTGTTCAAAAAAGTATAAAATTTCATCTAAATGTCTATTGAGCAAAGATTCATTTTTTTTATCATTTGAGACTATCTCTAAATCTTTTAAATTGAGTTTATCAATGCTTGTATTACTCAACAAATAAATAAACTGTTGTATAAAGAAAAAAGCACCTATCAACAAGAATGTAACAGGTATATACGCTATATATTCAAGTTGAAATAATTTCAGAAGATCTTTTAGTAAAACTATATTTGATAAAAGTTCTGGTTTAAAAACTACAAAACTACAAAAAAAGAAAAATAAAATAAAGCCAACTTTCCAATGTAAATGTTTCAATCTATCAATTTTATTTAATCTTGATTGAGGAATTTTTTTGCTCTTTACCTTATAAAACATCTGTTCTAAGATACTTTTTTCTATAAGTGATAAATCTATATCTTTTTGATTTTCTTTATTAAATCTTGCTAACGATATATCTAAAAATTCATAAATACTATTTTCGTGATTTTTTTCAAATGTTTTTATAAAACTACTTTTACCTGAACCATAAGAACCAGACACAGCAATATTTCTTACTTTTTTTTCTCTTAAAGCTTCTTCTAAAGCTATTGAATATTCTTCTATATGTTCTGCTTCATCATTAGGAGTCAAGAATTGATATTTGCTTTCAATATTGTTGGATTGATTGTTTAAATGATGATAAAAAACATTTAATTTTTTTAGGAGAAAAGCAATTATCTTTTTTTTAGCTTTTTCTATCAAGGTGTCATTATTTATCTCACTCATACCCAACATCCACCTTCATACCTAAAAGTTTTTCACTATCATCTTCATCAGTAAGCGTTAATATCGTATTTTTTTCTATAATCTCTTCGTACTCTTGTTCTGTTAGTATCGATTTTACTTCATTGAGCTGGTTTTGGTTTACAGTGGCTATATACTGATAATCTGCATTACTAAAAAGTTCACTAACAACCTTGAAGATCTCTGCTTTATGTTTCTCATCTATACCGTCAAAAAGTCTGCTATCGTGAAAACTAAACTTGATATTATGCCCATACCCTTTAAAGAGCATTGTCATGTCATAACAAAATATTTTAACATTGTTGATACCATCTGAATTATCAGACTCTATCTTGGCTTCTATGGTGTAGCGTTGTTGGTTTTCACCCTCATTGTTATACACGGTAATACCCGATGCATTGTTAGGGTAAAACCTTTTTGCCAACTTCCTAAAAAACTCTTGCTTTTCTTTTATGACTGGTTTTATCTCTTCAAGATACTCTCCTGTTTTTTGTGCGTATTTTATAAAGCTTTCTTTGATCTCTAAAGATTTTTTATGGTAGTTTCCTATAAGCTCTTCGTAGTTTTGAAGCTTCTCTTTTTGGGCTTCTAAGTCTTTTAGTCTGTCACTTACTTTTATAACTACATCAAGTGCTTGATGTGCACCTAAGTATTTCATCTTGCTATCTAGTTCTTTTTTAAGTTTTTCCTCTTTTCCAAGGTTTTCTTCTAGTCTTTTAGAAATGAGCTGTTTTTGTTCTGAGAGCTTTTGGATCCTATTACTTGTCAATTTTGAGTAAAATGACTCAAGGTCATGAAGTGTTTTAGAGACATTTTCAGGGAAAACTATCTTTACTTCTTCATATACCTTTTCTATAGAGTCTCTTCCAAGGTCTGGCGATGTTTTTAGGCTTTTAGTGATGTTTTCTACTTGATTTTTTAAAAGCACTATTTCGTTGTGTTTTTTTGCAAGCTCTTTTTCGATGGTATCGGCTTCTATCTTGACATCGTAGTAGTCTTCTGCCACTTCATATTTTTCTCTGCTCTCTCGAAGCTTTTCTATTTCATCTTCCAAGTCTATGATTTTTAAATTGACATCTTTGTCTTGAGTGAAAAACTCTCTTAGTAAGTCATCCTTTGTTATATTATCTTCAAGCTCTTTGATTCTATCTTGCTCTTTTTTGAGTCGATATTTTTCTTGTACTGGGTTTGTATCTAAGCCCATCAAAAATGCGTTTACCATAAGCTTTTGATAGTCTGTAAAAAAGTTTGATGGATTATCTGCTTCTACATATGACTTTTTAAGCGGTCTTATAAAAAACGGCAAAGTATTTCTAAAAGTCAAATATTGTGCATCAGATGGAAAGTTAAAAATCATTTGTCTTATTTTTTCATAAAAATTATCTACCGTCATAGGATCTTCATCATCAAAATATATCTTTGTGGGTTCACTCATTTTTCGTGAGATTACATGCCGTGTGCCTTCTATCTCAACAGTTAAGTAAAATACCCAGTCAGGCAGTTTGTCTATAAATGACTTGTAATGATCTTTTTTAGCTCCCAAGCAAAAATGGATAAGTAAAACAATCAGTGATTTACCGACACCATTGTATGTTTTACTGTTATCACTAGACTCTGGATTTTTTTGTTTAGCTACTATGAAACTAAGTCCAGACTTGTTAAATGTTACGGTTTTAAAGCTCTCTTTATTTGCCGATAGCTCAATGAGTTTCATTTTTTACCACCTTTGCATTTTCTTCTTTAACAGCATCTATAGAATATAAAAATAAAATAGTCATTATCAAGTTATCAAAACTGTGTTTTGCAAAATAAAACTCGTTTTGTAAGTCTTGTTGATACTTTTGCCATAATTCATCTACACTTTTCGGTTCGCTTAGGTTTTGAAGTATGTAACTGCCAAATCCTAAAAATGATTCTGAGAAGTTAATGTGCTTTGCAGGCATTATCATTGTACAGGCTCCTCAAAAATATCGCAAGTTTCAAAATACATCGACATAATCACTATTGATGAAGCTTGATATTCTGCACTACTTCGCGGTGAGATTTCATTTACAAGTTCCCAAAAAAGTTTACTACCACTGTAAGACTTTTCAAGTTCTTTATACATACCATTGATTTTATTTTGAAGTTCTTGAGCTGTAAAATCACTATTGTTTTTGAGGTATTCACTCAATGTACCCAGTTGAAAGTAACCGTTTGTAAGTCTTACGCTTTCATTGATACTTAAGTTATTAAACTTGATTTTTTCATCCCAATCAGGAGCTACAATTTTTTCGGCTCCATTGTTTAACGACTTAGCTTTTAGATGTTCTAATATCTCATTTAAAATGTCATAATCTAACGATATCAAATTGGCAGGATCTGGAATATATCCCGCAATAGCCATAATCTGATCATCATCAAGACTATAAAGCATATTTTCCAAGTCTTTAGCTACTATAAACTTGCATTCATTCAGATTATTTGATTGCTTTATCGTCTCTAATAATCTCTCAGAATCAGCATTTACACCTTTATACTTGTCATTAACAACATAATAAAACTCTTGTATATTACCCCACTGTCTTTGTAAACCACTAAAATCTGTTTGTATCTTCTTTACAACTTCTGGGTAAGATTTTGTTATATCCTCAGGTGCGTGAACTTGAAAGTACACTCCTCGACTTTTAATATACCCGTCATTTTTTCTATCGCCTATATTCCCCCAAGGCTTTATTTGGGTAAAATCAAGTTCTTTGTAGTTCATGATGGCACTAAACATATCTTCAAACTTTTGTCCATCTGCTTCATGGATTTTCTTTTGAAAAAGTATTCTAGAAATAGTTCTTTCATCTCGTGTCATCATGCCCTCTTTATGTGCTCTATTTTATCGAAAAATATATTCTAAAAAGCTTTTGTCTATTATATTTGTTAATATTTAATAACGATAATAAATAAATTTTAAAACCCTTGTCTTTTTAGCTCTTTCGCAAACTCACTCATTCCTTGCTCTATCTTTTCCATAGCTGTTTGATTACTCACTGGCACCAACTGAACCATACCGTTAACAAAGTTGGTTTTAAAGATTTGCTCTGTTTCTTTGTGAATGATCATATCATCATAATCTTTGTAAAAATCATAGTTTTTCGTAAACTTTTCTGACATCACACTAAATACTTTTTGCTGCATTGCTACTTCTCCTTATTTTAGATTTTCAATGTATCTTTTAGTTTTTGTACAGCTTCAGTTCTTTTATTTTTTTGCATCTTTTGAAGATTGAGCATTTTCCACTTTACAGATGGAAGCTCTTCTATGTTTTCAAAAGGAAGCAAACTCCAGTCTGGGTTTCCCTCTTTAAAACCTATCAAAAAATCACGATGATTTTGAGTGAGTTTAGAACGAATTGTGCTAATTAGCTCAACTCTTGTTCTTTCTAAAACTTCCAAAGGCATTGGCTCTATTGGCATCCCGACAAACTGTTCAGTATAGATCCTCTCGATGTCTATTAGATTTGGTTGCAATAATTTTGATATAGGCTGATTGCTGCTGATAAGATAGACTATAAAAACATCCATGAGAGTATCACTTATCCCCTCGTTGTCAAGCAATCCCCTCACATCAAAAAAATCTCTTGGATGTTGTCTATCCAGTGCTGCACAAAGTTTTCCAGCATACAGATCGTCCAAGTGAACTACACTCGTCTCGGCAAAACCAAACTCCTCTTCCACACTTGCAGATACATTGAGGACACTCGATTCTCTCACTGTTCCTCTGGTCACTGGCGATGTTTCTATCTTAATGCGAACACCGTTTTTTTCAACTTGAAGTTTAGAGAGTATCCCGTCTCCTTGTTGATCTAGCCTGTGTACTTTTGCACCTCGTATTGACGACTCAATTGAGCGAGCAATTCTTTCAAATGACTCGGCAATGTTTTGAAGACTTGTTTGTCGATCTTCTACTGGAATATACATAAGGTCTATATCTACAGAGAGTCTTGGCATATTTCTTACAAACATGTTGATAGCCGTACCGCCTTTAAGAGCAAAGCACTCTTCATTTGATACATAAGGCAATGCTTCCAAAAGTAGCTGAACTTGTTTATAATAGATAGAATTTTTATCTAGCATGGTACTCCTTTGGTACTGTTATTAAAAACTCGTTGTCAAAGACACCGTTTTGTACGATCTGCATTCTGCCAACTCCAAGTTCTAAACCCTCTTTTTTTATATGCTTTGCCCAAGGGTGGTTAAAGTAGCTTGTCAGAAAAAGAAAAAGGCGTTTGACTCTTATATTTTCACACATAGTTAAAAGTTCATTGAGTAAAGATGGGCGAAATGTTGTTAATCCTTCAAATATCTCTGCTGCAAACTCAAAGCTAAGTCCATCGCGTTTTACTTGATAGAGAAGCTCCATGATAGCTCTCTCGGGAGATGAGATCACCATCTCCCAATCTTTTATATTTGATGGTATGCCTTTGAGACCTATTTTCTCAAAATAGGGCTTTTTCATGATGTAAAACTCTTGTTCAAGTTTTATATTTTTAAACCATGCTGGAAGTTTTTGAGTGCCGTACAGATATATTGTTTGTGAGTTGTTCAGTGGAAGATAATGAGCATAGCCTTGAAGATTTAGAGATGTTACTCCACCTATGTGAAATGATTCATGGCTGAGTTTTTGCAGTCCTAAAACAGCTCCCTGCCATGATGGCTTCGCATCGCCTCTTATGTATGAGCCTCTTGAGGTTTTTTTGAGCCAACCGCTTTTGGTGTACTGGTAAAGTAGCTGCATAGAGTAGCCTTGCTCTGCAAGCCAAGAAGCTGGAGCAACCACTCCATCTGGTAACATTTGATATAGTTGTTTTATTTTTATATCATTTTGTAAATTCATAGTTTATATTTTAGCTATTTTTAAAAACAAAAGCAAGAGAATTGTTTCTTTATTTTATATTTTTATAAAATATTAGTTTATAAAAATAGCTATTTTAGAAACAAAGAGGAAAAGTTTATTTATTTTTTATAAAAAGCACCAAGGGAAGGAGTGCAATTTCTAAAACCGACATAGATATCTCCTAAAACAATTCTCTCAAAGAGTCTCTAAATGGCTTGTAGTATGTTGCGAGTAGTGCAGCCACAATCATCATCAAAATAACAAACGAAGCTTCATGCTCACCACGGAGTAAAGCAAAAATAAACAGTGCTATTAAAAGCAATAAGAATGGCATACAAATCTCCTAAACGAAGCAATTTAATACTTAGTATCCCATATCTTTTAAAGCTTTAGCAGTGTTACATGCATATTGATTAGCACCATCCCCACAAGCTTTTTCATAAAAATACTTTGCTTTTTGTTTATCTACTTGGATACCTTCGCCATTATAATACATAAACGCTAAATTGTGACAACCGTCTAACGCTCCATCTTGACATGATTTTTCATGGTATATAATTGCATTTTTATAGTTTTTTGCCAATCCACCATATCCATTGTGATAAATTTCACCTAATTTTTGACAAGATATAGCATATCCAAGCTCACATGACTTATTAAAGTTTTCCACACTTTTTAAAATGTCTTGTTTTACTCCAAATCCATCTTTATACATTTCAGCAAGCATAAAACATCCTTTTGGACTGTTTTCATTGCATGATTTTTGATAAAGCTCCACTGCCATAAGATATGATTGATAATCAATTCCCTTGCCAACTCGATATAAATCAGCCAAATAATTACAACTTGACATATGACCTTGCTTGCACGACTTCTCCCATATCATACTCGCTTTTTGAAAGTTCTTTTCACTATATGCTTGCAATCCCTCATCGACATCATTTGCTACAAGTATTCTAGTAAATATTAAAAAAAATACAAATATTTTCTTCATTTATAAAATCCCAAAAGCTCTTTTTCTGCAAAACTCATTTTATCTGTTGGCATCGCACCTTTTCTTTTATCACTAAACCAAGCTAAAGCAAAAGGCAACCACATAATAATTCTCGCAAAATCATTCACTGTAATTTTTGTAACTTCTGCGACTGCTTCACTCCATCCATAGGCAACTGTATATATAACAAATGCAACAACTGCAAAAAATACGAGTAAAATATAGCCGATAATTATTCTGATTAAAACAGTCAAAAGATAATCTTTAATTATTGCTAACATTTACCATCTTCCTCCAGTAGTGTCATACATTTCCCAAAAATTTGCTTGTCTGCGATAGTAAGCATTTGCATTACCTTTCTTATCTGGCTTGATCCAAGCAAATATAAATGGCATCCATACAACAAACTCTGCAAAAGCATTGTCACTTACACTGTGTATAAACGCTAGCATAGAGCTATAATCTGCGATAATCCAGTAACCTGCCAAAATAGCTAATAATATGGCTATAAATGTCAAATATCCAACAATCAGTCTTGCTATTACATTTGCGAAATACTCTGCCATCTTTTGCTCCTGAAATATTGTTTTTACATTAAATATTAACTCAAATTAACTTATTAAACACTTATAAGTGTTTGTTAGATTTTAGCCATATAGCTACTATCTTTAAAAACTTATAGGTGTTTATTATTGGAAGAAAATATAGATAAATTTTTAGATGAAATTGTTCTAAAAGTAAAAGAGGAAAGAGTAAAAAGAAATATTAGCCAACTGGCTCTTGCGGAAATTTTAGGCCATAAATCTCCCAACTATGTAGCAAAGATTGAAACTCGAAAACATGATGTAAGTTACAATCTCTCTCACCTGTATAAAATAGCTTATGAATTTGGTATCGAAGTAACGGATCTCATACCTCATATACAAACCTCGTTAAAATAATTTTGTCCAAGACTATTCACTGTCGTTCATATATTATAGGCTGTTTCCGTCCCCTGAAAGGGACAAATTGTTTATATTATATATTGCCTGTTTTTGTCCCCTATGAGAAAATCGTTACAAGAATACCTCTTCAAAATACCTATTTTAAGGGATTTACTTAAAGTGTTCAAAAAAATCCTTACTCAATTTAGCAAAATTTGATAAAAAAATGTCCCTTGAGAAAAAATCGCTACTTAAACAGGCTCTTTAAATCCCTTATTTATGGGCTTATTTAAAGTTTGTCAAAAATTTTCCTTACTCTAATAGCTCTTTAAAAAGCTTTTAAAAATATAAAAAGTGCTCTATTGACAATGGAATGTAATCAGTTCACTTTTTATGTAAATTTAAATATATTCTTCTTGTTCTTTAGTTAATATTTTGACTAGCTTTTCAAACCATTCTAGATCTTCATTCGTCGTATTAAATTTATCTATTATCTGCCCATAAGCAAAAGCATCTGCTATGTTTAGTTCTGGGTACTTTTTATGAAGTTCATACACTCTATCATTTTTCCTGCAACGATTAAGTCTTTTTTTAAATTTGTCATTGTACTGTTCAAAGTATCTTGTGCTTGAGTATTTTAATCTTTTTTTACCCTCATTACCATTTGGCTTTATGATTGTTGTCATAAATTTCAATAGAATGTTTCTTGAAACTGAATACCCTCTATATAGATGTTCAAAATATGCTTTTTTCAACCAAGTTTCAACTCGTTTTTCGTTTGGGCTTTTACTGTTTTGAGATTTTATACCATCAATTTGATCCATTTTAGAAATGATTTTTCTTAGCTCTTCATCTTCTTGTGTAATATCCCATATTATTCCAGTTACAGCATTAATTGGTTTATCTTTTATGATGTATGCTCGCTTGAAATTTTCATCGGTTAGCTTGTCGTAGAGATGCTGAAACGCATCTTTTGAATATTTATGTATGTCAAGCAAAGAGTTACTACTTTTCATTTTCATCTTCCTCCTATATGGTTTTTTATAAATTCATCAATATCTTTAATTTTTACCTTTAAAATAGACCTGTCCTCTAACTTTAGCGTATAGAAACCGTGTGAGGATTCTACGCTGCAAACAAGCTTATTAAAATCCTTATATGTAGTTTTTTTACCTATAAGGCTGTTCAATTTCTTATCTTGTAAAAAATCATTATAATTTTCAATCGATTTTGCATGATTATTTAAAAGATTGGCAAAAATCTTTTTTTTCCATATCCTTTCACTCTTGAGTGGCTTAAGACCATCTTTTTTAAGCCATGCTATAAACTCATCAAAATCTTCATACTTTTGTTTCATCTTCTTCCTCTTCTTTATGAGTTATTGTTATTATTATTTATATATATGTCTAATTTTTAGACTGAAAAATCTAAAATCTAGATTTTAAAATATACTTTTTAGACACTTATCTAATTTTTAGACTCGCCCACAATCGTATTATTTACAAAATCGCTCCACCATAATTTCGTTGTTCGCAAAAAACCGCTTGTGAGATCCTTTTCTACCAAGCCTCTATCTATCAGTTTTTGCACACTGTTATATGCTGTCGCTCGTGAAAAATCAAACATCTTGCCAAGCGTTTCAATTTTCCCGTAATACCAACCTCTAAACTCACTCTCTGGATTATTGCTAAGATTATAGATAGCATTAGCAATGCAATAATCATTATTGCTCAAGTTATGTTTAATCCGATATTTATGAATTATAGTCGTGTACAACACATCAAATTTATCCCTACTTTTCACAATGACTTCTCTTTAGTAAGTTTTAATCGTATTGGTTAAGAAATCTGCCACATCAAAAAGGTTGAACACAACTTTTGCATTTTTTGCTTTACCTAGCTTTTTATAGTTTGGCAATCCTGTACCTTTTGCAATGTATAGATCCAAGGTAGAACTACTTATACCTAGTTCATCAGCCATTTCAGCTTTTGAAATCACTGCTCTTTTATATTTTTTATTTAAATATTTATAGAGGTTATCTCTATGTAAATCTGCATTATTTTGCATAACTTTTCTCCTATATTGTTTAGATAAGAAAAGTATAGAGAAGATAAAAGAAAGAGGCAAAATACCATATGCGTATCTAGCAACAACTAGGCAGATTTAGAGATATTAACAATTCAAAATTTAGTGGATTTAGATGTAATTTAGAAACAAATAAACGTAATTAGAGACAATTTTTTATTAAATTTAGAAAATCTGCGTATATTAGTAAAAATGTTACTATTAGTAATATATTTAGGGAAGTGTTCAAAACTTTGTGTCAGACCGATAGAATACTAAATTTTAAAAGAATGACTCATGAAACAATAGTTCAATATGGACGAGGCACTTGAACACTACCAAGGCATTAGAATTGATGTTTAGCCACTTAACGTTTAAAATGAGCTAATAAATTGCCGCAGGGTAATTTATTGGCTCCACTGATTTGTTAAGTGCTAATTAATATCTAATGTATTTGTGGTCATTAAAATACATTCCATATTCATATGCTTTTCTTCAACACCATTATCTTTGACTTTTTCATCTAACATTTTTAATGTCATATAGTCTTTCATATAACCATCATCTGTTGATATTTTCGTAATGATACATCGTCTGTCTTTCGGTTTTTCCACTAATGCACTATGATCAGCTCTAATAAATTTTCTATTGATTCTTTGACATACAATACCAGAGTACAATAAGCCCTCTATATGGTCACATTCATCATATTGAACATCGCAAATATTACAATCTCCAATGCTTTCAACAATACCAGGACTATTAAAAATTTTCCATTCAGGAAATAAACATTTTCGCATATGCACTAAATGCTGATGATAGTTCTCTAAGCCGAAAAGTTTTTCCTTTTGAAGAGCGGCATAATCCAAAAATTCTTCTGCATCAACAAATTTACTCCAACCTTTTTGATGTTCATTCTCTTTTAAACATATGATTGATTCAATACACGATTTGACTGAGTTTAGAAGGTTGTGAAACGCAAAAAAAAGGTTAGCTGTTTCTTCATCTGTATGTTCTATTGCTTGATACTTATATTGACGTATTTCTTGAACCTGTATTGATAAAGCAGACACTTGTGCTTTTTGCAGTTCAATATCACGAACGAAAATTGCCATATTCAGCGCTTCTTCAAGAGATACGTTAAATTTTTCAACAATATCATTGAAAGTAATGGTTTTATTCATTCGCAATCCTCAATATACTATCCTTTAAATCACTTAATCCATCAATTGGACCGTTATACTCAATACTTTTCGTTGTTTTGTCTTCTGATTTTTCCACAACAACTTTCAATTTGACAGAATTTTCTTCTCCTCGTGTAAATGGTGAAGACTTTGTTATGTATTCTTTGATTGCCATTAAAGCAGCTTCATACACTTCTTTATTTTCAATAAGTACATTGTAAGAAATATATAAAACTGGGAGGAACCATTCAACGGCACGTTGTTCAAGAAATTGAATAGGTTTGTCGTCGAGATACGCACTATTTATACCTGCTTGGTTTAAAACTTTATTGATAGTATATACAGTGTTGTCGTAGAGATAATATTCATCGGTTGATTCATAATTTCTTGGTAACAATAATATCTGAGTCTGTGAATTCATTGCTTGTAACTCCTTAAATTGGATTAACACTTAACGTTTGTCGTGAGCAATAGTTTTCCCTCTAGGGTAAACTATTGGTCTCCTCGTATTTGTTAGATTGTTTAATTAATTGTGCACGCTTCTACAAACTTCATTCCTAAATATGTAGGATTAATATATGTAAAAATTTCTCCTCCACCCCAAGTTTTCTTTGGTAAAACGCAACCTAGTCTAACAAGATTAGCTAATGCCAACTTTATTTCAGGACTTGGTTCTGGAAGGTCTTTGTCTTCTTTTTCGTTGAAGATTGCAACTTCATTAGGTAAATTCCCGGTAATGATACCAGCATGTTGTGTTTCTTCATAAGAAAGAGAATAAAGTTTTTCTAATATTTGTGCTTCTATTGGTGTTAATCTCTCTAAAATATCAATATATGAACGTTGTAATTCTATTTTACTATCTGCCTCTGATACATTTACAAGTAAGTTAGTCCAAAGGTCTTGTAGGTAATCATTATCCTCCAACGATGCCGCTTCAAATAATGGGATGGCAAGTTTTAATGGGATAGGCTTTGCGGGTTTTTCTAAACCACGACTTTTCATTAATTCATCTGCTTTATCAATAAGTCGAATCTGTCTTTCCCATCGCATATATTTTAATTTGTCTTCAAAGATACCCATAGCTTGCTCCATGGAACCTGCTATGTATTTCGCAATAAAACCACCAAACTTTTCACTTGCATCTATTGCTTTACTAGTTGTTTTCGCAACTTCTTGTGTAGCTTTAGCAGCTTCAATTACTTCTTCATTCAAATACAGTTCCTTTGATATCTAACGTTTGACTTGAGCCAATAAATTTTCCGCAGGGTAATTTATTGGCTCCAAAGCTTTGTTAGCATTATACATTTTCAAAATATCCTAACTCATCTGAGAGCTCTAAGATCTTTTCTATTTCTTCATCTGTTCGTTCTACACCATGCATATATAAAATATCTGAAGAATAACCTATTTCTGATGTTCCTGGTCTATCTGTAGCTATTCCAATTATTGTTTTTGATTGTGGCAATTTTACATCAATTATTGAACATCGCAATAATAGTTCTTTCGACCGAAACTCTCTATCTGCACTTTTTCCAATTAAAAATACAAAAGTAATATCATTAAAGCCTAATACAACACGTGAAGCTATTTTTAGCTCTTTTTTTTGAATAAATTCAATAAAAGCATCAGCTAAACTTGCTCGATATCTTCTTGGTTGTAAAGCCATAGCAACTAAGGCAAGCTCATTATCTGTAACTGCTTTACTATGCATCTCAAACATACCACCAGTTAATAAGTCATTTGCATAATATTCTATTAATGAATCCCAAATGTATGATGTTTTAAAGTCAGTTTTCATATCCTTGTACTCTTTAGATTTTGAAAATCCATCCCATAAGTCATCAGATATGACTACTAAATCTGGTTCTTCTCTTTCGGTAGTGAAATTTAATGTGTGGTTTTGTTGTATATATAAAGCTACTAAATCTTGAATTCCTCCACCATCAAATATTAAAGACATTTTTGTATTTTTTAAATTTTCACTTTCCTGAAGAAAGTTTGTAAAATCAATAATCGTATCGAGCTCTTTAAATAAAATATTTATACTATTTTCATCACATACATGAACAAATCCGAAACCTAAATCTCCCCATGTTATTGGTATTTGACATTTTGAACCTAGTGAAACAGATATTCTATGATACTTTCGTTCGGATATATCAGGTAAATCAACAACTCTTTTGTCATGCCTAGTGATACTTTTTTGTGAATTTAACCATCTTTCAGCACCCCATATTTGTTCTGCTGACTCTTGAATAGCTTTTTTTGTCCAACGCTCATATCCTATATGGTCGCCAGTGTCTTTATGCTGAATCTCTTTGACCGAAATTATTATTACATGTTCAGCACAAACTATTAAACAATCACATAACTCTTTTCCTTTTTTGCCAATAGGATTTGGATGTGTCCAAGCTTTTAGAAATGAATTTACTGATAATTCATTAACTAGTCTTTCTGATGGTGTTAAGCCATGATTCATTTTAAAAGTTCCTTGTGGTGCTAACTATTTAAACAATCACATTATACACAAAGTAACTCATATAAACAAAAATAAGATACATATGAAATGTATGTTAATTATGTAAAAATAGTTAAAATATGATAACAATAAGAGAATTTAGTAAAAAACATACAGTTTTCTTAAATACCTAGTGTGTGTTAAATGTCATATATAAAATAACACACATAAATGTTTGTTAATTACCAAAAAAACTACATAACAAACACCATGTTCCTTAAGTTCAAGAATCTGTAGTTTTGGCACAAATTAGGCTAAGCAAAATTAACTATGCTAAAACTTTAGGAGCTATCGGTTACTGACACAAAGCTCTGAACGGTTTATTATTTAGTTTATAAAAAAACACCAACCAAAAGCACAAAAATAGTACAGGTTTTCAACCTTACTCTCTTCTATTCTGATTAAAATCCTAGTTTTAAAATACTATCTCTTCCTGTATCGGTATTTAGTTTTGCATACCTTAAAGTCATCCTTATATCTTTATGGTTAAGCAGCTTTTGAATTGTAAATATCGGCGTACCGTTAATTGCCAAATGAGAGGCGAATGTATGTCGCAAAGTATGTATTACGACTTTATGTTTTGAATCAATATCCTCATCATTAAATAACTTATCTAGAAGAGTTCTAGCTTTTAATTTTATTTGATCATACAGATTTGATTCATTTTCTTTCAAAACAGGAGTATCAAGTTTTATATTTTTCACTCTTATTTTTAAAAGTTCTTCAAGCTCTTGGCTACCTAAAAATGCTATATATTTTTCATTGTTTTTCTCATCCAGTACATTTATGGTCTTTGCTTCAAAGTTTATATCTCTTGGTGTAATTTTGCATATAGCCCCAACTCTAGCTCCTGTTGTTAGAGCTAATAGCGTAAATATATGTAGCTGCTCATCTACTTTGGTATGTTCAAGCAAAGTAGAAACTTCTTCTTTACTTAAGTACCTTTCTCTTACATTATCAACTCTTAGTGATTTGACTTTTTTTAAAGGATTTTGGGCAATTATATTTTTATCTATGGCATAGTTAAAAATAACACTCAACTCTCCTAAAATAGTATTCACAGTTTTTGGAGCAAACTCTTTTAACTTAATATTCTGGAGTTTTTGGGTGTCTTCTGCTGTAATGCTTTTTATATCTTTTTTGCCCAATATTGGTGATATATGCATTTCATACTTTCTTTTTGAGAGTTTATTATTGCGGTTATGATTCTCTTTTGATTGATAATGCTCTATTGCTACGCTATCAAGTGAAACTATCTCTTTTTTCTTTTTTTTGAGAACTGAGGGCGGTTCTTCACCAAGCTTTATTTTATTTATAAACTCGTTTCTTTTATTGTAAGCGTATGTTTCTGTAATACCGTTTGATTTTTTACCTACAGTGAACCAAGTTTTTTTATTATCTGCGTCTTTATAGTTGATGGAGTATGTTATATCGCCATCGGTTAATCTGTTAAGATAAACTCCTGCATACTTTTTACTTTTTACTCTTGCCAAATTGTTACCCTATTGCTACCCAAAATTTAAAAATCTATATAAAAGTATAGCAAACTTGATATAATAACAACAAGGCTTAAGTCCCTAAAATAAGGTACTTTAGAGAAAAATAGAAAACTTTAAGAAACTTAGTAAATTCTTTTATATAGAGTTCGAATCTCTGAGGGTCCACCACTTCACTCCCCCCCTAAAACAAGCACTTTAAAGCAAACAAAAATCAAAATTAACTTACACTTTAAGAAAACTTTATTTTTTCGTTTCCACCCTATTTCCACCCCTAAAAGTGTTTTATCTTTTTTATACGAATTTTTATAAATGAAAAACAGGCTTGAATCTTGATAAATCAATGCGAGTACACGGTACTCACGCTAGCGTTCTAATCCTTTTCGCAAGAGCATAAGAGCGAAAAGGGTAGATTACAATGTAATCTCTCTATTAAGAGCATCTTCTTAACTTCTTAATTTTTGCTACGCACCAGAACTTCAACTAAATTAATAATCAATCAAAATCAATCATTAGTTTCGGCTCTTGTCATTTCAGTCTATTAAATTGTTTACTTACACAGCCAATTCAAGTAACAAGTGCAACACCTAGTTAAACTGAAAAAAATGTAATACTGGGATCTAGTCCTAGGGTAGTATCAGGAGAACTCTCTTTTCCTATAAAAAAGGAAAATACTTTGAGAATTAACTATGAAATTGGTCTAGAAGATTAAGCCTTAGAAACTATAAAGGCCAATCAAGCGAGAAATGATAAATTGAATTTTCAACATCATCTTAGTGATTGGCACTTCAAAATATCACAACATTAGATAGCTATTATTTTTTGCTCATACTCTTCATTGATTGCATCTAATTTAGTTTGCGCTAGCTCCAGATTTTCAAACATCTCTTCAACTTGAGACTCTTCATCTGAGATAAGTTTTGAGAGACTTTCTATCTTTATGTTATCAGCAATCTCCGATGCAACTACTAGCTCTTTGTGATGGAGCTCTAGTTTTTCTTCTACTTGTATTATTTTTTTTTCTAATTTTTCAACTTCTTTTTTTAGCAGAGCTGTTTGTGCATTTCTCTCTCTTATAAGTTGTGCTTTTATTTTTTTAGCCTCTTTGTAGTTGGTCTTTGGAGCACTTTTTTTCTTCACTTCACCCT
>Ga0265293_10004337_pt1 | contig 25119 bp, 22 predicted proteins | sample Munlanlewell138R_FD_192505 | JGI IMG/M metagenome (GOLD analysis project Ga0265293, IMG submission 192505) | Leachate microbial communities from a municipal landfill in Southern Ontario, Canada - Leachate well 138R | ecosystem: Engineered > Solid waste > Landfill > Unclassified | place: Canada...
CAGGGCCCATGGAGGACTTTCACTTCCGGGTCAGTGCGCCCTGCCGGGCGCACGAAAAAAAGGGCCCGTTCAAGGGCCCTTTCGGTGTTCGGTACTCATGGCAGACTACTTTTCCTGTGCCTCTTTCTCGCGTTTTGCAGCTTCAACGATCTTCTCGGAGATTTGTGCCGGCACCTCTTCATAATGCGAGAATTCCATGGTAAAAGTTCCCCGGCCGCCGGTCATAGATCTCAAGTCTGGAGCATACCGCAGGACTTCCGCCATAGGGACGACAGCCTTTACAACCTGGTTCGAGCCCTTGGTCTCGACACCCATTATCTTGCCCCTGCGGGCGTTCATATCGCCCATGATGTCCCCCATATTTTCATCAGGAACGATCACTTCCATTTTCATGATAGGTTCGAGCAATACAGGCTTGCACTGTTCCAAGCCCTTCTTGAAACCCATGGACGCCGCGATCTTGAACGCCATTTCGGACGAGTCGACATCGTGATAGGAGCCGTCATAAAGAGTGACCCTGAAGTCTACCACAGGATACCCGGCAAGGATGCCCTGGTTCAGGGCCTCCGCAATACCCTTTTCGACCGCAGGGATATACTGCCTGGGTATTGCCCCGCCTACGATCTTGTCCACAAATTCAAAACCCTCACCGCGCGGCATCGGACCCATTTCGAGCCAAGTGTCACCATATTGTCCCTTGCCGCCCGACTGTTTCTTGTATTTTCCCTGGACCTTGCATGTTCCCTTGATCGTTTCTTTGTAAGGGACCTTGGGGTCTTTCAGGTCAACCTCAACGCCGAACTTACGCTTCATCCTTTCGACGACAACCTCTATATGGACCTGACCCATACCTGAAAGCAGGAATTCCTTGGTCTGTTCATCGCGTGAATACTTGATTGTCTGATCTTCCTCAATAAGCCGCGCAAGAGACGTGTTGAGCTTATCCTCGTCCCCTTTGGCCTTCGGCTGAAGTGAAAATGATATAACCGGGCTCGGGACCGTTACGCCTTCGTATCTGATCGGGGCCTTTTCATCACAGAGAGTGTCTCCCGTCTGAACATCCTTCAGTTTTGCGACGACGGCAATATCGCCTGCGCTCGCGGCGCCCGCAGGCTTCTGTTTCTTTCCTACAAGATAAAAGATCTGCCCGATACGTTCCTTTTCATCCTTGAGAACGTTCAAGACGGTCATGTCCGGATGGATCTCGCCCGAATAAACGCGGAACATCGTCAATTTTCCGGCGAAAGGGTCGGTAATCGTTTTGAAGACGAGGGCGCTGAATGGCTGGGCCCCAGACTGCTCCCGGACCATTTTCTCCCCGTTCTTCGGGTTGATGCCGTCGATCTCTTTTTTGAAGGTCGGGGCCGGGAACAATTTGACGATATTGTCGAGCAGAGTGTTTATACCAATATTCTTTACAGCCGATCCGCAGAAAATGGGGACGATCTTGTTGCCCGCGATCCCGGAGTTCAGGCACTTCTCGATCTCCTCGGGCCTTATCTCGTCGCCATTGAGATAACGTTCCATGACCTCATCATCCATCTCGACGGCTGTTTCTACGAGCTGCTCGCGATACTTCTGTGCGAGGTCGGCTTCGGCGGCGGGGATATCCACCGTGTCGAACACTCCGGACACATCATCCTTATATATGTATGCCTTCATCGAAAGGAGGTCGATGATCCCCTTGAAATCTTCTTCCTGCCCGATAGGCACCTGAACTGCGAGGCATGTCTTGTCGGTGAAGTTCTTCTTGATGTCTTCGATCGTCCTTGCGAAATCAGCCCGTTCCCTGTCCATCTTGTTGATAAAGATCCCGGCCGTTGCGCCGAACTCGTTGGCATATCCCCACACCTTCTCGGTCTGGACCTTGACGCCCGATACTGCGCTCACTACAATAATGGCGCCGTCAACGACTCTCATGCACAGCTTGGCGTCGGATATGAAATTGTCATCACCCGGAGTATCGAGAAGATTGATCTTGTTCTTGCCCCACTCGAAACAGGCGAGCGCCGACGATATGGTTATCTTGCGCTCCACTTCCTCCGGCTCATAATCCATCAGCGATGTGCCATCATCAACACTGCCGAGCCTCGTATTTTCACCCGCCAGAAAGAGCATTGCATCGACGATTGAAGTTTTCCCTTCCCCGCCATGAGAAAAAATCCCAACATTCCTGATTGCACCAGGCTCGTACTTTTTCATCAGAAACTCCTTTCGATACTCCTAAGATCGTTTAAAGTCTGTGAATTTAACACGATTTTCTGTCAGAAATCAAGCGTAAACCGGAAACGTCCGGAGCCAGGCGACAATGTATGACGCTTGTGTCTTGACTCGCTATCAGTTTTATGTTTAAGTAGTAATTTCAAATCAGAACAAGGAATGACAGATGAAGAGAACATATCAGCCGCATAACAAAAGCAGAAAAAGAACGCATGGATTTCTCGTACGAATGAAAACCGCCCCAGGTCGTGAAATAATAAGGCGCAGACGTGCAAAAGGGCGCAAAAGCCTGGCGGTCTGAGGTCCTTAAAGCAGTGATAACCATGTGGCGGCTTATTACCCGGAAGCCGCTTATTATTTATATCTGATGACCCGCACCTTGACGAAGCAAGAAAGGCTTAAAAAGGGGGATTTCCGAGGCGTAAGATGGACCAGATGCTCAGAGACGGCACATTTCGTCCTGTTCGCCACGGTCAATAAGTGCGGTATCAGACGATTTGCCGTCACCATACGTAAGAAAACGGGGGTTGCCGTAGTGCGCAACAGGGTGAAGAGGATCGTAAAGGAATACTTCCGTCTGCATAAGGACCTCTTCAAAGAAGGATCGAACAGTCTTGTCAGAGTTAAGGGATTACCGGATGAGCTCTCCATGAAAGCGATGGGGCCAGAGCTCGAGGCCCTTCTTTCGGCAGCACCTGCGCACAGAAGCATCAGGTAATGAAAAAAATCATCATCTTCGCTGTAAAGTTATACAGGGCAACTTTCTCTACCTTTTTGCCCGTTCAATGCCGGTATTTTCCGACCTGTTCCCAGTACATGATCGAAGCTGTTGAAAAAAGGGGCGTCTGGAGAGGTACGCTCCTCGGCATCAAACGTATATTGAAATGCAACCCTCTCTTCCCGGGCGGATACGACCCGGTACCCTAACGGAGGTAACGATGGACAAACGCACCATCATAGTGCTTGTGATTACAATGGCTATGCTCTTTGTATTCCAGACATATTTCATGCCAAAGGAAACACCTCAGCAAAAACCGCAGACCCAGACACAGCCGGCGCCTCCTCCGCCCGATACCTCGAAACCGGCCGAAAAGGCCGGGCAGCAAGCACCCGGTGCCGCACCGGGTACGACTGCACCTTCTGATGCAACGACGGGAAAGAAGGCAGCCAGGACAATAGCCGTATCTACCCCGTACCTCGATGTCACGCTGACAGACCTCGGCGGAGGCATTTCCAGTGTAAAGCTGAAGAAGTATAAAGCAACCGTTAAGGGCCCGGAGGAAAAAGAGATCGTCGAAAATGTAGCGCCGTACAGCTACAACCCTACCGTGTACCAGAACGGCGTCCAGGACAAGGTCTATTTCAAGGCTGACAGAGAGAAGCTCAATGTTACGGATACATCAGCCACTCTCACGATGACGGGGAACCTCCCGGACGGGACCAGGATCAAGAAGACATATACCTTTTATCCTGACACCTATACCATCGGTCTGGCCCTTGAAGCCGAGCCCAAAACTCAAGGACTTCATGCGGATTTCGCCGTAATATCCGACAAGAACGAATCCAGCTATGTTTTTAAAGGTCCATTCGTATTCAACGGGAAAAGCCTGAACCATATCGACAAGATCAAGGAAACCCTGAATTTCAGCAGCGATTATCAGTACGCAGGATTTGATGAAGGCTTTTTCACCTTCATCTATATTCCCGCGGGTCCCGCAAAGCCCGCATTATCGATAGGCAAGACCGATACGAACATACCATACATCCGCCTTGCATCGGGAACCAACACGTTGTCGGGCAAGCTCTATTTCGGCCCTAAAAAAGGCGATATCCTTGCAAGTCTTAACATAAAAGCAGAAAAGATCATAGACTTCGGGTGGTTTGACGTTATTGCCAAACCCCTGGTATGGCTCCTTGACTTCTTTAATCGTTTCACCCACAATTACGGCATCGATATTATCCTGCTTACAATCCTTATCAAGATAATCTTTCACCCCTTGAGTGTGATGAGCTTCAAAAATATGGCCAAGATGCAGGCCGTTCAGCCTGAGATCAAGAAATTACAGGAAAAGTACAAAGGCGACAAGGCCCGCCTTAACCAGGAATTGATGGCCATCTATAAATCACGCGGCGTAAACCCTATGAGCGGGTGCTTGCCCATGTTGCCCCAAATTCCTGTATTTTTTGCACTTTACAAGGCATTGTCGGGGGCAATCGAACTGAGGCACGCACCGTTCCTCTGGTGGATAAACGACCTGTCGGCGCCCGAAGACCTTTTCTCGCTTACGGTGATGGGATATACACTGCCGATCAGGCTGCTTCCGATCATCATGGGGGCAACTCAGGTCATTCAGCAAAAAATGACGCCGACAAGCGCAGACCCCATGCAACAGAAAATGATGATGTTCATGCCCATTGTCTTTACATTCATTTTCTGGGGTTTCCCGTCGGGTCTCGTACTTTACTGGCTCGTATATAACGTGGCCTCCATAGCCCAGCAATATTACATCAACAAGAAGATGAAAAAGTAAGGATAACGGAGATATATGGAAACATTCGAATTCGAAGGAAAGACATACGAAGAGGCTGTCAAAAAAGCGTGTGTCCAGCTTGGAGTTGAGGAGCGGGAACTGGATATCGACGTTAAAGAGGTCGATACAAAAGGCATCCTCGGCCTTTTGGGAACGAAAAAGATCCGCATCACCGTTACATTACGGTCAGCCAGGGATGAAACTGCTGTCATCCCCTCCCCCGATACAACCGGTATTCCGCCGGAAGAAACACCTGAAAGCTTTGGTGAGGCGTTTCTCAAGGAATTCGGCAGGCATGTCGGCCTCGACTTTCAGGTAATGGTAACCGATATAAGCGAGAAAACGGACCGTATCCTTTTCCTTATCCAGTGTGATGACGGAGACATCCTTGTCGGTAAGGACGGCGAGATATTAGAGGCATTACAGCACATTTTAAGGCTGGCGGTTGCCAAGAGATTTAAACATAACTTAAAATTATTAATAGATATCAATGGTTACAGGGAAAGAAGAAAAAAAACTTTAACAATCATGGCCAAGCGAATGGCAGACAAGGCAAAAAGGACAGGAAGAAAGTTGAAAACCGACCCTTTGAACCCTTACGAACGCCGCATAATACATACGCTTTTCAAGCACAATAAAGGCGTTACAACAAAGAGCGAAGGCGAAGGGCACGTCAAGAAGGTCATTATTACCCCGACCGGCAAACCATACGGCACAGATCGCGGCAATCCCCGTGCCCGGCGTGGAGGCTTTCGTGGAAACACCCGCGGAAACCGTTGATACCATATGCGCTATTTCCACACCACCCGGTGAGGGTGGGATCAGCATAATACGCATCAGCGGCCCTGATTCGCGTCATATACTTGAAAAGATATTCCGGCCCAGGAAGAAAACGGAGAAGCCCGAAAGCGGTACATTGCGTCTGGGCTACGTATTCGATCCGGCCAGCGAAGCGGATATCGATGAAGTTCTTGCCGTCTTCATGAAAGCACCGGGAACATACACGCGCGAGGACATTGTCGAAATCCATGCGCATGGGGGATTTGGGGCGCAATCCTCGATCATGAGGGTCATATTAGGCCAGGGGGCCCGCCTTGCCGACCCCGGTGAATTTACAAAAAGGGCGTTTCTGAACGGCAGGATCGACCTCATACAAGCTGAATCGGTCCTCGATGTCATCAAAAGTGAAACCGACGAAGAGCTGAAATATGCTGTAGATTACCTCAAAGGCCGCCTTTCGAAAAAGGTCAGAGCTTTTCGCGATATCCTGAAGAACGCCCTGGCCGCCATCGAAGCATCGATCGATTTCCCTGACGAAGACATCGACATCGATCTTTCAGAACACACGGTTCCGCTCAGCAGGGCAAAAAAGGATATAGACGACCTTGTTTCTTCATATTATGAAGGCAAAAAGCTGAAAAGCGGGTTTGAGGTGTTGATAGCCGGCAGGACAAATGTCGGAAAATCGAGCCTGCTCAATGCCCTTGTATTGAAAGAACGGGCGATCGTAACCGATCTGCCCGGAACAACCCGCGACCTAATCGAAGAGACGCTTTACATCAAAGGCATGAAGGTGCATCTCATAGATACCGCGGGCATTCGCACCCCCGAAAATGTCGTGGAAGAGGAAGGGATCCGCAGGGTCAAGGAGAGAGCGGCCGAGGCGGACCTTATCGTATGGGTCCTCGATGGCTCACAGCCCTATTCTTTTGAAGATCAACAGGTTTATGAGGTAATTAAACAATATAAAAAGATAGTTATTATAAATAAATCAGATTTGACAAGAAAGATTGACGTTAATATATTAATATCATTAGATATTAAATCATATGTCGAAGCATCTGCCAAAACAGGTTTTGGCCTTGATGAAGCTAAAACCCTAATATTTTCGAATCTTTTGAAAACCAGACGCAGAAACTCGCTTCTTATTACGACGATCCGCCATCGAGACATACTCGAAAAGGTCTCTCGCAACATCGACACCGTTGTGAAAGACCTGGAAAATGATGGATACCATGCAGAACTATTGGCCTTTGAGCTTCACGAAGCGCTGCACCATCTCGGAGAGATCACCGGTGAAACCTGTTCCGAAGACATCTTGGAGATGATATTCAGCCAGTTCTGTATAGGGAAATAGGGGCGGCTCCAGGTCCCGGGTTCCGGGTCGATGATTTCAATGGAGCTTTTAGCCTGGAACCTGAAACATCATTACTTGCCTTCTTCCTTCTTCTTATCTTCCTTGGCCGGTTTTGCGGGTTTGGCCGTGTCCTGTATCTTCATGCCACCCTTGTAGCATACGTTGTCATAAAGCACGCCAAGGATCGATTCGAGATTGAAGTACTGCCAGGGTTCATTTTCGAACACCGCCTCCGGTTTGTCAGCACCGGTTGCGGGGTCGAATTCCTTTGTGGCGACAACGCGGTACTTGCTCGACGAACAATCAAGTTCGATGAGACTTTTCAGGGTATCGGTCTCGCCGTCCGGGGTCCTGGCAGCTATCTTCTCCCACACCCTCACCTTCCGGCTGTCAAGGACCTGCACGCTGGCAGGGCTGAAATAATACCTCTTGGTGTCGGACTCGAGATAGACCTTCCATGTCGGGTCCTGGTCCGGGGCCTTCGGTTGCACGGGGGCCTTGACCTCTGCGGATGCCCACGAAGACAGTGCAAACAGTGCAAAACATACCGCGAATAGAATAATTACCCTTTCCCTTTTCATGGCCGCTCCTTTACAGTGTGATCTACGTGATGCCAGGTCCTTACCGCTAATAAGGATTGTTCCGTGCATCGGTTTCGCCCATCACGGGGCGCTGTGGCTCCGCAGCCGGTGATTCCTCCGGGGCTGTCGGGGCCGAATACGTCAGCGGAAAATCATCGGGTGGAAAACGCCGTAACGCCGAACCCATGTAATTCATCCATATGGGCAGACAGACCCTGCCCCCGCTTTCACCTTTGCCCAGCGACGTCCGCGCATCAAAGCCTACCCAGACCCCTGTCGCGATATGAGGTGAATAACCGACAAACAACGCGTCGTAATAATTGCTCGTGGTGCCTGTCTTTCCTGCAATGGGATAGCCCAGCCTGGACGCCCCCTTTGCTGTTCCATATTGAACGGGCCCTTTAAGCAGGAGGTTCATGGATGCGGCAACGTGTTCCGGCAATGCCCTTTCCTTTTGAATTACAGCCTCTTCAACAACATATCCGTTCATTTCGATAACCCTACGAATGAAAACGGGTTTTACCCTGCTGCCTCCGTTTGCAAATACGGCAAATCCTTTGACGAGTTCCAGCAATGTAATGTTCGATGACCCGAGGGCAATGGAGAGATTGTTGGGAATATCGGAATTGATCCCCAAGTCCTTGATGGTTTCCTTGACGGAAGACACTCCTATTTCCTCAAGGAGCCTTACCGTTGCTGCATTTTTTGAATAGGCTATCGCATCCCGCATCGTTATCTCGCCGGAGTACCGGCCGTCATAATTCCTGGGAGTCCACCCGCCATAGGACTTTGCCTCATCATGCAGAATCGAATCCACGGTATAGCCTTTCTTGAGGGCGGTAACATAAATGAACGGCTTAAAGGCGCTGCCTGCCTGCACTTTTGCCGTCGTAGCCCTGTTGTACGGGCTTTTTTCAAAATCCCTTCCACCCACAAGAGCATACACATACCCGGTATTGACGTCCATACTGACAAGCGACCCTTCAACTTTGAGCGAACGCGTCGGCTGGAACAGGAGCAATTTCTTCTTCGGGTCCTCGCCTGTGCATAATCCCTTTACGACATCACCCGGTTTAAAAGGATGATCATCCATTTTCAGAATGCCTTTTTTCTCGCCGACGAAAACGGCGTAACCCTCTTTCACCCGTTCGGATATGAGGAGATTGCAGTTTTTGCCTTTGACGGCGGGGAACAGTTTGAAGTCCCGCTCCTCGGCCCTTCTGAAATCGTCCCATTTTCTGTGGGGTATCTGGTTGAGGACGGTAAACTCGCCGTTTCTCTGCTCATACTGGTTAAGGCCCCGCACGATGGCTTCCTCCGCCGCCCTTTGCATCTGCCTGTCAACCGCGGCATATATCTTAAAGGCTTTCCGGGAAAGAACACCCTTGCCATATTTTGCCTCAATGTACCGGAAGATATGGTCCTTGTAATAACTGTCCTGAAAAACACCGTCATCTTCCCGTATGACGACTCTCTCCTTCAGTATCTGCTGCTTTGCTTTTTCATTGATGAATTTCTTATGGAACATCTGTTCTATTACGTATTCCTGCCTGATCCGGGCGTTGCCTGGATGTTTTTTCGGCGTATAACGGGACGGTGCCTGAACGATGCCTGCCAGGATAGCGGCCTCTGCCGTCGTTATATCCCAGACATGCTTCCCGAAATATACCTGGGACGCAGCCTCTATCCCGTAAACCCCATGGCCCATGTAAATATTGTTCAGATACAGATTCAATATCTCGTTCTTATTCAGGTAATTTTCCAGCTTATAGGCAAGGATGGCCTCACGTATCTTCCTGTTGAGACTTTTTTCGGGACCGAGCACAAGTGACTTTATAACCTGCTGGGTTATGGTGCTCCCGCCCTGCGCCATCCTGCCGTACATGACATTTTTGACAAACGCCCTCAGTATCCCTAGAGGATCGACGCCTCCGTGCTTGAAAAAATCCGCATCTTCAGCCGCAAGAAAGGCTGCACGGACATGCTTGGGGATCTTCTTGTACGGAACAAAAACCCGGTTGTCGGGCACGAAAAGATATATCAACTGGTCCTGGGCATCATAAACGCTTGTAACCGGTTTATTTTTGAGATCTTTCAGGGCAACCACCGAAGGGATATCATTGATCAGGAAGAAAATAAAGGCCGTTATGCACAATACCCCGGACGCAATGAGGAGTGTAAGGAAGTACTTGAATATTTTTCTCGAGGATGATTTCGATGTCTTCGATGTCTTCCGTGTCCTGGGGGGATCCTTCCTCAAAATACTATTGAACCTTTTCTGACATCATACGTACCCGACACGGTGATCCTGAGTTCTACAATAGACGTGAAGGTCAAAAAGCAGGTGGTCCAGATGGGGTCGTCTAGCAAGCTTCCCGATGCATGCAGGATCGTGTTCAATTTTCTGTAAGCCGAGCTTATCTCGAGGACCGACAGGTTCGACATGGTTGCCCCGACCGGCAGGGGCAGAACGTCGAGCACCTTCCCTCCTTCCGCGATCGCAATACCCCCATTCATTGCCAGCACCGTATTTGCGGCGATAGCCATATCATCATCGTCAAAGCCATGGACAATGATGCCGTGTGTCTCATGGGCAACGGTTGATGCGATCGCAGCGCGCGCGCCAAAACCGTGCAAGAAGCCCTGCCCCCACTTTCTCTGTTCTCTGCGGCTGTACAATACTTTTCGGATATCACGACTGCGGTCAGCCAGGATGAGGTCTCCCTCGCGGGGCAGGCCGAGGTCCGTTCTTTTCGTAACGGTCCGGTCGATAATATCGATCACCGGGACTTCTCCGGCCTCCTTCCTTACGATCCTGAAATCCGACGACGAGACGGACGAAAAATTATAGGGATAGGATCCTGTATCTATCACAGGCTGCGGTGACCTTTCCCTTGCGAGAACCCCGTCGCGTGCAGCCAGTGTGCCCCGCTCATAGATCATGACTGGTGAGGGGCCTTGAAGATCATGGCAGAGCAGTATGTCCGCAATTCTGCCCGGCGTAATGCTTCCCACATCATAATCGACCCTGAAATAACGGGCCGGGTTCAATGTGGCCATCCTGACGGCATCCTCCGGTTTAATGCCAAAACCGATAGCCTCCCTTACGATATGGTCCATATAACCCTTTTCCGTCAGATCACCGGCAAATATCCCATCCGAAACAAGAATGATCGTATCCTTCGGCAAGGAGCTGATGGTGGGAGTGAGCGCTTCGAGATCATTCCTGATAGAGCTCATCCGTACCAGTGTATACAGTCCAAGACGGATGCGGTTTTTTATGTCATCCGGCCGGATAGACTCGTGGCATGATGTTATCCCCGCGGCAGCGAGCGCGTTGAGACGGTCATACGATGCTCCCAGGGTATGGCCTTCTACATTCTTTCCCATCGCGCGCGCAAGAAGAATTCTCTGCAGTATGTCATCCTCATTCTTCGTTATCCTGAGATAGGGCGAAACCTCGCTCAGAGACACGCACTCGGGATGGTCCGACAAAAGCCCCCAAACATCGTACAGTGAAAAAATATCGCCGCCTTCAACCTCCGGATACGGGGGATACGTGGCAGGTACGCCCCAGAGATATTTTATGTTGTAATGCGGGGCCTGCCTCAATATCTCACGGAAGCCTTTCGGACCGACAGAGTTGATGAGGTCGTGGCTGTCCGAAAAAACGGTCGTTGTGCCTTTCGTGACGGCAACATCAGAAAATGACGCGGGATTGTAGAAGAGGTCGGCATGTCCGTGGGCGTCGATATATCCGGGAAGAGCGACAAGACCCTTTGCATCGACGATCCGGGTCTTTTCGTTTGTTCTCGCCTTTGCCTTGCCGACATAAGCGATCCAGCTGCCGTATATCCAGATGTCCCCTGAATATACATCGCCCGTGAATACATCAAAAACGGAACCACCCTCTATGACAACATCCGGTGCCCGATCTGAATTTGCGACGGCAACCAGATATTTCAAGTCCTGTAACGTCTTCTTGATCATTCCCTGTATCTTTAGCCTCGGGTATTCGTTTCAATGTAGCGCAAAAGCCCCCCTCTTGGCAAGAAATTAGCATAAGGCCTGTAACGGCATCCCTTACCCTTGATAGGTTTCCTTGCATTTCAGGATGCTCAAAAATGCGAAAACACTTGTGATAAAATAGATCCAGAGCATCTGGCGGTACGCGAAGAGGGGGTAAGCCCCTTTAGCCATGCCCGCCCGGTCTAGAACAAACCCCATTAAAGGCTGGAATACGATGGCCCCGATAAAGGGGAACAGGTTGATCATGCCCATCGATGTCCCGGCAATTTCACCGGGGAAAAGTTCCTTTGCGGTGACTATTGCGACCGTTCCCACCGAACTGATCGTGATGCCCATCAGGAAGAAGAGTATGTACAGCGAAATTATGCCGAGCCGATCAAAGAAATAGAGCACACATGCAAAGCACAGCACATTTAAGAGCGAGGACCAGACGAGGATCTTCTTGCGGCTTTTCAACGTCTTGTCAGAAAGGTGCCCTATGATGGGGCTCACGAATATCATCGCCACTGCGATCATGGAGAGAATACCACCTGCCGTACCCTTGCTTAGACCGTAGACGTCCTTCAAATACGGGCCCGCCCACAAGCCGAAGAACCCGAACAGGGCCCCTCCCCTCATTATGAACCAGACCGCTATGCTCCAAAAATATTTGTTTTTCAGGACTATAGCCAGGTCATCGAAGATGTTGCGCTTTCCTGAAAAAACGGCCTCCCCCGCCTCGACGACAGGCGGCAGCCCCTTGGCTTCCGGGGAATCCTCGATGAATCTCCAGATGAAGAAGATGACCACGAGCGATGCACACCCGACCAGGATGATCGCTATCCGCCAGCCTACGAGGCCCGACAGGAAAGCAAGCGGGGTTGTCGCCGAGAACCAGCCGATCCCGCCGACAGCCATCAGTGCCCCGGCAACCCTCGCGAGCTGCGCTCCGCGAAACCACAGTCCGAATATTCTCATCGTCGACACAAAAACCGCCGCCAAGCCGAGGCCCACGCAGGCACGGGCCGCGATCGCGAAACCAAAACGGGGTGCGAGGCCGAACCCGATAGCGCCGAATGCGGCGACCAGGCTGAAAACGACTATCGTCTTTTTTGGGCCCCACGAGTCGGAAAGGATGCCGACAGGGACCTGCATCATTGCATAGGGGTAAAAATACGCAGACGCCAGGACGCCAAGGGCGGTCGCCGATATATCGAAGCTGGAGACGAGATCCTGTGCGACAACGGCAGGGGATACCCGATGAAAATAGACTATAAGGTATTGTGCAGAAAGAATAAGAAAAAGCAACCATCTGTGCCGGTTCACGAGAATTTTCCCCTGTTCGTGGAATAACTACAAACAATACTTTGCACGGGAGGACTTTTTCAAGTAAAATAAAAAGGATCACAACTGGTGAGAAAGGACCGGAATGAAAGCCGCGACGATACGATCGCTTCTCGATGTCACGAAAGGCAAAGCAGGGCCCGACGCCATCATCGTCAATGGAAAGATCATCAACGTTTTTACGAACGGCATCGACGAAGGTTCGGCGATAATTATCAAAGATGGCCTGATAGCATCTATCGAAGACGAGGACAAGGCGTCAGGGTATAGCCCGTCCGAGGTCGTAGATGCACGTGGAGCATATCTCTGTCCCGGCTTTATCGACGCGCATACGCACCTTGACAGCCTTTATCCGTTCTACGCGCTGGTACCCTACGCGGTCCGTGGCGGCACCACGACCGTCGTGACCGAGACGAGTGCCGTTGCGTGCGCGTGCGGGATGGAAGGCGTCGCTTCGTTCACGGAAAGCACGCAGGGTTATCCCGTTCGCTGTTATTTCCTTGCCCCTCCGCTAACCCCTCCGTTTCCTGAGATGGAAGGATCGAAAGGCCTGACGCTCGGTGAATTCAAAAAATTCCTGCAACGGGATGATGTGGTCGGTATTGGCGAGGCTTACTGGACCCGGATCGTCGAGGGGGACCCCCGTATCCTGAAGCAGGCCGAAGCCGCGTTAGGGCTCAACAAGAAGCTCGATGGGCACGCCGCAGGCGCGCACGGGAAAAGACTCATCGAATATGCGTTGACCGGCATCACATCGTGCCATGAATCCATTACCGTGGATGAAGTCCTCGAAAAACTCCGGTTCGGGATCTATATCATGATCAGGCAGGGTTTTGTACGCAAGGAGTTGCCCGAGCTTTCCGGCCTGAAGGATATGGATATCGATACAAGACGGCTGATCCTGACCTCGGATGCCTTTGACGCGGTCATGCTCAGGGAGGAAGGCTACCTCGATTCCATCGTCCGGACAGCGATATCATACGGTTTCAGGCCCATCGATGCAATAAAGATGGCGACGATAAATCCCGCAGATTATTATGGTTTAAGGCATCTGGGCGCGATTGCGCCGCTGCGCCATGCCGATATCCTCTTTCTGAACAGCATGGAAGACGTGTGGGTGGAGCGGGTTATGGCAGGCGGGAAAATGGTGTTTGACGCAGGGCAATATTGCGAAAAGATCGAACCTTATAACTATCCCGACACGGCCCGCAATACGATCAAAGCACGAAAGATCAGCCCTGTCGATCTGAAAGTCGCGCATGGCGACCATTCAGGGGACGTGCGCGTCATTAAAGTGCTTAACCAGACCATAACCCGGGAGATCTCCTGGAAACCCCTGGTCAAAAACGGATATCTTGAAAAAGACCTTTCGGCCGATATAATCCCCGTGTCCGTAATAAACCGCTATAACAGTTCGATCAAAGGAAAGGGGTTCATTACCGGTACAGGCATAAAACAGGGCGCATTCGCGACGTCTCTGATCTGGGATACAGGCAATATCCTCACCATGGGAAGCTCCGAGGACGATATGGCGACGGCAGTCAACAGCCTCATCGACCTTCAGGGAGGCACGGTCATAGTCAGGGAGGGCAGTGTCATCTTCGAACTCCCCATGCCCGTATTCGGGACAATACCAATCGGCAGCATTGAAGAGATTGCCGATGCCACGCAAGAAATGGTCAGGAGCATCCGCCGGATAGGCGTTACGCTGGAGCGGCCCTTTCTCACCCTTCAAACCATCCCGTTCTCCGGCCTTCCATTTCTGCGCATAACGGATAAGGGCTTGGCCGACATCAAGAACCGTCGCCTCGTCCCGCTTCACCTCTAACCCAAAGGGCCTGCGGGCCTCAGATCTTGTTCTCCGTTCCCTTCAGAAGCCTGGAAATATTCTCTTTATGGCGGATTATTACAAGGATCCCGATGATCCCGGACATTGAGACGAGCTCACAGGGTGCCTTGATGAGGTATAGCCCGACAGGCACTACTATCGCCCCTACCATGGACGCTAACGACACGTACCGCCAGGCAAGGAATACGATGAGAAATACGATAAACGCACCGAGTATGACCAGCGGCCTTATGGCAAGATAGACGCCGAGGGCGGTCGCAACCCCTTTCCCGCCCTTGAACCCCAGAAAGACAGGAAAGATATGTCCCAGGAATGCCGCGAGCCCCACGATCGCAATGGTCAACGCATCGCAGCCAAGCGCCCCGGCAAGTGCTACCGGCACGAAACCCTTCGCTGCATCCCCGAGAAGTGTCACGATACCAAGCGCCTTTCCTCCCACCCGCATGACATTGGTCGCCCCGATATTACCGCTCCCCGTCCTCCTCGGATCGACGCCTTTCAATTTTCCAAGAATGACCCCGACCGGGATCGAGCCGACAAGATATGCGAATACCACCAGACCAATTCTTACTACATTATTAGCCATATTTCACAGAATATGTGAAAAACCGCCGACTGTCAATAAAGCGGGTCTTTCTGTTTGACAACCCGATATTTTATTATTATAAAGAATGGATGCCTGGGTGGCGGAATAGGTAGACGCAAGGGACTTAAAATCCCTCGGTGCTTGTCACTGTACGAGTTCGATTCTCGTCCCAGGCATTAATTATTTCAACAATTTAACAATTGTTTCCTGTCCCGGTCTTTTTATTGTTCTGCCATCATAAATAAGAGAGACGTTCCTCTTTTCACTTCTCGGCCTTACCCTTACCTCCGTAGACCCTTTCAACGTAATGCGGTCCGATCGCATCCGGGTGATACTTGAACGAAATATTGACCCTTACCCTGTACATCGCCACTTTTCCATTTTCGAGAGTGACGTCTTGCTTCACCACCTCACCAACACGGAGATCCTCAAGTGTCCTTGCGGCAGTCTCTATGGCGTGATTGATTGCATCTTCCCACGACTCCGTACTGGTGCCCACAATTTCATCGACAACGTACACACTGCCCGACATATTAGCCTCCTTTTACTTTTCCACTCTATAAAGGCATATATCTTCTTAATAGCACAGACGGGGGGCATGTCAAGGCAGCTTGGAGGACCGGGGAGACACTGGCCCAACCCTTGGTTTTCTTGACTGGAAATACGCATTGTATTAAAGTATACGCGATATGTTTCTCCTCTGGGGAAATGCACCATGAAAGGCTTTGATACCTGCGGGAAGAATATGCACGCAGGGAGTTCTTTATCTGACTATGAACACGCAACGGGCCGCAGGCACATCCATTCTTTTTCATTATATGAAGGTCATGGAATTTCTCATGACCTTTTTTTAGTGCGGGGGGCTTCTTCTGGCTTGACCAACCCAGGCATACGTGACCGGAGACCGCTATGAACAATATAAAACTCGCCTCGTTGAAGGACCGGGACAAAACTGCCGTGCGGGTCGACAACATATGCATAGGTGAAGGATTCACCGTTATAGCGGGCCCCTGCAGCGTCGAAAGCGAAGATCAAACGGTCGGAACCGCCCGCGCGGTTAAGATAAGGGGGGCGGATGCCCTTCGCGGAGGCGCTTTCAAGGCGAGAAGCTCGCCCTATGCATTTCAGGGGCTCGGGTTGGAAGGGTTGAAAATTCTTAAAAAAGCAAAAGAAGAAACGGGCCTGCCGATCGTCACCGAAGTGGTCGATTCGCGCGACGTACCGCTGGTATGCGAGTATGCGGACATGCTCCAGATCGGTACAAGGAACATGCAGAACTACTCTCTCCTGAAAGAGGTGGGAAAAGCAAACAAGCCGGTTTTGCTGAAGCGGGGCATGAACTCCACCATAGAGGAATGGCTGAACTGCGCCGAATACATACTCAACGAAGGAAATCCCAACGTCGTGCTGTGCGAAAGAGGGATACGGACTTTCGAAACATATACCAGGAACACCCTCGATATGAGCGCAATTCCCGTGATGAGGGAACTCACGCACCTTCCAATTATCATCGACCCTTCACACGCGGTGGGCAAAGCAAGCCTCGTGACCTCGATGTGCCTTGCAGCCGTTGCTGCGGGAGCAGACGGCATCATCGTCGAAGTCCACATAAGGCCGGAAAACGCCCTCTCCGACAAAGAGCAGACTCTGACCCCCGACCAGTTCCTGATGATGATGGAAAAAGTACGCCCGCTCCATCAGTTTATTGACAGCATGCAATGAACTGTATGGAGATAGACGGGATATCTGGCGTCTGCCACATAGCGGCGGGAGATTGTCCTTGACTCACCGGCACTGTTCTTATATATTCATATTTCTATAGAGACAGGCGCTTGCATACGAGTAACCCATTCCGCAGTCCGCCAACCCTATCGGAAAAAATATAGTAAATGGAAACAATGTTCGAGAAGCTAATCGGCAGGGTCAGGAACAGAAGGCTTCAGGCTATCGCTGAGAAGGTTGGCAGCGACCTCGCTGTGGACGAGTCCGACGCGCTGTACATGCTCACCACATCCGATATCCTCGAACTCGGGCTGATCGCCCACGCCTTGAGGACAAAGCTGCACGGGGACACTACATACTATGGCGTAAATATGAACCTGAACTACACGAACGTCTGCGAGCTGCGGTGCCCGTTATGCGCGTTCTCGCGTTCCGAAGGTGATGCCGACGCTTATACCCTGACCCTCGAGGGGATCGAGGAGAGGGTAAGAGGGGCCGTTTTGTCGGGTATCGATGAGGTTCATATTGTAGGCGGCCTCAACCCCGGGCTGAAGATCGGCTATTTTGAGGAAATGCTTGCAAGGATCAAATCCGTAAAGCCCGACATATTCATCGTCGCCTTCACCGCCGTGGAATATGACTATTTTGCGCGCGTCAACAACCTCTCCATCGAAGAGGTGTTTGCCCGCATGAAAAACGCAGGATTGGGGGCCCTTCCGGGAGGCGGGGCTGAGATTTTCGATCCGGCCATAAGGAACCAAATTGCTCCCCGGAAGATCTCCGGAAAGCGCTGGCTCGAGATCATGAAGATCGCGCACGGGCTCGGCCTGAAAACCAATGCCACATTGCTTTACAACCACCTCGAGCGGCCGGAGGACATCGTGCATCACCTTTCGCACCTGAGGTCCCTCCAAGATGAGACCGGGGGATTCAAGACGTTCGTGCCCCTGTGCTACCATGACTCCGGGATGGGGATCAGTTCAAAGCGGGCCCAGCCTACAGGCCTTGACGAGATACGCCTGTTTTCGGCAAGCAGGATCTTCCTGCACAACATTCCCCACCTGAAGGCCTTGTGGATGTACCTAGGGGAAAAAATGGCGCAGGTGCTCCTGCATTTCGGCGTGGATGACCTCGGCGGGACCTACAACAACGAAAAGGTGGTGCATGCCGCGGGAGCCTCCACACCGGACGCGGGCAGCGAGCAGCATATCAAGAGACTCATCGAAAGCTCCGGCCTTAAGCCGGTAAGGTCTGTGGCAAGCTACGGGGTAATACGAGCGTCATGAATCTCGGCTACATCGATTACCTGAACTGCTATCCGCTCTACTATCACATGTTTGAAAACGAACCCCTGCCGGATGTCCGTATCCACCCCGGTTATCCCAGCGTCCTGAATCGCATGATGGGCACAGGGGAGCTCGACTTGAGCCCGATCTCCGCCGCCTCATACGCAAACCTCGAAGAGAGCGTCGTCCTTCTTCCCGATTTCTGCATCAGTTCCAATGGTTATGTACAGTCTGTCATTCTCGCCAGCCGGCTCCCTATCGAAGAACTCGATGGGAAAACCGTCGGTTTGTCCCGTGCATCGCATACTTCCGAGGTGCTCTTAAAAGTCCTGATGCGGAAATACTACGCCATTGAGCCCGTCTATGTCCCCGCCGACCCGAACCCTTGGTTGACCGGCCAGGGAATTGATGCCGCCCTCATCATCGGGAACGACGCGATGCTGCAAAAGCCAGCCGAACACGTCTATGACCTTGGCTCCCTGTGGCTCGAGAAGACCGGTCACCCCGTGGTCTTTGCCGTCTTTGCGGTCCGGGAATCCGCGGTCAGCAACTCCCTCAAGGCCGTCGAGGCGATCGTGCATTCCTACACTCGATCCCTTTTCTGCCTGGAGTCGGAACGCCAAAGGCTCATCCAAAAAGCCAGGGGAAAGTATCCGCTGATCAAAAGCGATATCGACGCATACTACCGCGTGCTCCAGTACTCCTTCACCGACATTCGGAAAGAGGCGCTTGTCTTCTATCTGCTAAGCGCCGGCGAACTCGGGCTGATCAGGAAGGTGGGAGGGCTGAAATTACTGGACCTTCCGCAACGGGCGACGGAAGACGGTATGCACATATCTTTGAAGAACAATGGAGCACTGAGAAAATGACCCTGGAAGAAAAGATATACGACGGGAAAAGGATCGACAAGGAAGAAGCTCTCGGCCTTTTTTCCTGGAATATACCCGAACTTGGCATGGCCGCGGAGTTCCGAAGGTCTCTGGTTTCCCCGGGGGACACGGTGGGCTTCATCCTGGACCGCATAATCAATTTCACGAATGTGTGTGAAGCCTCGTGCGACTTCTGCGCCTTCCACGCACTTGCAGGGCGCGTTGCGCCTTACGAGCTCACGCTGGATGAGATCCTGGCCAAAGTCGAAGAGCTCGCATCCATCGGGGGAACACAGGTAATGCTTCAGGGCGGTCTCAATCCCCGGCACACCATTGACACCTATCTTGACATGATCGAAACGGTCAAACACCGCTTCCCCGACATCTACCTGCATTCGTTCTCCCCAGCAGAGATCATCCACGTGGCACGCCGGTCAAAGATCTCCCTCGATGAGGCAGTCGAGGGCCTGAAAGCCGCCGGCCTCGACTCGGTCCCCGGGGCGTCGGACATTCTCGTCGACCGGATACGGAGCAGGGTAAGCCCGAGGAAACATACCACTGCGCAATGGCTGGAGGTCATCGATACCCTGTCGCGTCACGGTCTCAAGTCAAGCGCTACCATGACATACGGGATGGGGGAGACGCTGGAGGAGCGTATCGAGCATCTCGAAATGGTCCGTACCGCACAGGACCGCACCGGTATTCTGCGGGCCTTCATCCCCTGGTCGTTTTCGCCGGGCCATACACGCATGGACAATGTGCCGTCGGCAACAGGGATAGACTATTTGAAGATCGTCGCCGTTTCACGCATCTTCCTGGACAACATCGCCCACATACAGGCCGGGTGGCTCACGGAGGGCCTCAAGCTCGCGCAAATCGCGCTGGCCATGGGCGCCAACGACATGGGTGGGGTGCTGATGGAGGAAACGGTCGTCAAGGCCACGGGCATAAAGACCAGGACGAATATGACCGAACTGATCGACATCATCAAAAATGCCGGCAAAACACCTGCCCAGAGAGATTCCGATTACCGTGTCCTGAAGGTTTTCCCATGAGCGGCACGGACGTCGTCGAAATGGATATCGCTTTTTCGCCGTGCCCGAACGATACTTTCATCTTTGATGCGCTCGTCAACGGCAGGATCGACACGAAGTCCTTTCGCTTCAAGCCTTTCATCAGCGACGTCGAAGAATTGAACCGGCGGGCCTTTGCCCTGACTCATTCCGTCACCAAGCTCTCTTTCTACGCATACCTGCTGGTCCGGGAACACTACGCTCTGCTCGATGCCGGTGCGGCCCTCGGATACGGATGCGGCCCGCTCGTCGTGGCGAAACAACCCCTCGGGTCCTTGCGCGGCGCCAGGATCGCCGTCCCGGGCCCCCATACAACGGCCTATCTCCTGCTGCGGCTCTGGCAAGGAGAATGTGAGAATATCGTCTTCACCTCATTCGAAGAGATACTGCCGGGCGTCTCCTCGGGCAAATATGATGCCGGACTCATCATCCATGAAGGACGGTTCGTATATCCGGCGTATGATTGCATAGAGATCATCGACTTGGGCACATGGTGGGAATCACAGACCGGACTGCCGATCCCCCTGGGCTGCATCGCCCTGCGCCGGGATATGGCCGGGCATAAAGAGGCCATCGAGGTCCTGCTCAGGGCAACGATCGGCCATGCTATGGCAAACCCGAAAGAAGCGGAAGGTTTTATCAAGAAGCATGCACAAGAACTGGACGACCAGGTGATCCAGGACCACATAGCTCTGTACGTGAACGGCTTTTCGCTCTCCCTCGGCCGTACCGGCGCACAGGCCGTTGAAACTCTCGAAGAAATGGCACGAAACAGGGGCCTTCTGTGATCGGGATCGTCATGGCGACCATGCTGGAGGCGGCCCCCTTCATCACAGGCCTTTCCCTCGTCAAGGAAAAGGACGGCCCCTTCCCCGTCTACGGCAACGAGCAGGTCCGCCTCGTCATCTCGGGGATCGGGAAGACGTGTTCAGCCATGGCAACCACATATTTCATTCAGGCCTGCCAGCCTTCCTGCATATGCAACATCGGCGCCTCGGGCTCCACCAGCGGGCGGCACTTGCCGGGAGAGATCTACCATATTGCAAAGATCATCGAACCGGACCGGCTGGACCTGAAGGCCGGCACCCCGCACGAACACACACCCGACATATTGCCAGGATTCCCTCTCGCCACCCTGTCCACCCGGGACAGCCCGCTGCGCGACCCCGGGGAAAGAGAGGGCGCCGCGGCGTACGCCCAGCTTGCCGATATGGAAGGGGCGTCAGTGGCACAGGTATGCCGGCATTTCAACGTCAGGTGCTTTCTATTCAAGTTCGTTTCCGACACCCCGGAGCATACACTGAACTCGGACATTGTAAGAAATATCGAGTCACATCGTGACGCCTGCGCACATTTCTTCCGTCACTCCATACTTCCCGGCCTGATCGCCGCTAAAGCGGCAGCAACACAGCAATAGAAGAACGAAACGCGATCGGCCGGAAAAGGGCTACCCCACACAGGACGAAAAGCATGAAATGGCCACAAAAATATGCTATTGTATTTTTCCTTCACAAGGCACTTTTACCCTTCGCCCGGTTGACAAAGGCAAAAACACGCGGGGGTACAAGGATCGAACGACCGGAGGGCATGCGTAATGGACCTGAAAAAACTTGTCGCCACATGGGAAGAAAAGGGCCTTCTCAAGAGGATCGGTCAGCCGGTAAGCGCCGAGCTCGAGGTTACCGAAATAGTACGCCGTGTTTTCGAAAAAAAAGGCCCTGCATTGCTCTTCGAGAACGTGAAGAATGCAGGAATGCCCCTGCTTACCAATATATTCGGCACGTGGCAACGCGTATGGGACATCTTCGGGGTTGATTCGGAGGATGCCCTGATATCACGCGTAAAGCCCCTCCTGGAGATCGAACCTCCGAAGGGCCTCGTTGACAAGGCCCGGGCCCTGTGGAAGATAAAAGGGGTCACGGGAAACCTGCCGAAAGAGGTCGGCAAGGCCCGGTGCCAGAGTCGCGTTCTTACGGGAGACGGGATAAATCTGGCAGACCTTCCGGTCATGAAATGCTGGCCAGATGATGCGGGCAGGTTCATAACCCTGCCGGTCGTTGTCACAAAAGACCCCGAAAAGGGCGTTCAGAATTTCGGGATGTACAGGATGCAGGTGATCGACGAGAGGACGACCGCAATGCACTGGCACCCTGGAAAGGGCGCCGACATCCATTACCAGAGATCGAAGAAGCTCGGCAAGCCCCTTGAAGCGGCCTGTGTGCTCGGATGCGAGCCTGCCGTTATCTATTCCGCCACCGCTCCGCTCCCCCCCGACATCAATGAGCTGATCCTTGCCGGGATGCTTATGGACAAGCCGGTGGAAACGGTGCGATGCAGGACCGTGGACCTGACCGTCCCCGCAAATAGCCAGATAGTACTCGAAGGGTACGTGGAGGGATCGGAGACATTCCTCGAGGGGCCCTTCGGTGACCACACAGGTTACTACACGCCGCAGAGGCCATTCCCCGTTTTCCATATCACCGCCCTCACCACCGACAATGACCCGATCTACCCCTCGACCGTCGTCGGGTGGCCGCCTTTCGAGGATGCGATCTTGGGAACACTCACGGAAAGGATATTCCTCCCCTTCATCAAGTTCATCATCCCCGACATAAAGGATATGGCCCTGCCCGCAGCCGGCCTTTTTCACAATTTCGTTTTTGCATCGATAGACAAGCGATACCCGGGCCAGGCCTACAAAGCTATGGATTCCATATGGGGCTTGGGGCAACTCTCCACCTCTAAGGTGGTCGTTATATTCGACAGCCACGTCGACATTCACCGGCAGGATGAAGTACTGTTCCATCTGGGCAACAATATAGACCCTCTCAGGGACGTTGTGATCAAAAAGGGGCCGCTTGACATTCTCGACCATGCTTCGTCCGAAGAAGGCTTTGGCGGCAAGATGGGGATTGACGCGACCGGAAAACTGCCCGAAGAAGGCCATAAACGGCCGTGGCCGGCGAGAGCGCTGGTGGACGACGAGACAAAAAAGAACGTGGACGCATTATGGAGCCGATTAGGACTATAAGGGCGAAGATACTTCATTTTACGGAACTCGTCAAGTTCGAGCACAGCGTATTCGCGCTGCCCTACGTGTTGATGTCGCTTTTCCTCGTCTCCAACGGCAGCTTGGACATGCGTGTCACCCTGTGGGTCATCGCCTGCATGGTGAGCGCGCGAAGCGCGGCCATGTCCTTCAACAGGATCGCCGATTACCATTACGACAGGAAAAATGTGAGGACAAGCGGGCGCCCTCTCCAAACCGGCAAGGTCAGGCTTGTCGAAGCGTGGGTTTTCACGGTCGCCATGGCCTCGGTGTTCGTCTTTTCATCATGGATGCTCAATATGCCCTCGTTCATGCTCTCTTTCGTGGCCCTGTCGGTACTCTTCGGCTATTCTTTCACGAAACGCCTGACATGGCTTTCGCACTGGGTGCTGGGGGTCTGCCTGGGCCTAGGACCGGTCGGGGTCTGGGTTGCCGTCCGTGCGGATATCGAAGCGGTCGGCATCCTTCTCGGAACGGGCGTGGCCCTGTGGGTAGCCGGGTTTGACATCATATACGCCACCCAGGATCTGGACTTCGACAGGAAAGAAGGTCTCAAGTCAATTCCGTCCAGGTTCGGGATCGGCAAAGCGCTCATCATCTCGCTATTGTGCCACGTTGCCGCAGTCGGCACGTACCTTGCCGCCGGCATCGCAAGCGGCCTGGGCCCTTATTACTATACAGGCCTTTTCTGTATCGCAATATGTCTTTTCTACGAGCACGTGATACTGAAAAAACACGGCCTTTCCCGCGTCAACGAAGCCTTCTTTACCGTGAATGGGGCAGTAAGCGTCCTTTTCTTCATTTTTTCCGTTATTGACATCTTGTTCTACAGGACGTCCCCATGACACAATGGACAGCGAGGCCCATCCCGGCAGCGCCCGTATACAGGGGATAAACGTGAACGCTTTTACGTTACGACAGGCAATTGGCCCATTCGCAGTCGAAGGGCACGTGGTGTCCATGGGAAAAGACCTTCTTGTTGCGCTCTGTGGCGGCGAAGGGCACATAGGTGCGGCAGGCATGGCGGATGTGCGCCCGAGCATGCGGCATCCGGGCAGGCTCAGTTCGACAAGCTCGGTCTTCACCTATCCGGGACATAAAGAAGATGTGGTCGTCAAGGAGATCTCGGAGTTCCTTTCGAAAGAAATGGACCGCAGGGTGGTTGTTATCGCCGGGCTCCACTGGGAAGACCTCAACGATGATGAGATAGCCGCGATAATAGAGGCATGCCGGGCCCTTGCCAGAGAGATCGTGAAAAGGAAGGGTGACATATGAAGCGCATCGTAGTGGGTATGACGGGTGCGAGCGGTGTGATATACGGTATCCGCCTCCTGGACACACTGAGGTCGCACGGGGCCGAGCCCCACCTTGTGATTTCCGGCGCCGCAAGGAAGAACATCCTGATCGAAACGGCATTCACCGTGGAACAGGTGGAAAAGATGGCCCACCGGGTCTACGACCCGGACGACCTGGCCGCTCCGATATCGAGCGGTTCCTTCAGGACTGGCGGCATGGTAATAGCGCCATGCACCGTCAAGACGCTGTCCGGTGTAGCAAATTCATACACTGAGAACCTGATCGTCAGGACAGCCGATGTCACCTTAAAAGAAAAAAGAAAGCTCGTCCTCGTCGTCAGGGAGACCCCGCTACACAGGGGGCACCTCGAACTTATGGTGAAAGCGGCCGGTCTCGGCGCCGTCATACTTCCTCCGATGCCGGCCTTTTACCACAGGCCAAAATCCCTTGACGACATTATCGACCACACCGTGGGAAAGATCCTTGATATGCTGGATATCGAGCATGACCTCTTCAGGAGATGGGGGACGGAAACCGACTGATCCCGCAGTTGTGCACATGGACCCCA
>Ga0265293_10004338_pt1 | contig 25114 bp, 23 predicted proteins | sample Munlanlewell138R_FD_192505 | JGI IMG/M metagenome (GOLD analysis project Ga0265293, IMG submission 192505) | Leachate microbial communities from a municipal landfill in Southern Ontario, Canada - Leachate well 138R | ecosystem: Engineered > Solid waste > Landfill > Unclassified | place: Canada...
TAGCACCGACAGTAGCCGGTCCAATCACTGTAACACTAAGATTTCTGGCTTTTGCATTCATGCCTCTAGCCAATCTTTCAGGAATACCTTCAGCTGTAATCATAATGGTTTTGAATCCACCAAGATCTAAAGCTTCCATTGTTACATCATAAGCTGTTCTAAAAGATCCAAAATTAAGCAATACATCGGCATTTGGGAATGCTTTTTTAGCTTCAGGAGTGCTTTTGTATAGCGGAACCATGATCTCGTCTCCGCCCCAAAAGAATTTTTGAAATTTACTATCGCCAGTTGGAGCTACAATTGCTGCAACCGAAGGAGTTTTTCTACCGATTACGAAATCGTAGTCTAGCATTCTTTGGATCGCACTCGTGTTGTTGTTCCAAAAAATTGCTTGTGTATCTTTTGTAAATAATTGTGCCATATTTTCTCCTTATGCCTCTACTGCCATTCTCACGATATCTGTAACATGAGTTTCCGGTCCATACACATCGATCCAAAGACCAAGTCTATCAGCTGCCTCTTTGATATCTTTGAGACCTTTTTCATAGTTTGGTCCACCTCTTCTTACGTAAATCTTCACGCCGACATCTTTCATTTTCTCGGCATATTTTTCAAATGCCAAAATAATACCTGTAAAAGTTTTTGCAACGTCTGTAAAGTTTGCAATAGCTCCACCGATGATAAGAACTTTTTCCCTGCCTTGAGGATCTTTGCTTCTTGTCATCAAATCAAGCAATGTTTCTGCATAAAATTGTGTCTCACCTGTTGTCGGTCCGCCGCTATACTCACCATAGTTTGCCAAATCTTCAATACCTGCAAGGTCTGCAATAGTATCAGCATAAACAACTGATGCACCGCCGCCTGCTACCATTGTCCAGATTCTAGCATCCGGTTTAAGAACTGTAAGTTTAAGTGAAGCACCAGATTTGCTATCAGCTTCTTCGATCGCCATAACTTCAGGAGATTTTTCTTCCATACCGAAGGAGGTTGGATATTCGATATCGCCCCATTGCTCTGTCATCATAAATCCGGCCGTATCATCAAGCTTCGCAACCATATCAAGAAGTTCTATTTTGTTGCCTTGCATAACAAAAGGGTTGATTTCAAGATAAGCAAAGTTTAGTTCTCTGTATGCTTTGAAGAAACCTATTGCAAATTTAGCAAATCCTTCTTTGTCTTTTTCTGCAACATCTTTAGGGATATTTGCTCTGATTTTTGCTTCAATTTCTTCTTCGGTTTCAGTGATAGCAAATTTTACTTCGGTAACTTTGTCCCAATTTTCTTCTACTTCCATACCGCCTTCTGCCGACATATAAAGCACATCGTCGTCGCCAACACATGTTGCACTGATGTAATACTCTTCAGCTTGTTCGTGCGGAGTAAACGGCTCAACAATAAAATGAGTCAAATAGTCAGTTTTTGGCTCTCCTGTTGGAGTATCGCCGTCAAATGAAAAATATACATTTTGTTTCGAGCTTGATTTTTCATCGATCCAGCTTGCAGCTTTATCCAAGCTAACATCACCCGGTTTGCTATCTCTAAATAGTACTAGACCGTTTTTGCCTCTTTTACCAAATAGCATATCTGGCTTAGCAACCAAAGGTTTATTGGCAAGCCATGTTTTTTGTGCAGCAGCACTTTTGAGTTCTGCTCCGTTTTGAACCATTATGGTTTCATAGGCATAAGTAAAATCTGGAAAATACTTATCCCAATGTTTTGCTAAAATCGTCTTAGCATCATACTCTCTAATCGCTTTTTGAGCCATTGAGTTCTCCTTTTTTGAGTTGGTTAGATATATTACCATGATAATGTTTTAACTTTTTTTGCAATTGATGTTGAAAGCTATGATTATAGAGATAGTGTGTATTTTAGAAACAATTACTTATCTATAATATTATTTTTGACAAGAGATAATGCCGTAATATTGTAATTGATAGCTTTCTTTGATTCTTTTGGTATCGTAGCAATGTTTACCCAATGCTTTTAATTGTTGAGACAATAAATATGGACGATATACTTTATTGGTAAAGTTAAAATATAACCCATGAGTAACACTAAAAATTAACGGTTGAGATACTATAAATAAAATACTAAATATTAAAATAGATAAAGAAACCAATAAGCCTCGTTTATATACAACCTGGAAAGCCGGAAGTCTAACCCTCAAGCTTTGATAATAAATTTGCATCATAAACACAATACCGATAAATACATATGGTGCAAAATCTGTAATAAAAATTCGTTGTCTAATAGAAAGCAGGAGAGACAAAAATAGTGCCATTGATGATATATACCAAATTATGTTCTTTCTTTCCCTGAGCCAAATACGATAAATTGTATACATAAAATACAAAAAAACAAACGGAGAAAATAACGATGCATAAATAGCGAAGATTTCGACAAAGTGTCCTTTCGGTATGCCGCCTATCTCAATTCCTCTATCTAAAAAAATTAAAAGAATTGCAAATATCGATCCATAAATCAACGTTCGTTTTTCTTTATTAATTGCACCATAAAGCCCTATAGCAATAAAAAACAATATAGAAGCATCATGCAATAGAAATAGAGCACTTAGAGCTATAATTTCCAATATATACCATTTGCGATGATGAGCAATGAGATAAAGCAGTACGCACAACAGCACAAGCATTGCTATATTAGCCAATACACTGCCTATGATGATACCTGGCAGCATCGCAAAAATTGCAGTAGCAAGCTTAGCATCTTTTTTACTCTCAAATGTATCATTCGCAACTATATAAAATAACGCAATAGCAAACAAACCAGCCATCAAAAAGAAAAATCTCAAGCCAAAAAGACCGCCGATTAACGCATCACCTAGATGCATCAATTTTGATACTAGATCATTTGATGTATAAAATAATTCTGCTTCGCTTGGAGTAATTGGAATAGCAATGGCCAAATATAGTACAACTGCAAAATATAATAATACTATAATGCTATAGACAAATAATCTCATAAATTCAGGAAATTGGCAAGCATTTCATGCCCATATTCGCTCATGATAGATTCCGGGTGAAATTGAACACCATAAATCGGCTTATTTTTAATCTCAATAGCCATAATCTCTCCATCATCCTTGCTATGAGCAGTTGGCACAATGGTTGAGGGCAAAGAGTCTGGACGAACAATGAGAGAATGATAACGCGTAGCGCGAAATTCATTTGGCAGATCATGAAAAATAGCGGTTGGCCTATCTACTACTATCTGAGAAGTCTTGCCATGCATCATATTTGAAGCTCTTACAACCTCTGCTCCATAAGCCTGAGCGATACTTTGGTGTCCCAAACAAATACCAAATATCGGTGTAGTATCACCAAACTCACGTATCACATCAAGCGTAACCCCAGCATCGTCTGGAGTAGCAGGGCCGGGAGATAGTATGATCTTTTCAGGATGCAATGCTTTTATCTCGTCTATGGTCATCTCATCATTTCGAATAACCTTGAGATCTGCTCCCAATTCACGACAATATTGAACTATATTGTAAGTAAAGCTGTCATAATTGTCTATCATCAAAATCATATTCTATCCTCTTTCATATCAACTGTCCAAAAAAATTCGATCCAGCTTGGTGCTTCTTTGACATACCATGTTGGCGCTATTTTAGCACTTTTCTTATAAAAAATAGAGGCTACATAGAAATTGATCTGAGGATATCTGTCTTTAAATAGATCTAAAATTTTGATTAGCGTATCTCCACTGTCAACTATATCATCAACTATCAATACTGATTTGGAATCACTAAGATCAGGAATGTTAAATATCCTTACCTCATCAAGCTTGACGGTATCATCGTAACCGATAGAGTTTATGGCATAAACTTTACGGATATCATAATATTCTCCTAGCATCTGAGCCATACTAAGCCCGCCACGAGATATACCCACAATAGTATCAAATGGTTTATCTATCTTTGAAACAAGAGTTTTTAGATCATCTCTAAACTCTGTATATGGGTAGTAGTGTTTTTTCATTTTTTTGTCCTTAGTAGTGGTATCTGCAAGAAGCGATCTGAATCATAGTATCTTCTACTCTATAAACCAATCTATGTTCATCATTTATTCGCCTCGACCAAAAACCGGCCAATTCATGCTTGAGTGGCTCCGGCTTGCCAATGCCGTCAAATTGATTGCGTTTAATATCCTTGATTAATTCATTAATTTTTTGTACCGTTTTTTTATCTACTTTTTGCCAATAAAGATAATCGCTCCATGATTGTTCACTCCATACCAACTTCATTCAATAATATCTTTTTGAGTATATTTTCCTTCTTTAAGTTCGTTTATTGAAGCAAGCAAAGCTTCTCTATTTTTAGGCGAACGAAGCAGATAATCTGTCTCGTTTAGAGAATTGTAATGATCTAGTGAGATAATGACTACATTTTCCCCATTCTTGCGATTTACTATAACCTCTTCACTATTTTGAATAACACTATCAAATATAGACTTTAGGTTGTTTCTCACTTCTGTAAAATTTAAAACTTGCATTTTAAATCCTTTATGTTCAAAATATTGTACAGATTATAGCACATAATATAATGTTTGTCAAATTTTGCAGGCACCCTCATCAAAACGATAAGGAAGGTTCGCTTCTTTCGCTCCCATCGTCCCCGATGGGAGTGTATACTTGACTATTAATTACCGATAAAAATTTAAGTCTGCGTTCCCATCGGGACGATGATAGGAGTCATTATTATAAATAAGTTTATGGATTCCGTACTTGATACGGAATGACGAAATTACGCGAAGTAAGGCTTTGATATTTTTACCACACCTTCAATTTGTTATAAAGGCTGTCTCTCTCGACAGGGGTAAACCCGGCATTTTTGATAAGCCCCACGAACTCTTCTAGTTTCATGCCGTGACTGCTTGCAGCTCCTGCAGCAGACTGGATAGCCTCGCGTTCTATAGTGCCGTCTAGATCATCGCAGCCGTACTCTTGTGCTATCAAAGCCAAGCCTATAGTGGATGTAGCCCAATAAGCCTTGATATGCGGGATATTATCGAGCAATATGCGGCTGATAGTATATGTTTTAAGAATCTCGTGGGCTGTTGGATAATTTTCTACCTTTAGGAAATTGTTCTCTTTTTGATATACTAGAGGTATGAAAGCGTTGAATCCTCCAGTAATATCCTGAAGGTCACGAAGTCTAAGCATATGGTCTATGCGATGCTCCCTGCTCTCCACATGGCCAAAAAGCATTGTGGCATTGCTCTGGCGGCCTCGTTCGTGCCATTTACGATGGATCTCCAGCCATCCAGCTGAACTTACTTTGCCTTTGCATAGATATTCACGAACCTCTTCGTCAAATATTTCGGCTCCGCCTCCTGGCATACTGTCCACACCATTTGCTATCATCATATCGATTATCTCATCATAGCTTCTGTCATATTGGCGTGAAAGAAAATCTACTTCAGCTGCAGTAAGAGCTTTGATATGAATATCCGGAAGGACGTCTTTGATCTTTCTAAATCCGCCCATATACCATTCCAGGCCAACCTCTGGATTGTGAGCTGAGACTATATGTACCTCTTTGGCACCATTGGCATATGAATTTTTAGCTATTTGAAGCATCTCTTCATGACTCATTGCATAGGGATTTGGATTTTTTCTGCTTGCGCTATATGCGCAGAATTTACAGATATCCGCACAAACATTTGTCGGGTTTATATGGCGATTGATATTGAAGTAGCTTATATTGCCAAATCGCTTTTTTCTTATATCATCTGCTAATTTGCCCAGAACATCCAACTCGATATCATAAAGCTTATTTGCCTCATCTTTCGTTAGTCTATCTCCCCGTGCTATCTTTTTAATCAAATCCATCTAAATAATCCGTATAATTTTTTGCTATTATACCACTATAAGTTTAGGAGTCGAAAAATTAATATCAGGAAAAGCAGTGGATATAGCCAAAGAGGAAATCGAAGAACTTCTGTACAACAATGCTACAAGCTTTGAAATAGCCAAAGTTATTAAAAAAAATCTAAATAATTATTTTGGCTCATTAGAAAATCGTTTTCGCAAAAGTGGCGGCAAAGATTTTTTGGTACAACACACTAAGCATATCGATAAAGTACTTCAAATTATATATCAAGTAAGCCTGCGCGAAGCATTTGGCTCTTATATGCCAATGAAACATTCCATTCCTATTGCCCTCATTGCTCTTGGCAGCTACGGCAGAGAACAACTGTGCGTGCATAGCGATATAGATCTTATGATAGTTTACGAAGAGATAGAAGGCTACAATACCAAAGCTTTGATAGAAAAAATGCTTTATATATTGTGGGATACCGGTCTCAAGCTAGGTCACCGCGTACATACTACAAAAGAACTCTTAAATGTATCTCGAACTGACATTACCATCAAAACTGCAATTTTGGAATCCAGATTTATAGAAGGTTCAAAATCTATCTGGACTGAAACGCAAAATATAATAAATGCAATAAGACATGATAATCCAGAAGAGTTTATGCGTCTAAAACTAGAAGAACAAAAAGAGAAACATCTAAACTTTCCATTGACAATGGAGCCAAATATCAAAGACGGGGTTGGTGGTTTTCGCGATGCGAATATAGTCTATTGGATCGGAAAAGTGATTTACAACATAGACAACATAAGACAACTTCCAAGCAATATAGTTTCTGATAATGAATATCGTACATTTAGAATTGCTTTGGAGTTTTTATTTCGAGTAAGGGCTGCTTTGCATTTGGTCACTCACAAAAAAGAGGATAGGCTCAGGCTAGAGCTTATTCCAGCAGTAGCTTTGATGCTCGGATATAAAAAAACCAGAGAAGAGCATATAAAATTTGCCAAAAAAGTCACACAAAGTTTGCGCATCGTCAATCTGTACTGCAATTTATGGACATATGAAATGAGCAAAAAAATAGTGAAGCTAGACAGTAATGCTCTCTTTTTGCCGCCCGAGGATACAAATATCTCTTTATCTGTGTTATTAAAATTTTTAATAACAAATGCCTATGCAGAATATGAGGCGCATCCATCGCTTATAGGCATACTGGTACGCTGCAAAAAACCATCAAATCTATCTAGAACTAATTTGGACAACATTAAAAAAATATTTTATTCTCCAAATGCATATTGCGTGATACAAACTTTATCTCAAGCCAGACTTTTAGGGTTATTGATTCCTCCATTCAAAAAAGTAATAGATTTACCACAATTTGATGGGTATCATCACTATACGGTTGACATTCACTCCATAAATGCTCTGTATAATTTAGAGCATATAAAAGATAATGGCATAAGATCACTTTTTGAAGAATTAAGCAATGACGAAAAAGCATTGCTCAAACTAGTGGTTCTTTTGCACGATACAGGCAAAGGACGCCAAAAAGATCATAGTACTATAGGTGCATTGATCTTTAGATCTTTTGCTCAAAAATTAAACTTTTATGAAGAGATGATCAAACTTGGAGAATCACTCATAATACATCACACTCTTATGAGCCGCGTAGCACAAAGAGAGGATTTGCACAATGAAAGAGTGATCTTGGATTTTGTGTCTCACCTTAAAAATAAAAAATCAATTGACATGCTTTATATACTTACTTATGCCGATATAAATGGTGTCGGCAAAAATATATATAATTCATTTATAAGCAAATTGCTAAAAACCCTTTATGAAAATGCCATTGAAAAATTGGAACATAAAGAACTTATTAATGAAACATCAAAAAGGATCAAAAAGATCCAAGCACTAAAAAAGAATATAGATTTTTTAAATCTTAGCAAAAAAGAACAGAAAAAAATTCTCTCAATACCGGCCAATCTGCCATTTTTGCGTTATTCATCCGAGGCAATAGTAGCACTTTCAAAAAAAGCATTTGGAACAAAAGGATATCGATACTGGATACATAACGATGAATACTTTAGTCTAGAAATCGTGAGGGAAACACCTATAAATCTTGGTTATCTTCTAGGAAGATTATCATATCTAGAGATAGGAGACATGGAGATAAGCAAACTCTTTGACAATTTGAAATATTTTAAGATAGATTACACTACCAAGATCACTGTTGACGATATGGATATAATTGATGAGATCATAAGATTATCTTTCGATCCATCACTTCAAACCAGTATCAAAAAACCAGAAATATTACGTTCTGAAATAGATATAAATTGTGAACATTCGCAACACTATGCATCAATGTATTTGCATACAAAAAACCAAAAAGGATTACTTGCATATATTGTAGATATATTTGACACTTTGGATATAGATATAGCATCTGCAAAGATTCATACTATCAAAAATCGTACCAGGGATTTGTTTCTCATCGAAAAGAATGGAAACTTTTGTCATAATATCGAATTAATTATCCAAAAACTAACGGAGAATAGTTAAATGTGCGGAATCGTAGGTTATATTGGCAATAAAGAAAAAAAAGATATATTACTTGATGGACTTCAAGAGTTAGAATATAGAGGATATGATTCAGCCGGAATTGCAATAATCGAAGATAAACATCTAAGAAACTTTAAAGCTGTAGGCAAATTAGAAAACCTCAGGATTAAAACCAAAGATTATTTAAGCAGCGGATTTGGTGTAAGTATAGGGCATACCAGATGGGCAACACACGGTAAACCAACTGAGCTTAATGCGCATCCACACCTTGGTGAATATAGCTTTGTAGTACACAATGGCATCATAGAGAATTATCAAGAATTAAAAGCAAAACTCCAAAAAGACGGCGTAACTTTTTTAAGTCAAACAGATACAGAAACTATAGTACATCTGTTTGAATACCATTACAAACAAAATCAAAATGCATTTGAATCATTTAAACAAACTATATCAGAACTAAACGGTGCATATGCGACCTTGCTTATCACAGAAGTCGCTCCTGATACTATATTTTTTGCCAAAAACGGCTCGCCTATGCTGATAGGCTTTGATGATAAAGATATATATTTTGCCTCGTCAGATACTCCTATCATTGGGAAAGCCAAAGAGGTCTATTATCTTGAAGACGGTGAATTTGGATATGCAAAAGACGGCAAAGTAGCATTATTTGATTTGAATGGAGAAAAATCACTGCACGCCAAACCTCTTCTTGTGGATAAATCATCGGCTCAAAAAGATGGATATAGATTTTTTATGGAAAAAGAGATATATGAGCAAAGTCGCGTAATGAGCGAGACCATGATGGGAAGAGTGGGCAGCGATAGTATATACTTTGAAGAATTAGATGAATCATTTTTAGAAGGTATCGAAGCTATAAAAATCTGTGCATGCGGTACAAGCTACCATTCTGCATTAGCCAGCAGCTATCTGTTTGAAAGAATCTCGCGTATCCCTTGCCAAGTAGAGATAGCCTCGGAATTTAGATACAAAGATCCTTTACTAAACAAAAATACCCTGTTTGTGACAATATCTCAAAGCGGAGAAACAGCCGATACACTTGAGGCTCTTAAAATGGCAAAACGGGCAGGCTTAAAAAGCCTCAGCATATGTAATGTAGATAACTCATCAATAGTACGCGAGAGCGACAGAGCGATATTGACTAGAGCCGGCATAGAAAAAGGAGTGGCAAGCACCAAGGCATTTGCTACACAAACAATGGTGTTGTGGATGCTTGCTGTCTATTTTGCCGGGGTCAAAAAAAGTGTTTCAAGTGAAATGATTACCGCAGAGATAGATGCTATGATACATGTTCCAAAAGTCCTTCTTATCCCTGATGGCCTGCACGAACAAATACACAGATTATCAAAAAGATATTTGCATGGACATGGTTTCTTTTTTATAGGCCGCGATCTTTTTTATCCTCTAGCGCTTGAAGGAGCATTGAAACTAAAAGAGATCAGCTATCTTCATGCTGAAGGTTACCCTGCAGGGGAAATGAAACATGGTCCGATTGCACTGGCTGACAGCGAACTCTTTACTGTGGCTCTTATGCCGCGCAGTCTGCATTATGAAAAGATCAAAAGCAATGTCGAAGAACTAAGTGCTAGAGATGCAACAATATTGGCTATATCTCCAGAACCTTTTAAATTAGCAGATGACTTTATACAAACACAATATGACAGCCATCCAATGCTAGAATTTTTTGAAATGATGGTCGTAACCCAAATTTTTGCGCTTGAAATTTCCATCAGACTTGGCAACGATGTAGACATGCCAAGAAATCTTGCCAAAAGTGTTACAGTTGAGTAGTAACCTACTCTACTAATAATATGCAGCTTCCTTCAATTTTATACTCTATATCCTCAGCACTTAAATCCAAAAATGCCAAAGCTATTGTTGTTGGCGGAAGTGTACGGGATTACTTCATGGGACTGAGAGTAAAAGATTACGATATAGAAGTATATGGCATCTGCGATATGGATGCACTAGAAAATATACTCTCATCATTTGGCAAAGTTAACATTGTAGGCAAAAGCTATGGGATACTCAAATTATCCCATGATGGAGAAGAATATGATATCTCACTTCCTAGAACTGAAACCAAAATAGGAAACAGGCATAAAGATTTTGATATAACATGCGATAGCTCCATGTCATATGAAGATGCATTTAAAAGAAGGGATTTTACTATCAATGCAGTTGGCTACGATATTGAAAGCAAAAACTTTATAGATCCGTTTGGCGGCATTGAAGACATCAATAAAAAATGTCTGCGCCACATAAATGATGATACGTTTGCTGAAGATCCATTGCGAGTTTACCGTGCTGTACAATTTATCAGCCGTTTTGGATTTACTTTGCATGACTCTACTTTTAAATTATGTCAAAAAATGGTAGATGATAACATGTTAGAACATCTTCCAAAAGAAAGGGTTTATGCAGAATTTAAAAAAATGCTACTCAAATCAAAATATCCTTCAAGAGGTTTTCAGCTAGCAAAAGAACTGGGGGTTTTACGATATTACCCAGAGCTTAAAGCACTAGTAGGTTTACATCAGTCTCTTATTTATCATCCGGAAGGTGATGTATGGACTCACACCATGATGGCACTTGATGAAATGGCAAAGCTAAAAACAGGTGATGACAAAAAAGATGAAAAATTGCTTTGGGCGGTACTTTGTCATGACTTTGGCAAAGCTACACATACACAAATAGAAAATGATAAAATCACAGCTATCGGTCACGAAAAAGCAGGGGTTGAGCTTGTTTATTCATTTATGAGCAGACTTACCAATGAGCACAAATTGATTATGAAGATAGAGCCGCTTGTTAAATATCACTTGGCACCATCGCAATTATACAAACAAAAAGCTACAATAAAAGCTATTCGCCGCTTATCAACAAAAGTAAATATAGAAGAATTGGTAATGGTAGCCAAAGCCGATTTTTTGGGTCGTCTAACGCCTGAAGCACAAGAAGGAATATTTGAAGCCGGCAAATGGCTATTGGCAGAATCAAAAAAAATAGGAGTTAGCAGCAGAGCGCCAACTCCTCTTTTACAAGGCAGAGACCTTATAAAATTAGGACTTCAGCCTTCACCTGCTTTTAAAAATATTTTACATGAAGCTTATGAAGCCCAAATAGAAGGTATTATTACCACACATAATGAAGCTCTAGCTTGGATCAGAAAACTGCTAAATATAGAAAATGAATAATAGTTACTATAGTATTTTAGCACCACTACTTAATTGATCTTTAAATTACGCTCCAAAACTTTTCGCTCATATACAAAACTGCCAAACGGTATGAAGGCAGCAACAACGCCTAAAATAAAGTTATATAATGTCAGATTCTTGCGCACAAATGAGGCAATCAGCATGGCAACATATAGCAAAAATGCTACAGCATGTATCCTGCCCATTATATACACTGCTTCAGGCATTCCTAACTTGTATTTCAAAGGAACCGCTACGAACATTAACAACAGAAGGGTAGTCCCCTCCGCCAAAGCCATTTTTTTTAACATAAAATATCGATCCGGACCGATTGTGTCAAGCACAAATCAATCTTCATCATTATCGCCGCTTTTCATCCCCACTAGTTCTTCATAAAGAGCTTCGATCTCTTCGTCTTCAAGCTCATCACGATTAAGCTCTTCAAGTATTGCAAAACATTCAGTACGCATCTCTCTAAGTTCTTCAAGATCTTCTTTTTGTTCAGCTAAACTTCCGTTCCCCTCGCTAATAGCCTCAAATAATTCATCAATAGCACTTTCCAAATCTGGAATAATCTCACTGCTGAGCAATGTGTGTAGTTTGTCTTTCATAGTCATTTTTAGCCTCCCCTTGGCCTTTTTTGGTATTATAGCCAAATAACTATAAAGTTAATATATTTTGACTATATTTTTGATATATTAAAATTATTAAAAAATGGAAATTTTGAAAAATAATATATAAAAACTATTTGAATGATAGGAGAAATTTTAAAAGTAGAGTTTCCAATATAATGATAAAACAAACTAGGTATTTGTTTAGTAGAAATTTAATGTAAGAATAAATGTTATTTTGTTTTTTATTATACTTTTCTTTTTAAAAAGAAAAGTACCAAAAGAAAATCGTCATCAAAGCAAATCGCGACGCCATAATTTTTGCGAAGTATCTCAAAATTATTGGCTGCTTTCAATGATGCATTGATGACAATTATATTTATTGATTGTCTATATCAATGACAGCCGCATCCGCCTGTACCGCATCCGCCACTGTTTTGTTGCGGTGCTCCTGTACTGCATGCACTTACCCCTGGAGGTGTAGTAGGTTGAATGCCAGAATTATCTGCTCCACCCTCTTCGTTTACTTTGTCTATAAATGCAATAAGTTTATTGGCTGCCTCTTGGTAGCGTTTTGCAGTTTCGCTATCAGGTTTATGATAAACAATAGGCATACCTGTATCTCCGCCGATTCTAATAGCAGGCTCTATTGGTACACGAACCATTAGTGTACTATCAAATTCTTTGGCTACTGCTTCACTTGTGCCCATACCAAAAATATCAGATTCGGTTTCACATGATGGACATATAAATCCGCTCATATTTTCTATTACACCAGCTATTGGAATATGAAGTTTTTGAAACATATCGAGACTTCTTCTGCTATCATCAAGGCTTACTTCTTGCGGTGTAGTAACAGTAACACCGGCAGTAACTGGAACTGATTGGGCCAAAGTAAGTTGCGCATCACCTGTACCTGGCGGCATATCAATAACCAAAACATCCAATTCACTCCAAAGAATATCCCGCAAGAACTGCTCAATAGCTTTCATGATCATTGAACCTCTCCAGATAAGAGATTGCCCCGGCTCCATAAGTGATCCCATACTCATGACTTCAACGCCATAAGCTTTAAGCGGCAATACTTTGTTGCCTTCGATCTCAGGTTTTTGATCCAGCAAACCCATCATTCGAGGAACATTTGGTCCATATATGTCAGCATCCAAAAGCCCTACTTTTTTGCCTTGCATAGCCATTGCAATTGCAAGATTGACTGATGTTGTAGATTTACCTACCCCGCCCTTGCCTGAACTTACCATAACGAAATTTTTAACTTGCGGCGCTAAATTTTTACCGCTCATAGAATTACTCATTTCCTTTGGAGCTTTTGGCTGCATGATCGTAGCTATTACTTCACTTGCACCAATCTTTTTAAGTTCAACTTCGATATCTTTATTGAGCTGTTCTTTTACTTCGGGTGCGCTAGAAGTAATCTCTACACTGAGTGCTACACGATTATCACTAATTTCAATATCTTTTACAAATCCAAAAGTTACTATATCTTTTGTAAAACCGGGATAAGTTACATTTTTTAATGCTTCTAAAACTTTTTCTTTTGTCATATAATTTTCCTTTAAAAAAATAAATAATTAATTCTCATTCACCATTGCATCGCCATGCTCGGCAATGATATTTTGAGTTATCTTGTACGAACAAAACTTTGGTCCGCACATAGAACAAAACTCCGCATCTTTAAAAACATCTTGAGGCAAGGTCTCATCATGATACTCTTTGGCGCGATCAGGGTCAAGTGCCAATTCAAATTGTCGATTCCAATCAAATCTATATCTTGCATCACTCATCTCATCATCAACATCCCTTGCACCCTTGCGGCCTCTAGCAATATCAGCTGCGTGAGCGGCTATCTTGTAAGCTATGATACCCTCTCTTACATCGTGTGCATTTGGAAGCCCTAAATGCTCTTTTGGAGTAACATAGCAAAGCATTGATGCTCCATGCCAACCACCCACTGCCGCACCTATAGCAGAACTTATATGATCATACCCAGCAGCAATATCTGTCACTAATGGCCCCAAAATATAAAAAGGAGCCTCATGGCAATATTCTCTCTCGATTTTCATATTGCGCTCTATTTGATTGAGCGGCACATGTCCAGGTCCTTCTATCATAACTTGAACATCTTTCTCCCAAGCTCTCAGGGTAAGCTCTCCGAGTACCTTGAGCTCACTTAGCTGTGCTTCATCACTCGCATCATACAAACATCCCGGGCGCAAACTATCGCCAAGCGATAATGCCACATCGTATTTGCGGCAAATATCAAGAATAGCATCATAGGCTTCAAAAAACGGATTTTCACGATGATAGTGCATCATCCAAGCAGCCATAAGGCTTCCTCCGCGGCTCACTATCCCCATTTTTCGCTTGGCTACATGAGGCATAAAACGAAGTAAAAATCCAGCATGAATAGTAAAATAGCTCACACCTTGTTTGGCTTGTTTTTCTAAAACTTCGAGCATATTTTCTATTGTCAGATCCTCTATCTTTCCATTACAATCGTGCAGGATTTGATATATTGGCACAGTACCAATAGGCACCGTAGAGTGAGCAATGACTGCTTCACGAATACTATCTAGATCACCGCCAGTACTTAAATCCATAATCGTATCGGCTCCATACTTAAGACAAACATCAACTTTTTCTATTTCACCTGCAGTATCAGAAGCAAGGGCAGAAGAGCCTATATTTGCATTGATTTTACAGCTAGCAGCCATGCCTATCGCCATTGGAACTTGATGTCTATGATTGATGTTTGCAGGAATGATACATCGACCTCTAGCTATCTCGCTTCTTAAAAGCTCGGCGTCAATTCCTTCTATTTTTGCTACATACTCCATCTCTTCAGTAATAATGCCTTTTTTGGCATAATACATTTGAGTCCTAACATTATCATCAATACGTTTGTCTATCCACTTTTCTCTCATTATTTACATCCTTAGTGATTTTGTAGTTATACCTATCAATTCTTAAATTATTATAAAAAATCCAGTTTTTCTACTATATTTTGAACAAAAAAGAAATAAAAAGTTACCTTCTATTTACCCCAAAAAAGCTTAAAAAAATATAAATCAAGAATATATCAAGTTTGCAATATGTATAATTTCGTTACACTTTTCATCATTAGGGTGAAAAACAAGGATAAATAAGTGCAAGATATCACATTGATACTTTTGGGGGCCGGAAATTCTACACGCTTCAATGCTCCTGTAAAAAAACAGTGGATTTACATTAAAGACGAGCCACTGTGGCTATTTGTAGCAAAACAATTTAAAAAATACAATTTTGCAAAGATTATAATAGTCTCTTCTTTGGATGAGATCAAATACATGCAATACTTTGCGCCATATACATACATACATGGCGGCATTACTAGACAAGAATCCCTTTCAAATGCACTAGATCAAGTGTCAACGCCATTTGTACTGGTAAGCGATATTGCTAGATGCTGTATTGATCATGAAATGATAAATAGAATACTATATGCCAAAGGCAAAGCTGACTGCATAGTTCCTGCTTTAAATGTTGCAGATACATTATATTTTGACAACATGCCTGCTAGTCGTGAAAAAGCAAAACTTATACAAACGCCACAATTAAGTGTTACTCAACTACTCAAGCAGGCTCTCAAAGGTAAACAGATCTTTACCGATGACAGCAGTGCAATAGCATCTTTGGATAAAGAGATCTTGTTCGTAGAGGGATCAACAAAGGCGCATAAACTTACAACCAAGAATGATCTCTCGAAGCTGCCATGTCTTGATATTGTTTCAAACAAAACATTTGTAGGATTTGGTTTGGATATTCATCCTTTTGAAGATAACAAACAAATGGTCTTATGCGGCGTCAAGATTGACACTCCTTATGGATTTAAGGCACATAGCGACGGTGATGTTGCAATTCATGCTATCATAGATGCTTTGCTTGGAGCTGCGGGCAAGGGAGATATCGGGGAGCTGTATCCCGATACAAGCATGGAATTTGAAAATATTAATTCAACACTGCTTTTACAAGATACCGTAAGGCGAATAAACTCATACGGCTTAAAAATTGAACATGTTGATATAACCATATTGGCACAAATTCCAAAAATTGCACCATATAAAGACAAAATGAGGATTACTATAGCTTCGCTGCTTGGGGTTCAAGCTATACATGTAAACATCAAAGCTACAACAGCTGAAAAACTTGGTTTTGTTGGCCGCAATGAGGGCATAACGGTCCACGCAGTTGCAACCCTATCATACATAGATTGGAAAGAATTATGAAGATCATAATCATAGAAAATGAGTTATATTTGGCTCAAAGTATAGCCTCAAAGCTAACTGAACACAACTTTCAAATAGAGATTTACAGATCACCCAAAGAAGCAATGCATACCCAAGGAGATGTGTATCTGCTATCTACACATATACCTGGACAATCCATATCCCCTTTAATATCAAAATATAAAGACAAAATTATTATTCTCATGGTCAACTATATAAACAATGATACCGTGGGAGATCCTCTCAAGTGGGGTGCAAAAGATTATATACTCAAGCCTTTCAGGATTGAGGAATTATTTAGAAAAATTGAGCATTACAAAGAATATCAGCAACTCAAACAAAAAAATAATTTTTATCAAGAATACATCAATTCTCAATTCAACATTACAGAATCAGACACTGACCATCCCGTCATATCAACTCCTTGCGTAATAGTAACAAATCATTATACAATGGCAGATAAGCTTATTTTTGAATATGCAGAAAAAAAACATTTATCACTTGTTTTTATATCTCTTGGAACACCGTCATGGAAAGAAAAATTATCCAATCAAAACGAAAATACTCTTTTTTATATAACTAACTTTAACTGCTTAAAGAAATCAGAACGTGAGATACTTTTTCAATGTTTATCTTTTTGTAATTTTGTATTAATAGACAGCAATGAGATAGACTCTCCATTTGATACAATTACGATAAATACAAACAACAAAATACATAGTCAAAATGATATTTTGACAATTGACGAGTATATACAATTTGTTCTTACCAAATTTCAGAGTCAGTTCCCTGATACTGAACTTTCAAAAAAATTAGGAATGTCTAGAAAAAGCTTATGGGAAAAAAGGAAAAAATATGGTCTCTACAAAAAAAAATAAATCATTATATATAGACACAGAAGCCCTTTCATCGTTGGCTTTAGTCCAGGCTGGACTGATTGCACCGGTTGTGGGCCTTATGAATAAAAAAACATCCCAAGATGTAAATCAAAATAAAACTTATAAAGGCATGCCATTCCCTTTTTCATTCATATTGGCACCCAAAGGGAAAAAAAATCATGAAACCCTCATGTCGATTAAACCAAATGAAACGATTGACCTTGTTAGTGATAAACACAAAGTAGGAGAACTTATTGTTGAAGAGACATTTGAGATTGATCCACATGAAAGAGTCAACAACATATATGGAACAACTGATTTATCACACCCGGGTGTTCGCAATACTCTTGCTAGGCTAGGTACTATTGCCGTGAGCGGACAATACAAAGTAGAATATCCTCTGATACAAAACAATCTCAAACAAGTTAAAGAGATAATCAAAAAAACCAGTGCTAGGCATGTAGCAGGGATAGTGCTTGCTGCCAATCCATTCAATCGTGCTCACGAAAAATTAATAAGACAAACTTTAAGTCGTTCTGATTTAGTTGTTTTGTTTTTACGCAAACCGTTCACTAATGAAGGCTTAAGTTATGAAATTAGATACAAATCGGTATTGGAGTTTGTAGAAAATTTTTTACCTCCAAATAAAGTAATAATTGTTCCGTTTGAAAATACTTATATTTTTGCCGGGTACAGTGAACTTATACTGGATGCTTTTTTAGCAAAAAATTATGGCTGTCATGAACTTGTAGTTGGGAAAAATCATGCCGGGCTTGGACTTTATTATGACCATAATAGAACGAATACGGTATTTGACCAATGCAAAAATTTGGGTATCAAAATTGCACCGATAGAAGAGTATGTATATTGCAATATTTGTACAACCTTAGTAAGTGACGAGAATTGTCCTCATGGGCAACATCATCATATCAAATATAATTCAAATGCTATTTTAAAATTAATTCAAAGCGGAATAGTACCGCCAACTATTTTGGTAAGAAAAGAAGTTTCTGCAACTATTTTATCATACTTGTTTCCTAATAGATTTAAGAATATTCAGGATCTATACTATGCTCTTTTGCCAAATTCAGGGCTGCTTGAAGAGCAAACGAACAAGACATTTTATACAAAACTGATTGAACTGTATCAAACCAGTTCACTTACATAACAAAGGCTATATATGACACTGCAAAAATTATTTCTCACATTTTTTGGCTCAGGCTTGGCTCCCAAAGCACCCGGTACGGCAGGATCTTTTGCAGCATTAATTGCTGGAATATTAATTATTAAATTTTTAGGCACTCAAACACTTTTTATGCTAGCAATTGCTGTCACAATTATTGGTATTTTAGAAATAAATAAATACGAAAAAGCCACAGGTTCTCATGATAATCCCCAGATAGTAGTAGACGAAGTGAGCGGAATGTGGATATCAATGTTTATCGCATACGAGACGGCGCTCACATTAGATAATGAATATAGTATATTAATAGCATATTTGCTTAGCTTTATCTTTTTTCGTCTTTTTGATATATGGAAGCCATCCACTATAGGCTGGATAGATAGAGAAGTAAAAGGAGGGCTTGGCGTAATGGGCGATGATGTGCTTGCCGGTATTGCCGGGGGCTTTTTGAGCGCGGTTATTCTCTTGATAATTGAAAAAATTATTTAGTATCAGCATAATTAAACACAGTTCTTTTAGATATAATAACAAAAAAAAATTAAGCGTTAGGATACTGGATGAAACAATTTGGTTTAGATATTTGGGGTGATGGTAACTTCATTATAAAAAAAGATACTGTCAATGTCAACTATGGCAATCAACCATCTCTTTTAGAAATCACAAACCATATTCGCGAGAAGGGCTACAGGGGTCCTGTTCTTTTGCGTTTCCCACATTTGATAGAAAAACAGATTCATACACTGTTTAATACATTCAAAACTGCCAAAAAAGAATTTGGGTATACTGGAAATTTTCATGCTGTATTTCCGCTGAAAGTGAATCAATTTCCAAATTTTGTACATGAGCTTGTCAATGTCGGACAAGGATATAATTACGGATTAGAAGCAGGCAGCAAAGCTGAGCTCATCATTGCTATGTCTCATACCCCTCTTGGGGCACCTATTACGGTTAATGGTTTTAAAGACAAAGAGATGATAGCACTTTGTTTCATAGCGGCCAAAATGGGACACAACATAACTATAACTATTGAAGGGCTAGGAGAACTTGAAACTATTATCAATGTCCATCAAGAATTCAATAACAAAAGCAAAGATCCAATCGTTCCAAAAATCGGTGTACGTATTAGAATGCACAGCTCAGGTATCGGTATTTGGGCAAAAAGCGGTGGTTTTAGTTCAAAATTCGGCCTAACATCCACTGAGCTTTTAGAAGCATATGAGATGTTAAAAGCTCATAATCTACTAAGCCATCTTTGGATGATCCATTTTCATATTGGTTCACAAATGGGCGATATTGCACCACTTAAAAAAGCATTAAGAGAGGCTGGAAACATATATGCCGAACTAAAAAAAAGAGGTGTGGATTCCCTCAGAGCTATTAATATTGGCGGTGGACTGGCGGTTGAATACAGTCAACACACACAAACTCAAGAGAGAAACTACTCGCTTAAAGAGTTTTCAAATGATGTCATTTACCTAATGCAAGAGATCGCCAAAAGTAAAAACGTACCAGAACCAGATATATTCACAGAATCTGGCAGATTTATAGCTGCCAGTCATTCAGTGTTGGTGGCTCCGGTATTGGAACTTTTCAGTCAAGAATATAATGAAAAGAGCTTACGCCTAAAAGAACAAAATCCTCCTCTCATTCAAGAGCTTTTTGATCTGTACAATTTGCTTAAACGCACAAATGCCAGAGAATATCTGCATGATGCTCTTGATCATATGGAAAGCTTGCTGACTCTTTTTGATTTGGGTTATATAGATCTAGAAGATCGTTCGAATACAGAAATTTTGGTCAACCTCATCATCAAAAAAGTAATTTTTTTACTAAAAGACGAAGATACGAATGAATTAAAAAGACTTCAAGATCGTATACAAGAGAAATACCTTGTAAATTTCTCCGTATTTCAATCGCTTCCTGATTGGTGGGGGCTTGGACAGCATTTTCCTATTATGCCGCTTAACAAATTGGACATAAAACCAACCAATCCTGCAAGCATTTGGGATATCACGTGCGACAGCGATGGAGAGATCGGCTTTAAGCCAAAAACACCTTTTTATCTACATGATATTGATGTAGAAAAAGAGGAATATTTCTTGGCCTTTTTTCTAACAGGCGCATATCAAGAAGTCCTTGGCATGCGGCACAATCTCTTCACTCACCCAACGGAAGTGGTAATCAAATTTGATAAAAATGGAGATTATGAGCCATACAATTTTATAGAAGCTCAAAATCTAATGGATGTTCTGGATGATTTGGATTATGATACAAGTCTTGTGGATAAATCTTTAAAATCAAAAATAGAAGAATCCAAATATCTCAATACTGACGAAAAAAGAGAGATATTAGGAAGGCTTTATTTGTATTTAAGTGAAAACAGCTATCTTAAAACAATTCAAACATTAGATCTCATCAAAGAATAAGGATAATAGGTGTCACTTTTTGCTCTTATAAGAGAAGATTTTGTTACAGTCAAAAAAAACGATCCTGCCCTGCACTCAAATCTTGAACTTTTTTTTAATTATCCAGGAGTATGGGCACTGTTTTTTTATCGTATATCAAATGCTTTATATCGTCACAAGATTCCGTATCTTCCTCGACTAATTTCTGCGATTGGACAATTTTTAACAGTTGTTGATATTCATCCTGCAGCAACTATAGGCAGAAGGGTTTTTATTGACCACGGTGTTGGCATAGTAATAGGAGAAACTGCTGTTATTGAAGATGATGTTTTGATATATCAACAAGTTACTCTTGGCGGGGTGAGCCTGGAAAAAGGCAAAAGGCATCCAACGATAAAAAGTGGTACAGTAATTGGTGCCGGGGCAAAGATATTGGGCAATATAATAATCGGAAATAACGTAAAAATCGGGGCTAATTCAGTAGTTGTCAAAAATGTTCCGGATAACTCTACAGCTATTGGCATCCCGGCCCGTATTATAGCCAAAGGATTTGACAAAAGCTTGCTTAGCCATAACAAACTGCCAGATATCGATAAAGAAGTATTTCATTACCTGCTTAAGCGTATCGCAGTACTTGAACATGCTGTTAAAACCGGAGACCATTCAAGCATTCATAAAAAAGATCATGAACTAGAAGAGGTCTATAATGCTTTCCTAAAATCAATGGACAGCTGAGCATTCTCGCGCTTTTTTTCAAGCAAATTGCTATGAAACTCATAGTATAATATTTATATTATTTAAACATAAGGTTTTTCTATGCTTTCACAACGCATTCAAGCACTTTCTCCATCTTTGACTATTGCAGTTGCTACATTAGCAAAAGAACTCAAAGCTGCCGGAAAAGATATTGTCAGTTTTTCAGCCGGAGAGCCGGATTTTGATACGCCAAAGCGCATCAAAGAAGAGGCTATAAAAGCTATCAATGATGGTTTTACAAAATACACAGCAGTTGCCGGAATCCCTGAGCTTCTAAAAGCCATCAGCGATAAACTTAAACGAGACAATGGCCTAAATTATACACCAAATCAAATTATTGCCAGCAATGGTGCGAAACAATCGCTATTCAATCTTTTTCAAGCTGTAATCAATGAAGGTGATGAAGTTATAATTCCCGCACCATACTGGGTAACTTATCCTGAACAGGTTATATATAGCGGCGGCGTTCCTGTTATTATCGATACGGATGAAACGAGCGGCTTTAAAATGACTGCTGATCAGTTAAAAAATGCAATTACCACAAAAACAAAAATGGTTGTTCTTACATCGCCTTCCAATCCAACTGGATCTGTATATAGCAAAAATGAATTAATACAGATAGCGCAAGTACTAAAAGGAACTGATATTTTAGTTGCAAGTGATGAGATGTACGAGAAACTTGTTTATGGTACTGAATTTGTAGCAGCTGCAAGCATATCTGAGGATATGTTTCAAAGAACAATTACTATAAACGGTCTTAGCAAATCAGTTGCGATGACAGGTTGGAGATTTGGATATCTTGCCAGCCCAAATAAAGAGCTTATAACCGCTATGGATAACTTGCAAAGCCAAAGCACATCCAATATTAACTCTATTACGCAAAAGGCAGCCATTGTTGCTCTAAGCGGTGAAGTTGATGAAGAGATAGAACACATGAGACAAGCTTTTGAAGCTAGAGCGAATGAAGCTGTTGAATTGCTAAATAAAATAAACGGTATAAGCGTACTTAAGCCGCAAGGTGCTTTTTATCTGTTTGTCAATATTCAAGAAATTTCGAATGATTCTGTCGAATTTTGCAAAGAGCTGCTTCAAGAAGCAGGCGTTGCGGTAGTACCAGGTATCGGATTTGGCAGTGAAGGATATTTTAGATTTTCATTTGCAACAGATATTACAACAATCCGTGACGGCATCAGAAGAATAAAAAAATTCATAGAAACAAAATATAACAAATAACCAAAAGTCGGACTACATTTCAAAGTGTAGTCTTAGACTTACCTTCTATTGGTGGCCTTCTCCATCAAAAACCAAATTAAGCCTAACACGCTAAAAAGAATAATTGGTGCTATCCATGGCTTTTCTTTAATTACATTAAAAATAACCGTTATACTTTCTGCTGCATAATATCCGCCAAGCCCGACAACTAACACAAAAAAGATAGATGCAAATAAATTGATCAAAATAAACTTTCCGAAATTATATTTAGATAGTCCCATACTAAGCGGCACAAGAGTTTTGAGACCATAAATAAATTTCTTAACAAACATAACAACAGAACCATACCTTCGGTACATAATTGTAGCCAAAGCCAATTTGCGATGATGCGAACGAAGATATGGCATTATGCCTGCCCTTTGATAGCGAGACATATAAAACAATAGATTATCTCCAATAAAATTGAAAACCATTGCTACAATCATAGCTGTAGTCAGATCTATCTTTCCCATAGCTGAAAAAACTCCAGCAGCAGCAACTATGACAAGTGATCCGCCTAACGAAAAAAAGGCTATAGCTATGTATCCCCAAGTTGCCAGAGAAGATAAAGTTTCTTCCATCTATTTCCTTTTTATATTCTTATGAAATAATACTCAAAATATCCTTTGGTGCCATGATAAATAGAGTCTATTTGTGATAAAATTCCACAAAGTAATGACTCAATCAAGGAAAAAGCATGTCTAAACATACTCTTATCATAGGTGCCGGCGGCGTAGGTAATGTCGTAGCATTTAAATGTGCAATGAATAGTGATACATTCGGTACCATAACATTAGCCAGTAGAACTCTAAGCAAATGCGATGAGATAGCCAAAAATATCAAAAACAAAATCGAAATTACTATACAAACTGCTCAAGTAAATGCAGATGATACATCTGATATGATAAAACTGATTGAAAAAACAAAAGCCGATATCGTTATAAATGTAGCTCTTCCATATCAAGATTTGACCATAATGGATGCTTGCATAGCTACAAAAACTCCATATCTTGATACTGCAAACTATGAGCATCCCGATACTGCCAAATTTGAATACAAAGAGCAATGGGCAAAAAATAATGCATTTAAAGAAGCTGGCATAATGGGACTGCTTGGCAGCGGATTTGATCCTGGAGCAACAAATGTATTTTGCGCATATGCGCAAAAACACTATTTTGACGAAATTCATACTATTGATATTCTAGATTGCAATGCCGGAGATCACGGATATCCATTTGCAACTAATTTTAACCCTGAAATCAATCTCAGAGAAGTAAGTGCCAAGGGCAGATACTGGGAAAATGGTACTTGGATAGAGACTGAACCGATGGAAATAATGCAAGCATGGGACTATCCAGAAGTGGGTCCAAAAGATAGTTACCTACTTTACCACGAGGAGATGGAATCACTTGTCAAACACATTAAGGGACTAAAAAGAATACGATTTTTTATGACTTTTGGGCAAAGCTACCTCACGCACATGAAATGCCTGGAAAACGTTGGGATGCTTGGTATTAAAGAAGTAGAACACAAAGGCATGAAAATAGTTCCTATAGAGTTTTTGGCTACACTGCTTCCTGACCCAGCGAGTCTTGGACCAAGAACCAAAGGTAAAACAAATATCGGTATAGTTGCCCAAGGCATAAAAGATGGCAAAAAACGTAAAATCTATATCTATCAAGTCAAAGACCATGAAGAATGCTATGCAGAAGTAATGAGTCAAGGTGTAAGCTACACAACAGGAGTCCCTGCTATGATAGGAGCTAAACTCATGCTAGAAGGTATTTGGGGTGGAACTGGAGTATGGAATATGGAGCAGCTTGACCCAGATCCATTTATGGATCAAATGAATAAACAAGGGCTTCCTTGGAACGTCAAAGAGATGGAAATCTAAACGCCTATCTCTACAACAACACAAACAAGCCACAACAGGTGTGCTAGCAAACACACCCATACGGCACCAATCACTGCTTGCTAATCACTATCCCTTATTCCTATAAAACTCAGAAACCTGCCGCTGCAGCCATTCTCTTTTCTAAAAGAAAAAAATGTATCATTTTCACATGATGTGCATCTCTCGCTTATTTCTATATTTTCACTTTTAAGCCCTGCATTTATGAGTTGATTATAATTT
>Ga0265293_10004339_pt1 | contig 25111 bp, 20 predicted proteins | sample Munlanlewell138R_FD_192505 | JGI IMG/M metagenome (GOLD analysis project Ga0265293, IMG submission 192505) | Leachate microbial communities from a municipal landfill in Southern Ontario, Canada - Leachate well 138R | ecosystem: Engineered > Solid waste > Landfill > Unclassified | place: Canada...
ACTCCGCCGAGATAAGAACCGAGTGTTTTGCCGATGATGCTTCCGCCGACATAAGCAGCTATGAGTAAAGCAATAGTTAAGTCAAAATGCGAGAAGTTCACTCTGGCTCCGACCAGAACAAAAAACAGCACGTACATAGGAGCGAAAAATCGATGCATAACCCCGAAACTCGACGCTGTTTTTTTCGATTTTATATTTGTTAAAGTCAAACCGAGCGTCATACACGCCAAAATCACGTCAATTTTAACAAAAGACGCCAAACCTATAACAAGCATTAAGGCGCTAACCGTAAAAATTAGGAATTTTTCAGGGTCACCTAATCTTTTTAATATCCAGCTTGTACCCAATCCGCCCGCAAGTCCCAGTAAGACAGCTCCGAGTATTTCGAATAAGACATTGTATATGGATGTTATAAAACTTTCGGTCTGAAGGCCTGTGGCAACTCCGGCAATCGATACACTTACAGCGTATAACGTCAGCGCCAGCGCGTCATCGAGGGTAACAATCGCTGTCAGCATCGATGTCAGCGGGCCTCTTGCTTTATATTCCCAAAGCACAGCTATCGTCGAAGCAGGGTCAGTCGCCGAGCAAATCGCCCCGAAAACTACTGCGACAGCAAGCGCAATCTGCCAGCTTGCAAAATACCACATTACCAGAAAACTGAGTATTCCCACTAAAAGGGCGGCAGTTACACCTTCGAATAATAAAACAATCGGAACCTGTTTGCCGAATCTGGCAAATATCTCCCGTTTGAGTTCACCGCCAACCAGAAAACCGATTACTCCCAAAGCGAATACATTAAAAGGCTCTAAAAGCTCGACGGTCTGATAAGGAATTAATTTTAATACAGGTCCCAGCACAAGACCTGTCGCAACATAACCGACCACTTTGGGAACGCGGAATTTTCGGATAAATCTTGCGCCGACCAACCCCCCGAAAATAGCTATTCCCATTGTCAGGACAATGCTGAACTGTTCACTGTTGAACATAATATTAACCGGCAGTTCCTTTCTTATAAAATTTTTAACTTAAAAAACGAGTTAGCAAACTATCTGGCAAATCACCGTTCTTGTTCTGGCGCGAGTGTCGAAATCAATCAGTATTATCTGCTGCCAAGTGCCCAGCGTCAATTCCCCGTTAACAATAGGAACACTCAGAGAAGGTCCTAAAAGTGACGCTCTTGTATGAGAGTGACCGTTATCATCGTGCCAAGTTTCTTCGTGTTCGTATCTGCCGTTAGCCGGAGCGATTTTTTCGAACATCGCATTTAAATCATGATTTACCAAACCCGGTTCGTATTCGGTGGTAGTAATTCCCGCGGTTGAACCTACATTAAAAATAGTTACCACACCGTCTTTGATTCCGGATTTTTCGACAGCTCCGGCGACATTTTCAGTTATATCTACAACGTGATTATTGCCTTTTGTAGGTATCTGCAATTTTTCTGTTTTTACCATCGCTGTTTATCCTTAAGAGTTAACTTGCCTTGCCATGTAAAGATAAAATCGCAGAAAATTCCTCTTACTTATTCTTGGTATTCACAATTTTCTTAAAAATTCTTCACGATGTTTTGATATGAATTCAGCCATCATTTTCTGCCAATCTTCCGTACATTGCCTGAACTCCTCACTAAGCTCGTTCAGCTCCATAAATTCTTCTTTACCGAACTCACCAAGCTGTTCTTCGCGAAGCTCTTTATTTCTGGCAGGTCTGCCGCTTCCAAAAACCTCGTTTGCCCGATGTACGATATCGGCAAATTCTTCGGCTCCTATCTGCTTAAAACCTTCTCCTGCCTCGATAGCATAATCAGCTTCGGGCTGAAGGTAATAATTCTCAAAATCGCCGAGCATTACATAGCGCCATAACCACGTAACGCTCCAGCAGATTCTTTGGGCATTTGTCAGGCCTTCGAATCCGACTTTTTTTATATGCCTTTTGACTTTTTCGTTCATTGCCAGAACATAAATATCCGGATGGCGTTTATGTCCGTTGGGCCCGAACAATCGTTTTCGGGACAACAGACCCCAGCCGAACAATCCCGCGGCAATAATCAGTAAAACGATAATAGCTATTATGTAGTTCATTTAGTAAATCAGACTATATCCAACAGTTAGATTATATCAATCAAAATTCCTGTCAGGGTTAAAGCCTGCATAATTCGCATAGTAAATCATAAACCTCTTGCACTTGTATCCGCTGAAGGCAGATATTGTCTTTGCAGACCGAATAGCGGTTGTTATAAGCACTGACGCACGGGCTGCAGGGAATATCTTTATGAATAATATGCGAATGAGGTGTCTGTGCTCCGAACAGCTTGGGGGTCTCCGGACCAAACAAGGTAATAACCTCGATATCGGTTAAGCTCGCGAAATGCGCAGGCCCGCTGTCATTTGTTACAAGCGCATCGGCAAGAGTGTATAATATCAAAAGCTCTCTCATCGTGGTTTTGCCGGTCATAGAAAAACATCTGGGAGAGTTAATCTCACGGACAAGCCTTTGCGAATGTTCAGTTTCGTCAGGAGCGCCGGTAAAAGCTATATAAACATCGGGCGATTTTTCCAGCAGCTTTTTGGCAAGCTCGACGTATCTATCGACCGGCCATCGCCGTAGCGGCAGTAAATCAGAGGCATTAGCATTTAGCAATATAAGCGGAGAATAATTTTTCGTACCAGCCTGATTTTCGAGAATCGCTCTGAATCTGTTCAATTCCTCCTCGTCAGGTTCGAAACGTGATTTGATTCCTCTCGATTCCGAAATTTCAATATTCAGTCTTGGCATATCTTGGGGCGGAAGATTCGCAGCTTCGACCATCATTTCGAACATACGGCTGGTATGCAGGTGAGGATTATAGTTCAGCCGATGTGTCATCAAATCGCCGCGATAAGGAGCGCCGCCGCCTAAACCATGAAGCCCGACTCGGATTTTAGCTCCGCTTAAAAATGTCAAGATTGCCGAGCTTCGGGCAAAAAATTCGAAATCGACCGCAGCATCAATCGGAATCTTTCTGGCGCGGAGCAAAGCCCGAATCGTCCCGCCGAAAATTGAAAAAATATTTTTATCAGGAATAGATATAACATTGCCGCGGGGGATAATATCCATCACATCTAAGATAAAACGATTGGTTTGGAAGACTATAAAATATACATTGTCTTTTCCGAAGATTTTCACTGCTCGCCGAATCGCACCGTCAGCCAAAACCGTCGCGCCCTGTTCGGCGAGTTTCACGATAAGGATGCTTTTGGCTTCTATCGGCGCAGCTTTTCGCCAAAAAGTAAACAGCTTAAATAATTTATGAACAACGGTAAGAAAAAAACACGCCGGCACGCCGAGCCAACGGTCAATCTTTCGCATGGTAGAAACTTTCACCGCGAACCCCCATTAAAAAACTCATCTCTCTTTCCGTCGGCATCCTGCATCTTTTGTTTCTCCGCCAATACAAATTCGAGATTCCCTTTTGCCGCTGAGTTTTCAGGGTCGATTTTCAGAGCTTGCTCGAAACTTTCTACGGCTTTATCTATCTCTCCGAGTTTGAAAAACGCAACGCCAAGCTCGCTGCGGGCGATGGCGTTATTCGGTTCAATGGCTAAGCCTTTCTCGTATTGTTCAACCGCTTTTTCCAAATCATTTTTGCCGATATAAGCAAAGCCGAGATTCAGCCTTGCTTCGGCAAGCTCCGGCGATATTTTCAGTGCCTTATCGCTGACAGATATTGCTTCATCGAACTCACCTTTTCGCGCAAGCACAAAGCCGAGTCTGCTAAGCGCATTCGGGTCGTCCGGTAACACCGAAACAATTTTGCGATACTCGTTCTCCGCTTCATCGTATCGCCCCAACTTCATCAGCGCAAAACCATAAAACTTGCGAATCTCAACCGAATTTAGTATTTCAAGTGCGATTTCGCAATGTTCAAGCGCCTCATAATAAGCTCCCTGATTTATCATAATCGCCGCCAGATTTCCGTGCGAGACGGCAAAATCCGGCCTTAATTCGAGCAGCTTTCGATAACAGGCAATAGCTTCGTCGAATCTGCCGAGCCTGCAAAGCGCTACGCCCATATTATTATATGCCTCGAAGCATTCGGGGTTAATTCTCAGTGCTTCGGTACAATGCCAAATCGCCTCCTCGAATCTTTCCTGCTCCATCAGCATCAAAGTTATGCAAAAATGAGCTTTGTAATTTTCTTTAGTTACTTTCATCGCATGCTCGCAAAGAGCTATCGTATTTTTCCAGTGCCTTGTCTGAAAATGAGCACATATACCCAAAGCAATTAAAACAGCGATTGAACAAATCCAAAGAATTATTCTGCGATGAGGAACTCTCCCAAGCAGATCAGGCACGCCCCACGCGATAATAATAAACAATCCTGTCAACGTTATATAAGTGTACCTGTCAGCCATCGCGTGATTGCCGACCTGAATAATTCCGATTACAGGGACAAGCGTGCCGACATACCAGAACCAGCCGGTGAAAAGATACTTATGCTTTTTGCAAAACAGAACAACTAAGATTGTCGCCGCAAGAAGAATCAAAACCGATATGCCCGTGTAAAGATACGATATATCTTTACCCGGATGCGGATAAAACATCGCAAGACCGCTCGGCCAAAACATTTTGACAATATACTGAAGATAAGAAATCGGCGCATTGGCAAGGCGAATCGGCAAAGCAAAATTTTCGCCCATCGGTATTGCCCGTCCCTCTTTCTGCGCGATAAACGCAACCACCGATAAACCCGCGGCAATTAAAAACATCGGAATCTTTTCGGCCAATGCCCATTTGAACGAAACCGCCGGCAAACCATCGACTTTATGTTGAGGGTTATTCCATTTTAATCTTTCGAAAGGCCAGTAATCCAAAAGCAAAAACACAAAAGGCAGTGTCACCAGCATCGGTTTGGCCATCATTCCAAGCACAAAAAACGCAAGCATTAACAGATAGCTGCTGATTTTCGGTTTGCGAACATAGCGGTTATAACCCCACATCGCAAGTATCCAGAAAAACGTGCTGAGCACATCTTTTCGCTCGGATACCCACGCCACCGATTCGACGTGAAGCGGATGAAGCGCAAACAGCCCCGCTGCGAACGCGCTCGGCCAAACAGCTCCGGTCATCTGCTTAAAAACGATAAATATCAAAATCGAATTTAGAATATGAAATATCAGTGCCGTGATATGATGTCCCGCAGGATTAGACCCGTAAAGCTCCCAATCCAGCATATGCGACAGCCAAGTCAGAGGATGCCAAAAACACGCATAGCCCGTCGTCAGAGCCCACTTTAAAGATTCTGCGGTAATCCCGTTGCGTATATGAGGGTTCTGATAAACGTATTCGGCATCGTCGTAATTTACAAATGAAAAACTGTAAACCTGATAATAGACCCCGACGGTCGCCGCCGCCAATATCAGGCAGATTATTGCAGTCTTGATTCTATCGGATTTTTCGTCCATGATTTTTGAGAACAACCGTAAAACCTCTTTGTCCGCAAGCACAGCAGTATTATATCTTTTTTGTTCCGCTTATGCACCAAAAACCTGTTTCAAAACACATTTTTGCCCCGATTAGAATTGCGCCGCACAAGGAATGATTGTCCTTTGAACCAGCCAAATTAAACTATGCAGGGTTTGAGAGAATTTAAACTTTTAATTTTACATTCTCTATTCACCCGTGACTAAAAAATAGAAAAAAACTTGCATAATCAGGCGTAATTGCTATAATTTATTCCCGATGGTATGTAACAGCACAATCAGCTTACTGCTTTTACTGGGCCGCCCGGCCCAATAACGAAGATTTTACACACTCATTTTAACTTTCATTTTTCAGCAAAAATCATAGATTTTTTGCGCCTTTTAAGTTAATTTATAAGGCTTTATTTAACTTTTTAACGGTTTTTAAGCATTTTTGTGCGTTTTTAGCACGCCAGCTAAACGCCGATAAAGGAACAATTTATGAATACTGACAAGGTAATTATTTTTGACACAACCCTCCGAGACGGTGAGCAAAGCCCCGGTGCTTCGCTTTCTATCACCGAAAAGCTCGAAATAGCCCAGCAGCTCGCAAAACTCGGTGTGGACATAATAGAAGCCGGTTTCCCAGTCTCAAGCCCCGCCCAGTTCGAGGCTACAAGAATCGTCGCAGAGCAGGTACAAGGCCCAACGATTGCAGGCCTTGCCCGGGCCCATGAAAAAGACATAAAATCCGCAGCCGATGCGCTCGCACCAGCCGCGAAGAAACGTATCCATACGTTCATCGCTACAAGTCCGATTCACATGGAGCACAAGCTCAGGAAAAAACCGGACCAAGTACTAAAAATGGCTGTTGAAGCGGTCAAATTTGCCAAAACATTCACCGACGACGTGGAATTTTCACCTGAAGATGCCTGTCGAAGCGAGATGCCGTTTTTGATTGAAATACTCTCTGCTGTTGTCGAAGCCGGAGCTACAACCTTAAATATCCCAGACACCGTCGGTTATATAATTCCCTTCGAATACGGCCAGATAATTAAGCAGATTAATGAGCAGGTCAAAAACGTGGACAAATGCGTTATCAGCACTCACTGCCACAACGATTTGGGAATGGCTGTCTCGAATTCTCTCGCAGGCGTTAGAAACGGAGCAAGGCAGGTCGAATGTTCGATTAACGGAATCGGCGAGCGCGCCGGAAACGCAGCACTCGAAGAAATCGTCATGGCCATACATACCCGCCCGGACTTTTTCAATTTAACAACCGGAGTTAACACAGTTGAGATATACCGTACCAGCCAGCTCGTCTCGCAGTTGACCGGCTTTGTCATTCAGCCTAACAAAGCCATCGTTGGCGCAAACGCCTTTGCGCACGAAAGCGGGGTGCATGTTGATGGATTTCTAAAACATCGACAAACATATGAAATTATGACGCCGGAGACTATAGGACTTGGCGGTTCGAGGGTAGTGCTTGGCAGACACACCGGCAGGCACGGGTTTGTTGACCGTTGTGAAAAACTCGGTTTCAAGCTTAGCGACAATGAGGTTGACCAAGCTTATGAAAGATTCCTCGAAATCGCGGATAAAAAGAAAGAAGTATTCGATGAAGATGTAGCTGCGATAATCAACGATGAAGTTCACGTTGTCGAAGCTGTTTATAAGCTTCAATATCTTCACGTAGCCAGCGGGACAGGAACTCTTCCGACAGCCAGCGTTCGAATGCTTGTTAAGGGCGAGGAAAAGACCGCGGCTGCTTGTGGAGACGGGCCGGTTGATGCGGCTTACGAGGCGATTCGCGAGGCAACTGGACTTTCACCGAAATTAGAAAATTACTCGATTCGGGCGGTTACCGGCGGCAAAGAGGCTCTCGGCGAAGCTTCCGTAAAAATAAGTGATAACGGCCGAGTTTTTATCGGCAGAGGATTATCGACCGACATTATCGAAGCCAGCGCCAAGGCCTACGTCGATGCGATTAACCGTATGACCGCGGCGAATGAAATCAAAGGTTCGAAATAAACATCCTTTTTAAAAAGGAAATCAAAAATGAAGAACGAACTGTTAGAACCCATCGAGTATAAGGTAGTACGAACAAATTTGGGCGAATGGAAAAGTTTCGGTTATTCTACCGGTCTTAGCTATCACGAGTTTACTTCTCATGCCAAAATAGCAGGGCTTCCGCTGATACATTATACTTACGGCAGATGCCCGGAAACCGGACGAAGAAAGATGGCCAAAGGCGTAATAGCCGTAGGCAGGATTGCGTGCGGAATCATTGCGATAGGCCAGCTTGCGATAGGTCTTATCCCTATAGGTCAAGCGGCTTTTGGATTGCTGCTTGGAATCGGCCAGTTATCCACCGGTTTGGCTGCGGTCGGTCAGGCGGCAATCGGATTTTATTTTGCATTAGGTCAGCTTGCGGTGGGATATATTGCTATCGGACAATTTGCGATAGGAACATATGCATTAGGGCAGTTCGCGGTCGGCAAGTATGTATTGTCAACAAGCCGTGCAGATGAAGCTGCAAAAGATTTCTTCAGTGTTTTACCTGTGATAAAAGAATTTTTTACAAAATAAGGAATAGATATTAATGGCAATGACAATAACGGAAAAGATATTAGCAAAGGCAAGCGGCAAAAAGGCAGTCCATGCGGGTGATTTGGTAGATGCGAACATAGATGTGATAATGTGCCACGATGTAACGACTCCTCCGGCGATATCGATGTTGGAAGAGCGCGGAATCGATACGGTTTTCGATGAAGATAAAATCGTGGTAACGCCGGACCATTTTCAGCCTGCCAAAGATATAAAAAGCGCCGAGCTTCATAAACGCCTTGATAAATGGGCCAGAAAACACAGCCTAAAATACTACTACAAAATCGGACAAGCCGGAGTCTGTCACGCACTTTTACCGGAGCAGGGACATATCCGTCCTGCAGAGGTAATTGTCGGCGGAGATTCGCACACCTGCACCTATGGAGCGTTCGGGGCTTTCAGCACCGGTATCGGCTCGACTGATTTAGCAGCAGCGATTGCGACAGGCAATCTCTGGTTTAAAGTGCCCGAATCGATGAAGTTCGTGCTTAATGGAACGCTTGGTAAAGGCGTTTACAGCAAAGATGTAATTCTCGAGGCCATACGGCTGGTCGGCACAGACGGTGCGCTTTATAAGGCTATGGAATTTGTCGGCCCGGCGCTCAAGAAGATGTCTATGGAAGCACGAATGACCATAACGAATATGGCGATTGAAGCCGGAGCTAAAAACGGCATTATGGCCTTCGACGAAGTTACAAAACAGTATCTTAACGACAGGCTTAAAGGCAAAACCGATTACCAAGTCTTGGAATCGGATGCCGATGCCGAATACTGCGATACTATCGAAATTGACTGCTCTAAATTAGAGCCGATGGTCGCATTGCCTCATCTGCCGAGCAACGGTGAGCCGATCAGCCGCTGCGGCGGAAAACCGATGGACCAGGCATATATCGGAAGCTGTACTAACGGCCGAATGGAAGATTTGAGGATTGCCGCTTCGATAATGAAAGGCAAAAAGGTCGCGATACGGACATTGATTGTACCGGCGACTCCGACAATCTGGAAACAGGCGAAAGACGAGGGTCTGTTCGACATATTTTACGATGCCGGATGCGTTATAGCTGCTCCGACTTGCGGCGCGTGCCTCGGCGGATTTATGGGAATATTAGCAGCCGAAGAGAAATGCGTCAGCACGACTAATAGAAACTTTGTCGGCAGAATGGGCAGCCCCAAGAGCGAAGTCTATCTTGCCAGTCCCGCGACAGCCGCTGCCTCTGCTATCGAAGGAAAGTTAACGGATTGCAGGAAATACCTGTAAGGAAATAAAAAATCAAAAATTAAAATGCAAAACCACAAAGAAAAAATCAAAAATGAGTTTAAGAAACGCTTGTATGGTTTCACATTGAAACTCATTGATTTTATTGACCACCTTGCGAATGACAATGTCTCAAGGAAATTGGGCGACCAGCTTCTGCGCAGCGGAACAAGTATTATTGCCAACTACATTGAAGGTCAGGCTGCCAGCAGCAAGAGAGATTTTACTAACTATTTCAATATATCTCTAAAATCTGCAAATGAGAGCAAGCTGTGGTTTGCTCTTCTTCGTGATAGCAGCCGCGCAAAAGCAGCGGAAGTCAAATGGTTTTTAGATGAGCTTGATGAAATAGCGAATATCTTCGCATCAAGCATATTAACTCTGAAAGGCAAACGATAATATTTAATTTTTAATATGTATTTTTGCTTTTTGATATTGTTTAGTCCCGATGTATCGGGATAGAAATTAGGATTTGTATTTTGAAGGAACTGAAAAATGAGTAATGCTCATGTTTACAAACGCGACCATATAAATACCGATGAGATAATACCGGCGAGATATTTGAATACCGATGACGAAAAAGAGCTTGCCAAGCACTGTATGGAAGACCTCGATTCGGATTTTGTCAAAAAATGTCAGTGCGGCGACGTTATCGTAGCTGGCGATGATTTCGGCTGCGGTTCATCCAGAGAACACGCTATTTGGGCGATTCGCGGAGCGGGATTAAAAACCGTAATCGCCAAAACCTTCGCCCGGATATTCTACCGCAACGCGATAAATTGCGGGTTTTATCTGATTGAGAGTAAAGACGCTGTGGATAAAATCAAGGACGGTGATACCGTGCAAATTGACTTCAAAGCTGGTATAATTGAAGATAAGACTACCGGCGAGAAAATTAAATTTAATCCGCTGCCGGACTTCGCGCAGAAGATTATCGCCGATGGCGGCCTGCTCGAACATATTAAGAAAAGTAAATGAAACCGCGGATTAACGCGGATTTACACGGATTTTGAAATCTATATAAGACAGGATAACAGGATTTTCTGGATTAAATGTCATTCCCGCGCAGGCGGGAATCCAGATTGTTTTAAGACCGTAAAATGAAACCGCGGATTAACGCGGATTCGCGCGGATTTAAATAAAAGGTAAAAAATGGCTGAAACAGATTTATTACACTCCGAGTTGACCAGAGAGATTATCGGTGCAGCTATGGAGGTACATAAAACTTTTGGTTGCGGTTTTCTCGAAAGTGTTTACGAAGAAGCTTTGGCTATAGAATTTAATCTTCGAAAAATATCTTACGAAAGGCAAAAGGGAATTAATATTGAATATAAGGGTTTTTTAGCAAAACAATTTATATGTGATTTTCTGGTAGGACAAAAAGTATTGGTCGAGCTTAAAGCCATAAAAGCTATTACAGGCGTCGAAGAGGCTCAGCTTCTTAACTATCTTAAGGCTACCGGTATAGAGATAGGATTGTTAATAAATTTCGGAGAACAATCGCTGAGATATAAAAGATTAGTGCTGCAAAAACAAAAAGCAACTGTGGATAAAATGGAATTAAATGAAACCGCGGATTGACGCGGATTTGCGCGGATTAAAAATATTAAGATGAGATCATACATTTCCAAAATTAGAGAGCTAACAATAAAACCTGTTCTGCACAGCTTATTATTAAAAGATACAAAGAAATGGAACCGTATGTGCGGCAGTCTTGATGCTATTGAGTCTTCTCAACTGGCAATAGACTCCTATAAAAACCTAAATAAAGATGATATTAGAAAAATAGGAGAACACTTAATAATCTATGGTCTTTTTCAGGCCCTTTATGTCCAACAGGATTCTGTATTAAACTTGTGTAAATCAATAGATGTCTGTCTTGAGGATATTAGAACACATTATCCTGAACTGTTTGAAATCAGGCAGTTACGCAATAAAGGTATAGGGCACCCATCTCAAGAAGGATCTGAAAACAGCACTCATACCATTTTGATAGATAATGATTCTATCGAATTGTTTAGTGATACTGAAACAGGAGAATTTAGTTTTGCAAAATACCAGATTTCAGACTGCATTGAACAACAAAGTAAATTACTGTGTGGACTTATGCAAAAAGTAATTGAAAAAATGAAATCAATCGAAAAGGAGCATAAGGATAAGTACATGCAAACTAAATTAAGAGATTGTTTTCCGAAAGACTATCAATATCCTTTGGAAAAGATATTCCAAGCTATAAACCATGGAGGAGATAAAACAAGTTTAGGACTTTCTCACACTAAGACTTTAATTGAAGCTATTAACACATTCCAAGCCGAAATTAAAAAGAGAGGTTTGCAAGGCCGTGATATCTCTTCTGTTTGTCTTTATATTGATTGGAGTATCTACCCTCTTGAAAAGCTAAAGGAATATTTTAGTTCAAAATCAAAGGGTACTATTAATTCCAAAGATGCTCGTGCATATGCAGATTCTGCCGAATTACACCTAAAGGAATTAGTGGAACAAGTAGAAAACATGGATAGGGCTTATGAGAGTACAGATTAAATTGAAAAACTTTGAAATAATCCGTGTAAATCCGCGTAAATCCGCGGTTAATGAAATATTGTTTAATCCGTGTAAATCCGCGTTAATCCGCGGTTAATGAAATATTGTTTAATCCGTGTAAATCCGCGTTAATCCGCGGTTAATGAAATATTGTTTAATCCGTGTAAATCCGCGTTAATCCGCGGTTAGAAATTATTATAATCAGTGAAATCTGTGTAATCTGTGGCAAATAAATTGAAAGGAAAAAATTAAATGGCAAAGACGTACAAAATCGCTGTTATGCCGGGCGACGGGACCGGGCCGGAAGTAACAAACGAAGCAGTAAAAGTATTACAGGCGGCAGCGGCTAAATTCGGTTTTAAGCTGGAGATGGCTGAATTCGATTTCGGCGGCGAACGCTATAAAAGAACAGGCGAAACGCTGCCCGACAGCGCGGTAGAAGAACTGCGGAAATTTGATTCGATATTACTCGGCGCAATCGGCCATCCCGATGTAAAGCCGGGCATTCTGGAAAAAGGCATATTGCTCAAAGCGCGATTCGAGCTTGACCAGTATATAAATCTTCGTCCGGTACGTTTATATCCGGGCGTGGCTTGTCCGCTGAAGGATAAAGGCCCAAAGGAAATTGATTACGTCGTCGTCCGTGAAAATACAGGAGATGCTTACACCGGCACCGGCGGTTTTACGATGAAAGGAACTCCTCAAGAGGTAGCTGTTCAATCGGCTGTTTATTCTCGTTTTCAGGTTGACCGCTGTTTGAAGTACGCCTTCGAATACGCGAAAAAATACGGCAAAAAAGCACGCGGAATCGGCAAAGAAAATACGCTGGCTCTTTGCGGAAAAACAAACGTGCTGACATACATCTATGATTTATGGGAACGCGCTTTTCATGAAATGGGTCAAAAAGAATACCCAGATATCCGCCGCGATTATTATCACGTTGACGCGACGTGTATGTGGATGGTTAAAAACCCGGAATGGTTCGATGTAATCGTAACCGGCAATATGTTCGGTGACATCATCACCGACCTCGGCGCAATCACTCAAGGCGGGATGGGCATCGCAGCGGGCGGCAATATTAATCCGGAAGGGGTAAGTATGTTCGAGCCGATAGGCGGAAGCGCTCCGAAGTATACCGGAAAAGGCGTAATTAATCCGTTGGCGGCGATATGTGCAGCAGCGATGATGCTTCAGACATTAGGCGAAGAAAAAGCTTCACAGAAAATCGAAGAATCCGTTAAATTCGTCACAGCCAATAAGATGAAAAGCCTCCAAGCAGGCAAGATGGGTTATAGTACCAGTGAGGTAGGTGACTTGGTTGCCGAAGCCCTGTAAAGTAAAAAGGAAAAAGGTAAAAGTAAAAAAATAATTATGAAAAACGCAGTAAAAGGTCGCGATATCATTGAGCGTACATTCGAGCTTGCAGTGAGAATAGTAAAACTTGCTGGTTCACTAACACAGCGTTCACGAGTTGGAGAAAAACTGGCATCGCAGATAATAAGGTCTGGGACATCGATAGGAGCTAACGTCGAAGAGGCACAGGCCGCTGAAAGCAGAGCAGATTTTATTCACAAATACAGAATTTCTCTTAAAGAAGCTCGCGAGACCATTTACTGGCTGAAGCTTATAGCTGCTGCAAATCTTCTTCCAGAGAAAAGTATTGCCAGCTTGCGAACAGAAGCAGACGAGATTTCAAGGATAATTGCAAAGATAATAATTAACTCAAAAAAAGAGAGGAAATTGTAAGGCGATAAGGAAATTTTTACCTTTTTAATTTTTACTTTTTACTTGAATTTATGCCTGCGAATTTGACGCCAGTATATTTTAAGGCGGAAGAACGTTATAAATCCGCTGCTACTACCGAGGAGAAGATTCTCGCGCTGGAAGAGATGCTGGCTGTAATGCCCAAGCACAAAGGCACGGACGGCCTTAAGGCGGATCTCAGACGCAAGCTTAGCGCGCTCAAAGAGCAGCAGCTAACCGCCAAAAAAAGCTCCGGCAAACACACCGATATTTTTCACGTTGTCCGAGGCGGAGCCGGTCAAATCGCACTTATCGGATTGCCCAATACCGGCAAAAGCTCAATCGTAGCGGCTTTGACGAATGCTAAAGTAAATGTCGCTGATTTTCCGTTTGCTACAGCCGCTCCTGTTCCGGGGATGGCCAAATTCGAAGATGTTCAGATTCAGATAATCGATATGCCTCCGATAACCGCTGATTATTCGGCTCCGGGTCAGGTCGGGACGTATCGCAATTGTGATTTGATTGGGATTGTAATCGACCTTTCGGCTGATGCGGAAGAGCAGATGCTTATCCTGCTGGATTATCTTGAGTCAAAGAGCCTGCTAATCAATGAGAAAACTCAGACAGCAGAGGCTGCCGGAAACCAAAAAGACAAAAAGGCATTCTATATCTGCACCAAAAGCGATATTGAGGTTGAAGGGGCTTTTGAAAAAGTTCAGAACAATGCCGAAGGCAGATTCGATTGTATAAAATTTTCAACGCAGCAGCCTCAGTTAATCGCATCTCTGCCGAAGATATTTTTCGAACAGCTCGGAATTATTCGTATTTACGCAAAGCCGCCGGGCAAAAAACCCGATATGAACGACCCGTTCACTTTGCCGATTGGTTCGAATGTTCACGATTTGGCGACGGTTATTCACCGCGAGCTTGCTGATAAACTGAAAACCGCCAAAGTTTGGGGTACCGGCGTTTATGACGGGCAGAATGTCCAAAAAACGCATGTACTTCATGATAAAGATGTTGTCGAATTGCATTTCGCGTGATGTAGTAAGTTGTTTTTTAGTAAGCACTTAAGGCCAATATCGAGTGGTCGATCAGTATTTTGTAAAAATTATCAGAATATCTAATTTCTTCTTGCATGGTTTAGGAGAAATGCGTAGAATATATATAGATCCTGCATTTCGCGAATTCCTAAGCATTGCTTAGGCGGCGCCGTAAGGCATAGCGAGTGCGGGACCTTTTATTTTAGCAGTCAAGAAGTTTCTGATGGGGTTACATCACTGGGCATAAATACCCAATGCCTGTAAGAATGTTTCCAGCGATTTGCAATATCTCCTTGTATTCCCGTGGTCATCCCTATATTGAAATGGGGATATATGCTACGTATCTTTTCGTTTATATGGTCATAAAGTTTTTCTTTAGCTATTGTTCTATTACCGCGACGTCTCGATCCATGTGGTTTATCCTTATGTTTGTTGTTAAGACGAAATTGCATAGCCCCAATTATAACATCCAGGCATTGTAGGATTACGTGATGGTGTGAGGATACTTCTGCAAGCTGGTCTCTCATAATGCATATTTTAGCTTTTTTGAATTCTGGCCAGCGGTTTATACCATAAACAAAATCTTTAAAACGTTCCCGTTTCTCTTTGTTGCTAGGTATACGGTCAAAAAATATCCTCAAAGTAATAGGGCTATCCGAGTCGTTTGAGTATCTTAAGCCGAATATGTGCTTAATGAATTGATAGTAGAGAATGAAATACTCGTGTTCTTTATGATAAGACTCAAGATTTTGCGGCTGGAAATTCTCGTTCGTAAACATTATGCGAATTTTGACGATGTCTTTCTTTACAAGTTCAAAGAACGTATCCATGAGACAGATATATTTTTCTAAATACGACCTTGAAACCTTTTGCCACTTGATTTCCTGAAAAAGATGTAGTTGTTTTTTGTTTTGTTCCAGCGTCCTTATTACCTGATCAATATCCTGTGAACGAATTAAGGCGCCGCCATAAAAGTTAGAGTAGCGAGCTCCTTTAGTCACTGATTCATCACAATATATAATGAATTGGCGAGTCATATTTTTTATTGCTATAATACAAAAACTCGCCTATAATGTATCAAATGTTTGATTAAGTCAAGGGGCAAAATTAACAAAAACTCAAAAATCAAGATTGTACCCTCATAAAGATGGTTTATGACGGGCAGAATGTCCAAAAAACGCATGTACTTTATGATAAAGATGTTGTCGAATTGCATTTTTAATTATGCTGACGAGAATCGAAGAATCCAGCGGATATTGCGGTCAATGCCTTGCACAGGTATCGATAAGGCGAAAAAGAGTAAGGCACTGGCCTCATCTTCTGCTGACGATTTTTACAGGTGTATGGCTGATTGTCTGGATTATAGAAACAAGAAAGATTCATGAGTGGCACTGCATGCGATGCGGGAAGATTGTTTATAAAGTAATGCAGCCGCTAAACAACGAATATTCGGAGTGATAAACGATTATGGAATGCAAAAAAGAAAAGAACTTGAAAAATTGCAATTGTTCATATTCCGGGTGCAGCAAAAAGGGAGTATGCTGCGATTGTTTGAGTTATCATTTATCAATGCAGCAGCTTCCCGGCTGCTGTTTCCCTGACGAGGTCGAGCGAACATACGACAGAAGCTTCCGAGCCTTTGCAAAGGCTTGGAATTTATAAAGAGCGATTCGCAGGCTGCGATGTTTTATTCGGGGAATTATCTTAATCCGTCTTTAGAATCTTGGTTTTGCAGCCAAATACATTTCAATTAAAGTTGCCAGATAACCGGTGCTGTTGTAAAGTATCAAAGTTGTTTGTGTTTATGCGGAGTAATCGTAATGCCCAAAGCAGTGATTGATTTGAACGGTATTTGGCAATTTAAAGAATATCCCGCCGCAGCAAGGCGGATGCGCGACCTCGACGAAGGAAACTGGTTCGAAACAAAAGTCCCATCTTCGATTTTTACCGGATTAATCGAATCAGGCTGTCTAAAACGTGCGGAAATCGAACAAAATCCTGAAAATTTCGCATGGATTTCTCAAAAACCTTGGGTTTTCAGAAAAACTTTCGAGGTTTCTGAAGAATTTAAAGATTTCGACAGAATCGACCTTGTCTGCGAAGGGCTGGATACGGCGGCAAGTATCTGGCTTAATGAAAAACTTGCAGCCAGAACCGACAATATGTTCGTTTCTCATCGGTTCGATGTCACAAAATATGTACAATTAGGGACAAATCAGCTGCTGATAAAATTCGAGTGCGCGGAAAAAACTGCCGAAAATCTGATGAGCCGCTACGGCAATTTAAACGAGTCGGATTTATCGAATCCGTGCAGGGCTTATTTACGAAAAGCTCAGTATCAATTCGGATGGGATTGGTGTCCGGCAATGCCGGGCTGCGGTATATTCAGGCCGGTTCGGCTCGAAGGCATCTGCAAGGCTGCTATAAAGAATGTTCATTTTAGAACGATTCAATGCGACGAAAATCATGCTGATATTACGATGGCGGCGGAAATAGACGCGGTATCGAATGGAAATTACGATATTTTGCTCGATGTGACGGATTGCAAGGGAAATTTAGTTCATCAGGAAAATATCAAACCTCACAATAATTCTTTACGCATCGTTTTTGGCATTGATAAACCGAATTTGTGGTTTCCGGCTGGATATGGAAAAGCGAATTTATATCAGGCACAGATAAAGCTTTTTTGTGAAGGCCGCCAGATTGACGAGATGCAAAATTCGTTCGGAATCAGAACAGTTCGGCTGGATAATTCTTCCGACGGTGTTGGTGAAAAATTTCAGTTCGAGATAAACGGTTTGCAAGTGTATGCCAAAGGAAGCAACTGGATACCGGCGACTATTTTCCCCGGTTCGCTTCGAGACAGCGACTATGAAAAACTGCTTTCGGCCGCAAGCAATGCGAATATGAATATGCTCAGAGTCTGGGGCGGCGGATATTACGAAGATGATGTCTTTTATAATTTATGCGACAGGCTCGGGATAATGGTTTGGCAGGATTTTATGTTTGCCAACGCATATTACCCCGACCGTCAATGGTTTTTGGATAAGGTAAATCACGAAGCTCGGTATGTTATCGAAAGACTTCGCAGTCATCCTTGTCTTGTTTTATGGTGCGGAAACAATGAAATAAACCAGATGCATCATAAGGCTCGCGGGAAGAAATTTTACGGCCAAGCTATATATAATAAAATTCTGCCGGAAATGGTTTGCGAGCTGGATCCGGACAGGCCTTATATTCCGACAACACCTTTTTCTCCGTCAAAAAAACTCGACGACCCTGCAAGCGGAACCGTGCATAACTGGGATGTTTGGTCGGGGCATCAACCTATATCGAGTTATATCAGCTCAGGGGCAAAAGTCCCGCGTTTTGTTACGGAATTCGGTTTTCAATCTCTGCCGGATAAGGAAACGGTGATTGAATTCTGTCCGCAGGAAAAACTCCGCATCGGCAGTTATGCCTTAGAAAAACATAACTATCAAATAAACGGCAGCAGCCGTATTTACCGGTATATGGGAGATTTGTTCGGAGCGGCAAACAGCATAGAAAGATTTATATATTTATCACAGCTTACTCAGGCAAGAGCGGTTAAAACTTATGTAGAGTTTTTAAGAGCGAACAGCCAAATTAACAGCGGAGCTCTTTTTTGGCAGATGAATGACTGCTGTCCGGCCATAAGCTGGTCAGCTATCGATTATCTGAATAGACCTAAGGCTTTGTATTACTATGCAAAACGTTTCTTCGCTCCTGTATTGATAACCGCTTTACCGGAATTTGAAAAAAGCTTCATGCCGGAATTACCCTGTTTAAAATCGCTTAATGCGGTTGTTGTAAACGATACCTGCGAAACTTTCTTTTCGCAGCTCTCTTGCCGGCTGATGGGTTTGGACGGGGAACTGATTGATCAGGTACAGCTGCCGATTTGTGTTTCGCCGTTTTCGGTTTCGAATCCTTTAAAAATACCAGGCAATATCGTTCGCTGCGGAAATCCTGAAAAATCTGTACTGCATTTCATCGCAGAAAAAGATGGAGCAGTTATAGCCGAAAACCTATTTTTGTTTTTGCCGGATAAATATATCGAGTGGCCCTCGGTAAATATCCAAACTGGTTTTGTCAAGACCGGAGAATATACCGGATGTCTGACAATTCGCTCTGATAAAGTTGCTAAAGATGTGAAAATCGAGATAGAGAACTGCAAAAAACTCGATAATAATTATATTGACCTGCTGCCGAATCGAAAATACGAAATACGCGCTGAATTTGACCAGCCGATAAATATCCTAAATCCGCCTTCAAGGTTAATATCTGTTTCTCACGCTATTTCGGTTTAATTTATTAACAGAGCTTTCCCTTAACGAGTCGGCGGCATCGGCGGGTCTAATAGGGAATCTGGTACACCCGGCGGCGGCAAAAATTCTCTGCGGTGTTCTCCTGTTGTACCACCCCATGGTTTAAGAGGTTCTTTTGGCTGTCGAATTAAATTTCTTATTTCAGTATATCTGCTTTGAACTTCAGAAGCCCAATTTCTCTGTCTTATCGGCATATTATTTATATCGATACCGTCGTAGCTGTAATACATTTCTAAGTAGCTTCTTGGTCTTAATACCCTGCTTACTTCCCAATCTTCCACAGAAGCGACATCAACCATAAAAGCGCCTGTAGTATAATCAACCTGCGACGGAATAAGTATCTTTTTTGCTATCTCTTCTTCGGTGGCTGTTTGTTCCTTTGGCTTTCCTATTGTTTCTCCGTACTTGACAAGAAAATCACTATTATACCAATATCCCAACTCATATTTAGCTACTTCCACCTTAACTATATTTACAGGTTCCTGAATATCAACAGGGAAGAAGTATATTTTTGCCGGTATTTCGATAGGTTCAGTTTCGCTGAAACCACCCCATAAAATAACCTTATTTCTGTAAGTCTCATTTCCCTCTACAAACGAGTCTGTTCCGGCAAGAGGATTAAGAACACCTACTCGTATTCGATAACGATAGGTTTTGCCCGGTAGAACTGTATCATCGTGAGCCCATATAAGTAAATCTTTCATTTGTGCAATATCGGTTTGCGGAGTAATTCTAAGTTGCTCCATCTCTGCATAAACAGATTCAACTGTATCTCTTTGGGGAAGCTCTCTTGGTCTTGCCGTCGGTGGTTGAGGCTCAACAGTTCTTCGCGGGTCTCTTGTGATTCTATCTCGCGGGGAAGAGCCCATTCCCGGCGGACCAACTGCATCGGAACCCGGTCTGCCCGGCGTAGGAGTTGTACGCCGCTGATCTTCCCGCTGACGCGAAGCAGTTTCTCTTTCTCTGGCTTCTCTTTCCTTTGCCATAGCCTCTCTTCTTTCGGCGGCTTTTTCATCGGCATAAAGCTTTAAAAATTTTCTATGAAGCGACGGCGGAAACCATTCTTCGTATGCTGAAGCGATATTATACGCTGCAGGCTGAAGTATATTCTGCATTACTTCAGGTCTGTCCAACTGAAGCATTTTTACCCGCATCCCGCCTCGCGGTAAATTATCAATATCTTCGACAATCTCAAGCATTGAACGCATATGGTCAATTCTTGTACGAGGAATTTGTTTCCACTCGCTCCAATTTCCGCCGCTGAGTTTTTCCTGTCTTTGAAGCTGTACAGCCGCAAAAATTGGTTTGGCCAAACACGGGTCTCGCCATTCAGCCGGAACCTTGTCGCCTGCATAAGCTGCATAAAAACTATTATAAACCTGTGCGGTATTGAATTTGGCTTCAACCGTTACCAAATCAATATCATTTGGTTCGCTTGTCCTGTTGTCATATAATGTATTTATGTTTATTTCTGTATTGGGCACATATGCAACTGCACGAATAAGTTCTGCTTTTGCATCTTCAACTCTTTCTATTGCCGGAACAGAATATTTCCTAACCGAATCTTGACGAACTACAACAGTAGGATACGGCATTGGGACATCGGAGATACCCGCCAAAGGTGAAGTAAAATTCGCAACAAATGTTTCAAGTTTCGACTCATAAGCCGGTTTCGGCTTTGCCGGAGCCGTAAGATTCTCTCGAAGCTGTTCAGCATCTCTTTTGATACGGTCATCTATTTCGCCCGCAGTAAACTTTCTGCCTTGATATGTCACATAATTCGGACTCATCAGAACGCGTGTCAGCAAAATTATCAGGCAAACGAGCCCTATCAGGGCTGATGCGATTTTCTCAATATGATTTACAAAAAAGTCGCCGATACGTTTAAACATCAGTCTTACCTATTTATAAACAATGCTTATTATCTAAAACTTCAATAACCGAGTACTTGAGATTTTAAGAAACTGGGTTTAACAGCATCATAAGCCTCGCTGTCAAAAATATATTCGCATGTCAGCTCAAGAGAAACCATTTTTCCGTCTCCATAACGGTACAATTGATGAGCTGTATCTTGCTCGGATACGGGGTTCATTTGAGCATTAAGAATCACTATTTGATTGCGCTGAAATGTTTTCGGCGGAGCATTCCCGTCCCAGCCTTTAAAAACATGCTGTTTTGCCGTACACAACTGCTCCATAAAACTCATTACACTATCGGCTCTTACAATAACATTAAGCTGAAAATGAACAGTATCAATTTTGTTATTGTTCGACCTGTCACTGAGCGGAATCGCCAAACCCGGATTTTCAGATGAGACATACGACGGTGCTATGCTGAACATAGACGAAACTTCTTGTCCCATTCTAAAGGAAGTCTCCGCACCGAATGTTAGAGCAACCAGTCTTTTGACAGGGCAAGTGAGAATGTTAGAACAATCGGAGTTCATAGCGGCAATAGTTTCGAAGATATCCTCCATTATCCAGTACCCCAGCTGCCAATGCCAGCATTCCCTTACAGACTGTTCCGTATCAGAATACTGATATCTTTTCACACGCAAAGCTCCTGCACCGGCAACTGAGCCTATATCCCAATAATCATACCCCGGCAATTCTAAAATGTTGATATAGCACAAACCGGATTTGGCTGCCGAGCGGCATAATTCGTCTATAATTGTTTGTTCTACTTCATTGGCTTGGAGCTGCCGCTGCGGCATAAATCCTTCCATAGCATCCGTGGAAAAACGGCTCGAATCCGGAGAATATCCCGTAGCTTTTTTAAGATTTTCCTCTATTTCCGCCAAAGACGGTGGTTCCTTGCCGCCTATTTGTTCTACTAATTTCTCGACAACTTCATGATACCTGCGACCGAAATTATTGAATATCAGTGCGGATTTATCTTGAGGCTCAGGGAAAAGATTATAAGTCAACAACGCCCGCTGAGTTGTCTGTCTGACACGTTGAGCTATTTCGTTGGCATCTTGCGCCAAAATATCCTGATACTCGCGTTCTGCTTGTATTTGTTTTTGGCTGATATTTTCAGAAATCAAAGAGCTTATCTGCCTGCCGCTGCTTATGCTTGTTTGGTTAATCTGGTTTCTAAGCCCTAAACCCATTAGAGGAGATAAGATGAACAACAAAAACAAGGCGACCGCAATTAAAACAGCTGGTAATATAAATACCGAATATATCTTGAGTACACCAAGTTTTGCTGCAAGTGTCTTTAATTGAGAAATATCTAATTTCACACTTAGTTCCCTAATAACTAATCAATGTAAATAACACATTTTACCAATTTGGACCTTCTGTAATATTATCTTGTACGCTTGTATGGTCCTTCCAAGCCAATTTGAATTTCAGTGTAAACCAGTGGTCATTTGCCTGGTATAATGGATTGCCTCTTCTGTCCGTTTTTACCCTGCCGGCCTCATCGATGTCCGGAACTTTACTGATAATCTCATTGGTCAGAGGGTCGACAAGTATATATTGCTCTCTTCCTCTGACTACCCCCGGAGTTTGTTGCCGGACTCCTACTCCGGCAAGCGACCGATCATCGGCGCTGACCTCTTTCCATTCCAGCTCAAAATGTTGCCTTTCAGTTTTTTTATACAATTCAAAAATGTTTTCTTCGAAGATTTTATCAAGGTTCATTAGTCTTGTTACCACACCCCACTTAGACTGGTCTTCTCCGACTCCGGCAGGGTCAAGCAAATTAGCGAAATTTGCGTACGGTGTATAGCCGGTTATAACAACAATAAAACCTTTGTTTTCGGTAACAGCTCCCGGACGCATGTCGCCCAATGAATCCGGAGACCTCAACAGCATAGTCATTTCTTCGATAGTTAAATCCCTTCCCGCAGTCGCGCCTCTCTGTGTTTGAGTCCGAGGCGCAATAAAACCTGCTTGTTCTATATCTCCCGAATAGAAAACAGATATACCCGTCAAAAATAATTGTTTACGCTGTTTTCTGGGTATTCTTGTAACAGCCTCAATATCTCCTTTACTAAACGCTTCATATAATTCTTTTTGCTGCGGAGTATTTTGTGCATTAGGAAGAACTGAAAAAATTGTTTCGTAAATCTTCGGTATAAGGTCCCTGTTTTCCAAAAGTTTTTCAGCTTCGGTAATTATTGCTTGTGACTGACTCGCCCGTGCCTGTTCTGTCCGTAATTTGCGCTGTAAATCTTCGGCTGTTTCGATAACAGAGGCAATCTCGCTTCTTACGCTTCTTTTTGCTCCATATGCCATTTTATCGAGAACCATTCGGCCTATCGACAAAGCCGACACAATAAGCAGCCCCGCAGCAGCCCATGTGATAAATCGTGCCTTTGCCGCCCACATTATTTGTTTGGCAATAGTTTTCGGCAGCAGGTTAGTTTGTATTCTGCTAAATCCCAGCCCCTGCAAAGCCAAACCGTAAACAACCCCGAAATCTCCGACATTCTCATGAAATTTGGCCGGTGACACTTCAGGACTTAAAACGAGATTTTTAAAAGAGTCCGGTCTTTCCACCGGAACCTGAATGCTCTGCTGAATGTATTTTAAAAGTCCTCTTAGTTTTGTTCCGCCGCCCAGCGCTATCGCAGATGTCAGTTTTGTATTAGGATTGCTGTTATTATAAAAACCAAGCGACCGCTGAAGCTCGGAAACAAAATCAGAAAAGACAGGCCGCATAGCCTGAAAAACCTGACGGGCGTATTTGCTCATCGCAGCGGTCTTTTTGAGTTTCTCGGCTTTGGAAAAACTGAGCTTAAAAGTATCCGCAATTGCGCGGGTAAACGAATTTCCCCCGATAGGCATACATCGCTGCCAGATAGTAGATTTAGTAAAAATCACAAGGTCGGTGTTCTCGGCTCCGATATTAATCACCATCACGGCGTTTTTGTCAGATTTGAGCAGCTCGGGTCTATCAAAAACCGCATAATTGTAAAGAGCCATAGGGGTCATCTGAACCATACCTACCCCAAGGCCTTCGTTACTGAAGTAATCTATTTCTCTGTTGAGAACGTCGTTCTTTACAGCGAAAATACCGACCCGAGCCTCTGAAGCTCCGGGTTCACTCATTAACTGCCAATCCCATTGAACCTCGTTAATATCAAACGGTATCTGCATGCCCGCTTCAAGTTTTACCACCTGAGGAATTTTCTTCTCTTCGACCGGAGGAAGGTTTACAAAACGAGCAAAACTGTTCTGACTTGGAACGGATATGATTATTTCGTCTTTGCCAACAGCGTTTTGCCTGAGGAAATTACGAAGAGCAAGCGCGATAAGCTCGTCTTTTTCGGATTCTTTGAGCCCTTCGGCATTGAGAACTTTTCCGTACGGTATGCAGTCGAAACCGATAACTTCAACGGTTTCAGAGGCTCCGACTCTAAGATGCAAAGCCTTCAGCGAGTCATTACCTAATTCTATTGACCAAACCGCCCCGGTATTTGACGCCATTTTCTATATTCCTTTGAATGGTTTGCCTTGTAAAAGCCTTTTGCTATATATACATTATATCATAATATGAAAACGTTCGCCATAGAGACTTTAGGCTGCAAAGTTAACCAGTACGAAACTCAGCAGATTCGACAAATGCTCGAACAGCTCGGCTTGAAATACGTTTCAAGCTCCGAAAAAGCAGACTTGTCGCTTATTAATACCTGCTGCGTTACCGCTGCAGCTTCAGCTAAAAGCCGTCAGGCTATACGCAAACTTAAAAAACAAAACCCGTCTTGTAAACTGGTTGCCTTCGGCTGTCTAACCGCCGACAATTCCGGCGAATTATCCGGTCTACATTCCGACCTAATACTGCTTAAACATCGGTCGTCACTCGCGGCCGAATTGAGGCAAATTGTTTTAGGAACCGAAGTTACAACCCCGAAAACTAATCAGTGCCGAAACAGCACCGATAGTGTTTCCATTAGAACAAAAAATCCTGCTAAAAGCAACACTAAAAACGATACTATTTTGCCAAAACTGCCCGAATTAACGTCATTTTGCGGGCAAACAAGAGCTTTTCTGAAGGTTCAAGACGGCTGTGATAATCATTGCAGCTATTGTATTATACCTCTCTGTCGGCCAAGTGTTCAAAGCAAGAGCATTTCTACGGCTGTATCCGAAGCACAAAACCTTGTTAATTCAGGACATA
>Ga0265293_10004341_pt1 | contig 25101 bp, 25 predicted proteins | sample Munlanlewell138R_FD_192505 | JGI IMG/M metagenome (GOLD analysis project Ga0265293, IMG submission 192505) | Leachate microbial communities from a municipal landfill in Southern Ontario, Canada - Leachate well 138R | ecosystem: Engineered > Solid waste > Landfill > Unclassified | place: Canada...
CGGATTCTCCAGCCGGTGGGAAACGCCAAGGGGGATATATGTCGATTGATTTTCACTGAGCATCAGCACCTCGTCGCCGCGGGTGATGCGGGCGGTGCCGCGGACCACAACCCAGTGCTCGGCGCGGTGGTGGTGCATCTGCAGGGAAAGGGTGGCGCCGGGATTGACGGTGATGCGTTTGACCTGAAACCGTTCGGCGGCATCGATGCACTCGTAGGCGCCCCAGGGCCGGAACACTTTCCTATGCAGGGTGGCCTCGCTGCGGTTCTGCGCTTTCAGTCGGGCGACGATGCTCTTCACCTCCTGCACCCGGTCCTTGCCGGCGACCAGCACCGCGTCGGCGGTTTCGACGATGATCTGGTCTTCCACCCCGATCGCCGCCACCAACCGGCTGCCGGCGTAGATATAGGAGTTCTTCGCCCCTTCGAGGGCGACATCGCCGAAGGTGACATTGCCGTCCGTTCCCTGCGGGCCGATTTCCCACAAAGCGGACCAGGAGCCGACATCGCTCCAGCCGGCATCGAGAGGAATGACTGCGGCGGCGGCGGTTTTCTCCATCACCGCATAATCGATGGAGTCGGCGGGACAGGCGGCAAAAGCCGCCGCATCCAGGCGGGTGAAATCGAGATCGCGGCTGGCGGCGGCATAGGCGTTGCGGCAGGCGGTCAGAATCGCCGGCGCCAAACTCTCCAGTTCCCGCAGAAAAACAGCGGCGCGGAACATGAACATGCCGCTGTTCCAGTAATACTCGCCGGAAGCCGTGTAGCGCCGCGCGGTGTCGATATCGGGCTTTTCGACGAAACGCTCCACCGCCCGCGGCGTCAGGGCATTTCCTCCCGCACCGAGCGCCTTGCCCGCTTTGATGTAACCGTAACCGGTCTCCGGCGCGGTGGGCACGATGCCGAAGGTAATCAGTTGCCCCGCCTCCGCCCATTGCCGGCCGGCTTCTATGGCGGCGCACAGGGCGGCGGGATCGGCCACCGCATGGTCGGCCGGCAGAACCAGCAGGACCGCATCCTCATCTTTGGCCAGAACCTGCAAAGCGGCCACCGCCACCGCCGGCGCGGTGTTACGCCCCACCGGCTCGAGAAAAATGGCCGCCGGGTCGATGCCGACCTGCCGCAACTGCTCAGCCACCAGAAAACGATGCGATTCGTTGCAGACCACGAGGGGATCGCCAAGTCCTTCGGCGCCGCGCAAGCGCACCAGGGTGTCCTGCAGCATGGTATGTTCGTTGACCAGAGGAAGAAGCTGCTTCGGATAGAGTTCACGGCTGAGCGGCCAGAGCCGGGTACCGGCGCCGCCGGACAGAATGACAGGAACAATCACGTCAAAACCTCCTGGGTTTTTCAGATCGTCGCATTTTAAAGTACAGAGGGGGTGGGAGGGAAAAAGGGATACAGGATAGCACATGCAAAGGGCCATTCCCACCATTAACTTATCGGCGCGCCGGGACATTTTCCCCACCGCAGGGCCTTCGGGGCCGTTAAAACGGATCATGAGCAAGAATTTACCTGCGCCGCGATTTGCTGTAATCTTACCCGACAAATCTGCCGAAGGAGAGCATCCATGCCGACACGCCTGACCATTCTCTGCGACAATTCGGTTTCTCCGCAAATGGGACTGCTCGGGGAGCACGGCTTCGCCTGTCTGGTGGAAACCGAACATGGCCCGTACCTTTTCGATACCGGGCAGGGACTGGCCATCACCCAGAACTGCCGGGTCCTCGGCAAGGACCTTGCGCAGGTGCGCGCCGTCATTCTCAGCCACGGCCATTACGATCACACCGGCGGCCTGCCCGAGGTCCTGCACCGCACCGGGCCGGTGCCGGTGGTCGCCCATCCGGGGCTGTTTTGCGAACGCTACCGGAGCGCCGCCGGCCACCGGCGCTTCATCGGCTTGCCTTTTCGCCAGCCGTACCTGGAATCGCTGGGCGCCCAGTTCACCTTCATCGAAAGCTGGACCGAAGTCGGACCGGGCCTCTACGCCAGCGGCGAAATACCGCGCCGGGAGGGGTTTTTCGCCGCCGACGCCAGTCTGGTCATGGTCGGCAAGCACGGGGAGGAAGCGGACGCCCTGGTGGATGATCTGTCGCTGGCGGTGAGGACCGAGCGCGGCCTGGTCGTGCTGCTCGGCTGCGCCCATGCCGGTCTGGCGAATATTCTGCGTCACGTCCGGAAGCAGGCGGCTTGCGACCGCATTTACGCCGTTCTCGGCGGCACGCACCTCGGCTTCGCCGGCGAGGCGCAGTTCGAGGAAGCGGTGCAGGCGCTGGAGGATGCGTCGGTCGAGCGGATCGGCCTTTCGCACTGCACCGGGCCGGAAGCGGCCGCCCGCTTGCAGGCGCGCCTTGGCTCGCGCGTCTTTTTCGCCGGCGTCGGCAGCTTTCTGGAGGGGTGAGTCGACGGGCGGCCCGGTCGGCAATGCGTGGGCGCCGATCGGCTGCGGCGCAATCAAATTCAGCGCCGGCCGCCGCCACGGCAGCTTCCTGCAAATCGGAAGGATTACGCGTTCATCGGCAGGCGTACGGTGGAGGTGCTCCCCCGCCGCGGCCGGTTGGCGCCGACCGGGATGAACTCCCCACAAGGGGGCGGGGGAGGAAAAGGGTGCGGTGCCAAGCGTGATGCCGCAGTAGGGGATAAGATTCAAACAGCGCAGAGAACGAAAGGCCTCCCGGATTAGGGGGCCTTTTTGTTTGTCGGGTTCTTTCATTGCTGATCAACTGCGGGGCTGCGCCCCGGCACCCGGCTGAAGACCGCGGGCGCTGCGCCCCGCACCCCGCCCTACTTTTTCTGAAAGGCCCAGAAAAAGTAGGCAAAAAGAGGGCCTTTCCGCTGCGCTTGGCATTGTCTTGAACGGTCCTTTTCGTTCTTTTTCGAACGGCCGAAGCATTCGGATCCGGGGCGCTCCGGGCGAGCCGTTCCCCTTTACCATCCTTGGTGGTTCGCACACTGTCTGCCCGGCCTTCTCTTCGCACAGCGGCGGTGCTGGTTGCCTTCTGAAAAAGTAGGTAAAAGGCGATTAGTTCACCCAGGCCAAAGTTTCCTCGCTACAAACCACCGCCGTATTTGAATTTTAGTGCAGCGCCGCTCGCAGGGGTCGAAAGGACCCGCAGCCATTATGCCCACCGCTAGGTGAACGCTCTTTTCTTGCTTACTTCTTTTGAGCGCGCAAAAGAAGTAAGTCGGGGTGCGGGGCGAAGCGCCCGCGTTTTGACCCTTTCCCCGCCCCTTCCCATAAGCGACAAATTCCGCTACCGTAGTCGCCATGGATTCGACATCTCTCCTTCTGCTCCTCGCCGCCGTCCTGACCCTCGTCGGCCTCGCCGGCCTGCTCCTGCCGGCCCTTCCCGGAATGCCGATCATTTTCGCCGGCCTGCTGGTCGCCGCCTGGGGCGAAGATTTCGCCTATGTCGGCTGGCGGACGCTCACCGTCCTCGGCGGCCTCACCGTCTTCGGCATGCTCGCCGACTTTCTCGCCGGCGCCTTTGGCGCGCGGCACTTCGGCGCCTCGCAGCGGGCGGCGATCGGGGCGGCCCTGGGCGCCGTGATCGGTCTCTTTTTCGGCATCGCCGGCGTTCTGCTCGGCCCCTTCATCGGCGCCATCGTCTGCGAGTTCACCGTCCGCAGCGATCTGCGCGCCTCCGGACGGGCGGGGGTCGGCGCGGCCCTCGGCCTGGCCTTGGGTGTCGCCGCCAAGATGGCCATCGCCTTTGCCATGATCGGCCTTTTCCTTTTCGTCCGCTTCATGTAGCCGAAGGGGAAAAGCGGATTCAAGACCGCCAGAACCAAAGGCCTCCCGGATGCGGGGGGCCTTTTTGTCTCTGGCGCCTTCTTTCGTGCGGGTCAAAATCAGCACCGCACCCGCCGGGTTTGGTCTCAGGGCGGCGATTCGATGCGGGACCTGGCGGTGCGCAGAGCGAGGGCCGCGTCCCGGGTGATCAGCTGCCATTCACCTTGCGACGAGTGCAGCCCGACCCGGCTGTCCCGCCCCCGGCTCACGTACCAGTCGCCGTAGCGCTCGACGGTCGCAAAGGGATGATCCTGCCGGCAGAAGACGCCGCAGGGATTGATCTCCTCGAAATAAAGGGTCTCGTCCGGCGCGTCCTCGAAGGCGATGTCGGCCGGCAGTTCGATGGTGGAGACCTCCACGTTATCCGCCTCCCGCTCGTCAAGCCATTCGGAAATTCGCATATCCATCCCCCTGCACAGCCTGCTTGCCTGTATCCATTATATCCCTCAGGACCACACTGCGAAGTCGTCGGGGTCGGGCTTTAAAACGTGCGTGGCCGTTTGGAACACGGCGCGCGCGAGGATGGAAACGGGGGGTGAAAATGGTACGCTTGCCACATGCTGACGGCCAACGGCGGGGCGATAACAGCAATGAAGTGGTGGGTCGGCACCAGCGGCTTCGGCTACCGGGAATGGCGGGGAAAGTTCTACCCTGCGGATTGCAAACCCCAAGATATGCTGTCTTTCTACGCCGAAAGATTTCCGGCGGTGGAGATCAACGCGTCCTTCTACCGCATGCCGGCCGCCTCAAGCCTGCGGTCCTGGTTGGCGCAGGCGCCGGAGGATTTCGTCTTTACCTTCAAAGCCCCGGCCCTGATCACCCATCGCAAGCGCCTGCGCGATGCAGGGGAAGCGACGGCGGCCCTTCAGGACAGACTGTCCATGCTCGGCCCGCACCTCGGCCCGATTCTCTTCCAGCTCCCTCCGCACCTCAGCCGCGACATCCGGCTGCTGAGCCAATTTCTCGATGACATCGGTTCGCTGCCGGCGGCTTTCGAATTTCGCCATCCGTCCTGGTTCAGCGATGAGGTTTACGCCCTGTTGCGCGAGCGGCAATGCGCCCTGTGCATCTCGGAGCGCGACGACGCGCCGCCACCGCCGCTGGCCGTCACGGCCGCTTTCGGCTACATCAGACTCAGGCGCGGTCACTACACCGACAGTGAGCTGCAATCGTGGAAGACCAGGGCGACCGAAGCGGGATGGCGCGAGACGTTCGTTTTCTTCCGCCATGAAGAGACGGCCAGCGGGCCGGCCTATGTGCGGAAGTTTTTAGCGATATGAACAAAGGGGCGGCAGGCTGAAACCGGGCGGGCCGGCTTTGTTCTCGGGGAACTTTGCGCAGGCGCTAAATGGCCTCTACTTCTTCACAGATGCAGGCTCTTGAGGTAAGTGTCGATCGCCTCGGCCACCCGCCGTCCCTCGCGCATGGCGAGGATCACCGTCTGCGGTTCATGGACGACATCGCCGGCGGCGAAGACCCCCTGGCGGGTGGTCATGCCGTAAAAGGGCGCGCCCTCGGTAATCACATAGCCCTTTTCGTTGGTTTTGATCCCCGTCGTCGTGGCGACGATGCGGGCAAAGGGTTTCTGGCCGATGGCGACGATGACCTTTTCGCAGGGCAGGCGCTCTTCGCTGCCGGCCACGGGCAAAAACCGGCTTTCCCCATCGACCACCTGCCGGGGGTGGTAGCCCTGCAGCATGACGCCGGTCACCCGGCTCTCGCCGACCATGGCATGGATGCTGGTCTGGAAGCGGAAGGCTATCTTTTCTTTCAGCGCCTCGAAATATTCTTTATCGCTGGCCCGACGTTCGTTCTCGGCCATGATGTCCAGCACCAGCACCGAGGCGGCGCCGATGCGCAAGGAGGTGCGGGCGGCGTCCACCGCCACGTTGCCGGCGCCGACCACCACCACCCGGTCGCCCGGCTGAATCGGCAAGTCTTTTTCCGGCAACCGTTTTTCCCGCACCAGCTCGACCGTTTCCAGAAAGTAAATGGCTTGCATGACCCCGGCCAGATCTTCTCCCGGCGCCCCGAGTTTGCGCGCCAGTCCGGTGCCGGTGCCGATGAACAGCGCCTTGTAGCCCATGGCGAAGAGTTGGTCGACAGTCAGCGATTCGCCGATGACCACGCCGGTGTCGATGCGCACCCCCAGGTTGCGGATATTCTCGATCTGCTTGTCGACCATGATCTTGGGCAGGCGGTACTCTGAATGCCGTAGCGCAACACCCCGCCGGGAATCTGTCGGGCCTCGAAGATGGTGACGCGATAGCCTTCCTTGGCCAAAATACCGGCCACCGTGAGGCCGGCGGGACCGGAACCGATGACCGCCACTTTTTCCTTCACCCGGTTCAGAGTGAGTTCCATCTCTTTATCGGCGAGAAAGCGCTCCAGCTTGCTGATCCGGATCCCCGCCCCCTTGCGGCTGAGGACGCAGGCCCCCTCGCACTGATCGGTGTGCGGGCAGACCCGGGCGCAGATCACCGCCAGGTTGCTGCGCTCGTTGATCAGGCGGATCGCCTCGGCGTAATTGTGCTCGCGAATCGCCCGGATAAACTCGGGTATGCGGTTCTGAATGGGGCACCCCTGCACGCACAGCGCATTCTTGCAGTCGAGGCAGCGTTCGGCCTCGGCGATGGCTTCCTCTTCGGAAAAGCCTTTTTCCAGTTCGTCGAAATTGAGCATGAACTTCCCTTCGGCGTTGGCATAAGGGGGCGATTATAGCAAAATCCCTCGGGAGGTCGCATCCCTTTGTAGAAGCAGCTGTCCTGTTTTTGTGGTCGCCGGCGTTTGCGGCGGCGCCTCTGCCATCTGGGCGCCCGCAGGAGACGCCCCTACTCCGGAGTCAGCCCGTATTCGACGATTTTGCGGTCGAGGGTGGGTCGGGCGATGTCCAGCAAGCGGGCCGCCCGGCTCTTGTTCCAGCCGGTGCGGCGCAGCATGCGCAGAACCTGGAGTCGTTCGGCGTCGCGCAGGGTCACCGCCTCCCCGGCCTTTTCGGGGATCGGAGCGGGCTGAATGAGCTTGCGAGGAAGGTCTTCCACCTCCAGCATTTCGCCCCCCGCCAGAATCGCCCCCCGCTCGATGATGTTCTGCAACTCGCGCACATTCCCGGGCCAGGGATAGTCCCTCAGGGCCGCCAGGGCGGCCGGGGCGATCCCCCGCAGGGGTTTCCCCGAACGTTTGGCGGCCAGCGCCAGAAAATGGCTGGCCAAAGGTTGGATATCCTCCGGTCGCTCCCGCAAAGGAGGCAGCTGCAAAGAGAAGACATTCAGCCGATAGTAAAGGTCTTGGCGAAAATTGCCGGCGGCAACCTCCGCCTCCAGATCTTTGTTGGTGGCGGCAATGAATCGGACCTTTACCCGCCGCGGGAGGGTGGCGCCGACGGGAAGAAATTCCCCCTCCTGAAGCACCCGCAGGAGTTTCACCTGCAGGGCCGGACTGAGGTCTCCCACCTCGTCGAGGAAGAGGGTCCCGCCGTCGGCCGCCTCCAGAATGCCTTTCTGCGTCTGAGCGGCGCCGGTGAAAGCCCCCCGCAGGTGACCGAAGAGCTGGCTCTCCAGCAAGGTCTCGGCCAGGGCGCCGCAGTTGATGGCCAGCATGCGTTTCCCGGCCCGCGAACTGGCGGCGTGGATGGCCTCGGCGACAAGCTCCTTGCCGGTTCCGCTCTCGCCCAGCAGCAGAATATTCACCTCGCTCTCCCCCACTCGCTGCGCCAGATGGAAGACCTCGCGAAAAGCATCGCTGTGCAGGACGATCGTTCCGGCCCCCTCACGGGCCTGCGGTTCTTCGGGCAGCGCCAGGTTTTCGGCGCGCGGGGTTTTCAGGCCATTGAGGATGGCGGTTCCGAGCCGCTCCTCGGGGAATGGCTTTGTCAGGTAATCGAAAGCGCCGAGGCGAATCGCCTCCACCGCCGAATCGATCGTCCCGTAGCCGGTCATCATCACCACCGCCATTTCGGGGCGCAGGGCCAAAGCGCGCTGCAGCACGACGAGCCCATCCATTTCCGGCATCCTGACATCGAGCAACAGCATCCCGCCTTCCGAACCGTCCCGCGCCAGGGCGGCGAGAAGCGCTGCGGGAGAGGTGAAGGGAAGCGGTTCGAACCCCCAGTTGATGACGGTCTTTCCCAGATAACGGACCATCCCTTCTTCGTCGTCACAGATATAAATGCGTTTTTTCATCCCTTCCCTTTTCCGGTCGCAAAAAACTGTTCTAATCGATGGCGCCCTTGCCTTAGTAAAGTACTTATACAGTGTGCATCATTATTTTACAATCAGCATTTTTTATGGTAATTTCCAACGTTCGCAACGCCACAGAAAATCAGGGTGTTTTATTGAGCAGAACAGCGGTATGGGATTTGCTATGAGCAATAAACCATCCCTGGAAGGCGGACCACCGGAATGCCTGGGGAGATTGCAATTATTGGATTTTTCCGGAGAAAGGATCAGGGAATGAAACTGAGCAGACGCGGATTCCTCAAAGTATCGGGGGGCGCCCTCAGCGTCTCGGTGCTGGGGATCGGGGTAAAGGCGGCGGAAGCCCACGCCCAACCTCTGGCCATCCAGTATGCCAAGGAGACGACCACCATCTGTCCCTATTGCGCAGTGGGATGCGGGATAATCGTCCATACCCGCGGCGGCGAGGTGATCAATACCGAGGGGGATCCCGATCACCCGATCAACCAGGGGACCCTATGCCCCAAAGGCGCTTCCGTCTACCAGCTGCGGCATAATCCGGCGCGCATCACCGAACCGCTGTACCGGGGCAAAGGGGAAAAAACCTGGAAGCGGGTTTCCTGGGATTGGGCGCTCGACCAAATCGCCCGCAAGGTCAAGGCAACGCGCGATGCAACCTTCATGACCACCAATGCCCAAGGGCAGACGGTCAACCGCACCGACGCCATCGCTTCGGTGGGGAGCGCCGCCCTGGACAACGAGGAATGCTATCTCTACCAGAAATTCCTGCGTTCCATCGGCCTGGTTTACATCGAACACCAGGCGCGAATATGACACTCCGCCACGGTTGCCAGTCTGGCAGCCTCCTTCGGCCGCGGCGCCATGACCAATCACTGGATCGACATCCGCAATGCGGACGTCATCCTCATCATGGGCTCCAACGCCGCCGAGAACCATCCCGTCTCTTTCAAGTACGTCCTTGAGGCCAAGGAGCGCGGGGCGAAACTGCTCAGCGTCGATCCGCGCTTCACCCGCACCAGTTCAAAGGCCGACATTTTCGCCCCCCTGCGCGCCGGGACGGATATTGCCTTCCTCGGCGGCATGATCCGCTACATCATGGAGAACAATCTCCAGCATGAGGAGTATCTGCGGCTGCACACCAACGCGCCCTTTTTGGTCAACGCCAATTTCCAGATGCCGGGCGAGCTGGACGGCCTCTTTTCCGGCTACGACACCAAAAACCGCAAGTACGACAAAAAAGCCTGGGATTTCCAACGCTACGAGAACGGGGCGCCCAAATCCGATCCGGACATGCAGGATCCCCGTTGCGCCCTGCAGCTGCTGAAACAACATTTCGCGCGTTACACTCCGGAGGTCGTCTCGGACATCACCGGCACCCCGGTGGAAAAGCTCATGGACGTCTATCAAGCCTACGCCGCCTCCGGGCAACCGGGCAAGGCGGGGACGATCATGTACGCCATGGGCTGGACCCAGCACACCGTCGGCACCCAGAACATCCGGGCCATGTCGATTATCCAATTGCTGCTGGGGAACATTGGCGTGGCCGGCGGCGGGGTGAACGCTCTGCGCGGCGAATCGAACGTGCAGGGGTCGACCGACCATTGCCTGCTCTTCCACATTCTCCCCGGCTATCTGCCCGCCCCCAGTGCGAGCCATACCGATCTGGCCACCTACGTGGAGAAGACCACCCCGAAAACGAACGACCCCCTGAGTGCGAACTGGTGGGGGAACCGCAGCAAGTACATGGTCTCCTTTTTGCGCGCCATGTACGACCCGTCTCTGAGCGCCGAGGAGGGATTCGGCTACCATCTGTTGCCGAAGCTGGATAATGGCCAGAACGCATCCTGGCTGATGCTTTTCGATCGCATGTTCAAGGGGGATATCCAGGGGTTCTTTGCCTGGGGGCAGAACCCCGCCTGCTCCGGCAGCAACGCCGGCAAGTTGCGCAAGGCCCTGGCCAAGCTCGACTGGATGGTGACGGTCAACCTCTTCGACAACGAGACCGCCTCCTTCTGGAAGGGACCGGGGATGAATCCGGCCGAGGTCGACACGGAAGTTTTCTTCTTGCCGGCGGCCGCCTCCTTCGAAAAGGAGGGGAGCATCACCAACTCCGGGCGTTGGGCGCAGTGGCGTTACCAGGCGGCGAAACCGCTGGGGAACTCCCTGCCCGACGCCGAGATCGTCAACGAACTGCAGCACCGCGTGCGCAAGCTTTACGCGGCGCAAGGGGGCGCCTTCCCGGACCCCATCCTGAAGCTGACCTGGAATTACGGCTTTCGCATGCCGGACGGCAAAATCCATCACCTCGACATCCACAAGGTCGCCAGGGAGATCAACGGTTCCTGGGTGATCGACAAAGAACTCGACAACAAGGGCGTCAAAACCCCGTACAAGAAAGGGGAGCAGGTGGCCTCCTTCGCCTTCCTGCAGGACGACGGCTCCACCGCCAGCGGCAACTGGCTCTACTGCAACAGCTACACGGAAAAAGGCAACATGATGGCCCGCCGCGGACAAGCCGATCCGAGCGGTGTGGGCCTCTATCCCGAGTGGTCCTGGTGCTGGCCGGTGAACCGCCGCGTCCTCTACAACCGCGCCTCGGTGAACGCCGATGGCAAGCCCTGGGACAGCGAGCGCCCGGTCATCTGGTGGACCGGCGGCGGCTGGGCGGGCGATGTACCGGACGGCGGGTGGAAACCTCTCAATTCGGCGGGGACGAAAAAATCCTTCATTATGCTCCCCGACGGAGTGGCTTCCATTTTCGCCACGGGCCTTAACGAGGGCCCCTTTCCCGAGCATTACGAGCCGCTGGAGTGCCCCCTGGAGAAAAACCCCCTGCACGGGACGAAGAACAATCCGGCGATCAAGATGTTCTACACCGGCGAACAGAGCCAACCCGAGGACGTTTATTACAGCGGCAACAAACGCTACCCCTTCGTGGCGACCACCTACCGGGTGACCGAACACTGGCAGACCGGGGTCATGACCCGCAACACCCCCTGGCTGCTGGAGCTGATGCCCCGCCAGTTCGTGGAACTGAGCCCCGAGCTGGCCAAGGAGAAGGGAATCAAAAACGGCGATCTCTGCGCGGTCGCTTCCGGGCGAGGCGAAGTGGAAGCGGTGGCCATTGTCACCAAGCGTTTCCGCCCCCTGCAAGTCCAAGGCTCGACGGTCCACCAGATCGGCCTGCCCTGGTGTTACGGCTGGCATACCCCCAACGTCGGGGACAGCTCTAACCTGCTGACCCCCACCGTCGGGGACGCCAACACCATGATTCCCGAAACCAAGGCGTTCATGGTCAATCTCGAAAAGAAAAGGGGGTGATGAGCGATGTCCCGTAAAGCATTCCTGATCGACACCACCCGCTGCACCGCCTGTCGCAGCTGTCAGGTGGCCTGCAAACAGTGGAACAAGCTGGAGTCCGAGGCGACGGTGAACCGGGGCAGTTACGAGAATCCTCCAAACCTCACCCCCCACCTGTACAACCAGATCCGCTTTATCGAGGCGGAAAAAGACGGGGACCTGCGCTGGCTTTTCCTCAACAAGCGCTGCATGCACTGCACCGAGGCCGGCTGCATCAAGGTCTGCCCCTCCGCCGGGGCGCTCTACCGCACCCCCGAAGGGCTGGTCGCCTACAACCAGGACAAGTGCATCGGCTGTAATTACTGCGTCAACGGCTGCCCTTTCGACGTTCCCCGCTACACCGAGGAAAACAAGGTGACCAAATGTCACGCCTGTCTCGACCGGGTGAGCAATGGCCTGCAGCCCGCCTGCACCAAAACCTGCCCGACCGGCGCCCTGCGGTTCGGCGATCGCGACCAGCTCATTGCCCTCGCCAAGGGGAAGGGGCAAAAACTCTACGGCGAAAACGATCTCGGCGGTCTGGGCGTCATGTATGTCCTCGACGATTCCCCCGGCACCTATGAGCTGCCGGAGAAACCCGCCATTCCCGCTTCCATCTTTCTCTGGAAGGACGTCATCAAGCCGCTGGGCATCCTCGGCTTCTGGGGAGCCATCGGCGCCACGCTCCTGCATTACGTGACGGTCGGCCCGCAGAAACTCGAAGAAGACGAGCCCGGCCAGGGCCAAGGAGGTGAATAAGCCATGTCCAAGTATGTCGATCGCTTCACAACCGCCGACCGCGTCCTGCACTGGACGGTGGTGGTCTCCTTCTTCATCCTGGTTTTCTCCGGCTTGGGGCTTTACGCCCACACTTTCTTCGGCTACTTCGATTTCTTCGGCGGGCCGCAGCAGGGAATTCTCTTTCACAAGTGGGCGGCCATCGTCTTTCTGATCGCCTCGGTCCTGCTCTTTTTCGCCCACGTCCGGGACACGGTCACCTTCGACGAGGACGACAAAAAATGGTTTGCGGCGATGGGCGGATATCTCTCCCGCGACAAGACCGAAATCCCCCAGGGAAAGTTCAACGCCGGCCAGAAGATTTTTGGCATTTTCGCCTTCGTTGCCGCGCTGGTCATGGCCGCCACCGGATTGGTCATTTGGGATCCGACCGCCTTCGGCCGCGGCCTGACCCAGTTCTCTCTTATGACGCACGGCCTCTTCTTCACCTTATTCATGATGGGCGCCATCATCCACATCTACCTCGCCTCCATCGGCAACCCCGGCACCCTCGACGGAATGCTCTGGGGGCGGGTGAGTCGAGTTTGGGCGAAGAAACACGCCAGCAAGTGGTACAAGGAAGTGACTGAAAAACAACCTTGAGAGCCTGGAACCCTCCCCCTTGAAGCGGGGGAGGGTTCCAGGCCCGCCGGCAGTGAAAGAGACTGCCGCATATCGCACATACCGGAGAACAGAGCACAGGAGATCGCGTGAAATTCATCGAACAACGCATCGACCGATTGCAGGAACTAAAGCAGCAGCGGCCGCAATACCAGGAGGTTTTCGTCTTTTATGAAACCCTTTTCCGCTTCCTGCAAGGAGAACGGCAAGATTTTTTGACTGTCGCCCCCGACCAGGGCAACCGTGAGCTGCGGCACCGGGAGGGTTTCCCCCTGCTCACCGGCGCGGGAATCCTGGTGCGGAAGAAGGAGGCCGCGGCTTTCCTGGTGCGCCTTGCCGATGTGCTCAAAGAGAAAGGGCTCCAGGGGCAGGAAGAGCTCGCCCGGTTTCAGCAGGCGATTGCCGCCGACACCCTCGACCTGCCGGCTCTTTTTCGCGCCTGCCTCGACCGCAACCGTCAAATCCTGGGGGAAAGCGCCGCCCAGGCGGAAATCACCCCCGCCCTCCTCGAATACATTCTCGACACCGGCCTGTCCTTCGCCCTGCAAAAAGCGCGGGAAGAAGGGCTTGGCGCCCAGACCGAAGGATGGCGGCAGGGGTACTGTCCCTTGTGCGGGGGTTTTCCCTCCATGGGAGAACTGACCGGCGAGGAAGGGATACGGAAGCTGCATTGTGCCGCCTGCGCCACCGCCTGGACCTACCCCAGACTCCGCTGCACCGCCTGCGGCAACACCGATCCGGATAGCATGGAATATTTCACCGCCGAAGGCGAAACAGCGCACAGGGTGGATATCTGCCGCAAGTGTTCTTCCTACCTGAAGACCGTCGACAGCCGACAGGCCGGAAAAGATCTGCCGATGGAACTTGAGGATGTAGCGACCCTGCATCTCGATCTGCTGGCGCAGCGCGAGGGGTTCACCCGCGGCAAACGAAATTCATGACGAAAGCAAACTGTGTACGTCTGCCCAACCTGCGGCAAGACGACCCATTTGCGCGATTCGAAAAGCCGGCCGCAACCGAAGTTTATCGGCGGCATGGTTCCTGCTGAAAAAAGTCGGGATATTACGGGAGGACTCAGCCATGGATGGAAACAACCACCTGCAGCTTTTGAGATACGAAAAAGGCCGGCTGCGCCCGGCGGAACGTCGGGTCGTGCGCGAATTCCCTTTGCGCTTGACGGTGAATGGCCGGGAGTTGGCCACCCTGATCGGCTCGCCACACCAGCTCAACTTCTTGACCGCCGGCTTTCTGCGCCTGCAAGGCTTTGTCGAAACCCGGGACGACCTGCTCGCCCTCGGCGTCTGCGCCGATTTCGGCGTCGCCAAGGTGCGCATTCGCGGCGACATCCCCGCCCGCCTGACTCCTACCCTCACCTCAGGCTGCGGCGCCGGCCTCACCTTTGGCCTGCCCGAGGCGCCCCGGCTCGCCGCGGAGACGCATAAAACCTGTTTCAGCCCGGAGAGCATTCTGCAACTGGCGCAGGAGCTGGCCCGGCGAGCCGAGCAGTACCGCAGCCACGGCGGCATCCATTCCGCCGCGGTCGGCGACGGCCGGCGGCTGCTTCTCTATGCCGAAGACGTCGGCCGGCACAACACTCTCGACCGCATCGCCGGTGAAGCGATGCTGCGGGATCTGGATCTGCGCGGCACGATGCTGGTCACCTCCGGCCGCATCTCCAGCGAAATGGTGGCCAAGGCGGCCCGCCTCGGCATTGCCCTGCTCGCCTCCCGCACCTCGGCCACCGATGTGGCGGTGCGCATGGCGGAACAGGCAGGGATCACGCTGATTTCCTACCTGCGCGGCGAGTCCTTCGAGATTTGCGCTCATCCACAGCGACTGCTCCCGGCGGGAACGCCAGAGAAAATTCGCGGCATCACCGGCGTCATCCTCGCCGGCGGCGAAAGCCGCCGCATGGGCAGCGACAAATCGCTGCTGCCGCTGCAAGGGGCTCGCTTTATCGATCTGGTTTACCGCACGATGGCCGAGGTTTTCGAAGAGGTGCTCATTGTCACCAATTCCCCCGGCCTCTATCCAGATCTGCCCTGCCGCAAAGTCCCCGACATTTATTATGCCCAGGGGTCACTGGCGGGACTCCATTCCGGCTTGTGCCATGCCGGCGGAGAGCGTATATTTGCCGTGGCCTGCGACATGCCCATGGTCCGCGCCGAACTGGTTCGCCATCTGTGCGGCTTGGCCGCCAATGCGGAAGTTATCATCCCGCACGGCGACAGCGGCCATGAGCCGCTGCATGCGGTTTATCACAAAAACTGTATCGTCCCGATGGAGGCGGCCCTGGACGCCGGCAGACGGCGCATCGTCAGTTTCTTTCCGGCGGTGCGGGTGCAGGCGGTGGGGATTGAAGAAATGGCGCCCTTCGACCCGCAAGGGCTTTCCTTTCGCAACATCAACACCCCCGAGGAATATTTCGCCCTGCGCGAACGGGGGATCAAGGAGCCACCGGCGGAGACCGGCCCCGCCACGGCTGGACAACAGTCGCACTGATTCGGCAGGCGATCAGTGGGTGCGAATCTGCTCTCCGCTGCTCTCTACCGGCAGGAAGGTAAGTTAAGATGGCAAAATCGGTATCGTTCGTCGCCAAATCGGGAACCGGCAAAACCACTCTCCTAGAGAAGGTGATTGCCGAGTTGAAAGCTCGCGGCTGGCGCCTTGGCGTCATCAAGCACGATGCGCATCGCTTCGACATCGATCATCCGGGCAAGGACAGCCATCGGCTGACCGCCGCTGGCGCCGACACCATGCTCATCTCCTCGCCGGAGAAGCTCGCCGTAGTGAAAAAGCACGCCGCCTCGCCGCCGATCGAGGAGCTGATCGCCACGTATTTCGCCGATGTCGATCTGGTGCTGACAGAGGGATTCAAGAAGAGCGGCCTGCCGAAAATCGAGGTAAATCGTCAGGAACGCAGCACCACATTGTTGTGTCGTGGGGAAGAACACGATCCCTCTCTGGTCGCCGTGGCAAGCGATGCGCCGCTTTCCCTCGATGTGCCCGTGCTCGACTTGAATGACCCTGGAGCCGTTGCCGACTTTATTGAACAAAAATTTCTGCGCTGATGACCTTGCCGATAACCAAAAACAAAAGCGGGCGGAAAAAATTTCCGCCCGCTTTTGTATTTTCGGAAGAAAGGAAAACTATTCCTCGTACACCAGTGCCCGGATCAGACCGATGGGCGATCCGTCCTCGTTGTCGTGGAATCGCTGACCGAGAGGACCTTGCCGATCCGGTTGTGTTCGATGAAGTCGTTGACCCGCCGGTCCAGGTCATTGAGCTCGCGCTGCGTCTTGAAAGGTTCGAGCGGCTCACCGAAAGTTTTCACTTTGACCATAACCGCCTCCCGCCGGCAAGAGAGAAAAGCTATCAGACCTGAACCACCGATTTAACGGTGGGAATTTTTTCTTTCAGGGTTCTTTCGATCCCCATTTTCAAGGTCATGGTGGACATCGGGCAAGATCCGCACGCCCCTGTCAGTCGAACGCTGACCACCCCTTCGTCATTAACATCAACCAGCTCCACATCGCCGCCATCGGCCTGCAGGGCGGGACGGACTTGGCTGAGAACCTCTTGCACACGTTCTTTCATGTTTTTACCTCCTGTTGGGTTGTTATTTAGTATAAACCGCCGCCATATTACGACGCAACCACCGGTTACAGCGGCGGCAAGGATATATCGCGAAGCTTGCGGGCGCAGAGGAGTTCGGGATTCCCCACGTCTTTCCCCTGCACGAGAATTTTAAAAATCTCCCCCATGCCGCCATCGGGCAGAATAAGGTTTTTCACTTTCAGGCGCAGGGCGCGAGCTTTGTTCTCATCCGTTTCCAGAGCCTGCAACTCGATGAGCCCTTCAAGGAATCCGAGGGCAAGCAGGAATTTGTATTGCTCGCCGAACCAGAGGGTGGTCAGCCCCCGGCTTTCACCGGCCACTTCCAATGCGGTGAAATCCACATGGGTGGTAATGTCCTGGCAACCGACCCGCCGATAAGGGTCCTCGCTCGTGGTGTGCTGAAAGTAACACAGCAACGTCCCCGCACGGCGATAGGGGGCGAAAAGCTCCACCGCCGGATAGCCATAATCGATGGTGAGCACAAAGCCGCGCCGCAACAGATCCGCCACCTTGTTCATCCAGCGCGGCGCTTCCAGGTTGACTTCGGCCCGGTTGCCTTCGGCCAGATCCACCTGCAGCCGGCGCAGATGCTCGACGATCTCCGGATCGGCAAGCGGCCGCAGTTCCTCGGCAAAGCCGTCGGCATCCCGGACCACGAAGACTTCCTGCAATGCATCATTTTGCTTTTCAACCACATGCACGGGAAATGCGTCAACCAGCTCGTTGGAGAGAAAACACCCCTGCATGCCGGCCAAATCCTCCAGCGCGCACCAATCCACCCGTTCCCGATGGTGCGCCAGCAATTGCTGCTGCCGTCGCTGGGCATCGGGGCTGATCTCCACCAGTCGGTAACGCAAATGGCGGTAAAATTCGGCATCCTCTTCGGCGGCGGTCAAAATGTCGAGCGCCAGATGGCCTTCGCCGCCCCCCTGTTCGGCCACAGTAAAAGAGCCGCCGCCCAGGATTTCCCACATCTGTCGCAACTGGCGGCAGATCAGCCGACCGAACAAGGCGTGCACACTGCTGGAGGTGAAAAAATCGCCTTCCCGACCGATGCGGGTGCGGGGAGCCATATAGTAGCCGTGCTCCGGATGATACAGGCAGAGCGCCATGAAATCGGCAAAGGAGATTCCTCCCGCGCTGTCAATTTTTTGGCGAATGATCGCCTCTAGTTCCGGTTGCTGCGCCGGAGCGTTCTTCATGCGATGTCCTTTCTCTCTGGCGGGTGGTGGATTTTACTGCAGGAGGATGCGAATCACAAGCAAAACACCGGCGGGTTTCAAGGTCAGGGGATAATCCCGAGCATTTTATGAATCTGCAGCAGATCGGAGGTCTCCGTAACCTGGAGAGTGGGGACACCGAGGGAATCGGCCACTTTCAGGTCGACGTGCGGACGATCGCCGACGAACAGGAAGCTGTCGGGCGGCCCGCCGATGTCCTCCATTATGCGTTCGAGTGTCTGTTGGCTGGGCTTGGGCTGCCAATCGAACTCGATGGTATAAACGCGATCAAACAGGTCTTCGACACCGAGCAGGGCCAGAATCTTTTGCGCCAAAGGCAGGTTGTTATTGGTGTAGACGTACAGATCGCAGACATCGCGCAATGAGTCGAGCAGAGCATAGAGCACCGGGTCATTGCTGAGAAAACGCTCCGGCTGGACTTTTTCCTGCAACAGGAGATGGAAGTCGGCCAAATCGATCCCCAGTTCCTGCAACGTGCGGGAGAGGGTCGGCTCCTCATCCTCGTTTTCGCTCTGCCGCCGGCGGGCGGCGCACAGCAGGCTCTTGCCCTCCGCCAGGGAAACGCCCCGGGTGCTGGCCACCAATTCATCGGCGGTCGTCTGGATGCGCTGCGCCACTTGGGGACTGACATACAGAGTGCCGTCAAGATCGAAGATGATGGAACGGATTTGTCGCGGATCGGCTAAAACCAAAGAGGCTCTCCTTTTGCGAAGGCCCAGTGATGTCTATCACCGGGAGCGCGGATGTCAATTCACGCGGCGGAATCCTTAAATCTGCCGGCCGAAGGGCAATCAGCACCCCCTTTAAGGGCCCCCGGTCTGGGTGGGATGCCCGGCCAATTGCCACCCCCAGATACCGCCAAAAAGGTTGTAAATTTCTCCGGGATTCTGGCGGTCAAGAAAGCCCGCCACCTGGCTGCTGCGCGACCCCACGGCACAGTAGACCAAAATCGGCCGGTCAGAGGGCACCTCGCCGATGCGGCGGGCGATCTGGTCAATCGGAATCAGTCGCGCGCCCTCGAGACGCGATCGCTGATACTCTTGCAGCGTGCGGACGTCAAGGATATACACTTGGGGATTTTTCCGCAGCAATTCTCTGGCTTCTCCCGGCGAAAGATTCTTGACCATGGCCGCCGCCGAAGAAGCCAGCAGCAGCAGAATCAACAAGGTCAGCAGAAAATATCGTTTTATAAATTGCATGGGCAAAGCCTCCAAAGATAATGGACCATTATATAAAGGTTCCGATAGGGTTTCCAGGTTTTACAGCAATAGATTGTTTTTGTCGCCTGCCCATGCCATATTGTCGGCCCATTATCGCCTTTGGACGAGGAAGAGGAGGACTTTCGAATGGATCGCAATCTGGCTTTGGAATTGGTGCGGGTGACCGAAGCCGCCGCCCTTGCCTGCGGCCGCTGGGTCGGCAAGGGAGACAAGATCGCCGCGGATGCGGCGGCCACCAATGCCATGCGACGGGCGCTCGAATCGGTTGGCATCAGCGGCACGGTCGTCATCGGCGAAGGGGAAATGGACGAGGCGCCAATGCTGTTCATTGGCGAGCGGGTCGGCAAGGGTTCTCCACCCGAAGTCGATATCGCGGTCGATCCCCTCGAAGGGACCAACATCTGCGCCAAGGGAATGAACGGCGCCATCGCCACCATCGCCTTGGCGCCCCGGGGTGGTTTTCTGCATGCGCCCGATATGTACATGGCTAAAATCGCCGTCGGTCCCTCGGCCAAGGGCGCCATTGACATTGACGCCTCGCCAACGGAGAATCTGCGCCGGGTTGCCGAAGCCAAATCCTGCCACATCGAAGACCTGACGGTGGTCATTCTCGACCGCCCGCGGCACGAAAAAATAGTCGCCGAAATTCGCAAGGCGGGAGCTCGGATTCACCTGATTTCCGATGGCGACGTGGCGCCGGCCATTGCCGCCGCCGTGGCGGGAAGCGGCGTGGACATGCTGCTCGGCATCGGCGGCGCTCCCGAGGGAGTTCTGGCCGCCGCCGCCCTCAAATGCATGGGGGGAGATTTTCAGGGACGCCTCACCTTCATGTCCAAGGAGGAAAAGGACCGCGCCCAGGGCATGGGGATAGACGATTTCGACCGGATTTATACGGCCGAAGAAATGGCGCGGGGCGATGTTTTTTTCGCGGCGACCGGCGTCACCAATGGTGACTTGCTCAATGGGGTGCGGTATTTTTCCGGCGGCGCCGAAACGCATTCCATCGTCATGCGCTCGCGCACCCGCACGGTGCGATTCATTCAGGCGCGCCACCACTTCGATTGCAAGCCGAATTGCTGACCTGCGATCCGGCGAGAATATTTTTATTCTTGTCTCGCCAGCACACAGTTGATACTATTCTGACGTTTACGCGTGGATTTGTTCGCGAAAGGGGAGTGCAATGGCAATAATTACCATATCGCGCGAAATGGGCAGTGGCGGCATTCCCATTGCCCATCGGGCGGCCGAAAAACTCGGCTATCTGCTGATCGACGGCGAGGCAATCGCCAAAGTCGCGCCCGATTATGGTCTATCCCATGAAGCGATGGAAAAGGCCGACGAAAAGCCACCTCCCTTTGTCGAAAAACTCGATTCGCAAGTCGAAGTCAATCTCTTCCATATCGAACTGATTGTTCTTGAATTTGCCCTGAAGGGGAACGTAATCATTTACGGCCGAGGCGGGCAGGATCTGCTGAAAGAGATCGACAGCGTCTTTCGGGTCAGAATTATTGCTCCCTATGAAGATCGGGTCGAACGCTGGGCCGAAAGGGAATGGCTGGATCCGGATTTGGCGCGGTTGCTGGTGCGCAAGAGCGACCAGCAACGGGCGGGGTTCATCAAATACTATTTCGACCGGGACTGGAACGATCCACTCGGATACGATTTGGTCCTCAATACCAAGCGCCTTTCCGAGGAAACAGCGGCCAAGCTGATCTGCGACGGCGTCAAGGACAAGAATCTTGCGGAATTGAAGAGCCCTTCGAAAAGACTTCTTTCCGATCTCATCATCCGCAAGCGCACGGAAATTGCCATTCTCAGCCTCACGGATATCGATGGGCGTCATGTCATGATTGACATCAATGACGGGGTGATCACTCTTAGTGGTCATATCCAGAGCGAGCAGGACCGGCGGGCGGTAGTTGCTGCCGCCGGCAAGGTCAAGGACGCCAAGCAGGTTGTCGATCAGATGAAAACGGTCGAATACCGATCCTTTCCGCACGCGCGCTGACATTTTCGATTTACCACCCACAAATTACCTTGCAAAAGCCGGCCGTCCAGCCGGCTTTTTCTCTTCAAGCGCTGCCATACGGGCGGAAACGTTCTTGTCGCTCGGGCAGGCATCATGATAATATGCGGTGTTTTCCCTGGATGCGGAAAACCAATCCACCGTAAGGAGCTTTCACACGTGGCAGGACACAGTAAATGGGCCAATATCAAACACCGCAAAGGCGCTCAGGACGCCAAACGGGGGCAGGTTTTCACCAAGCTGATCAAGGAAATCACCATCGCCGCGAAAATCGGCGGCGCCGACCCGGAAGGCAATCCGCGCCTGCGCACCGCCATTGACAAGGCCAAGGGTGAAAACATGCCCAAGGACACCATCGAGCGGGCGATTAAAAAGGGGACCGGGGATCTGGAAGGGGTCAATTACGAGGAAGGGACCTTCGAGGGATACGGCCCCGGAGGCGTGGCGGTTATCGTCGAATTCATGACCGACAATCGCACCCGAACCGTCGCCGATGTTCGCCATATATTCAGCAAACAAGGCGGCAGCCTGGGGGTCAGCGGCTCCGTGTCTTTCCTCTTCGACCGCAAGGGGCTGATCACCTTCTCGACCGACACCGATTTCGACACCATATTCGAAGCGGCGCTCGAAGCCGGCGCCGAGGATGTCAAGGACGAGGAAGATGCCTACGAGGTCATCACCGATCCCACCAATTTTATCGAAGTGCGCGACCATCTCGCCAGCCGGAACCTGCAGTGGCAAACGGCGGAGATCACCATGCTGCCGCAAACCATGGTGAGGCTGGAGGGAAAACAGGCGCAGCAGATGATTAAGATGATGGACAAACTCGAAGATTACGACGATGTGCAGAACGTCTATGCGAATTTCGACATCTCGGAGGAAGAATTCGAAAATGCCATGGGCTGAAGCTCTCAGGCGTTCAGAATCGGCTTTGCCCTTTGCGGTTTGCATCTGCGGACCGCCCAGCGCCGCATGAGAATCCTGGGAATCGACCCCGGCACCGGGACGACGGGCTACGGCATCGTCGAGAAGCAGGGGAACCGACTGGTTCACATTGAAAACGGCGCCATTCGCACCCACAGCGGCGAAGACCTCGCCTTACGGCTGAAAACAATCCATGATGCGCTTACCGGCGTCATTGTCCGCTATGCACCGCAGGCGGTGGCGGTCGAGCAGATTTTCGTCGCCAAAAACGCTCTATCCGCCCTGAAATTGGGGCACGCTCGGGGGGCGGCCCTGCTCTCCGGCGTCAATGCCCGATTGCCGGTTTTCGAGTATTCGGCGCTACAGGTGAAAAGCGCCGTCGTCGGCTACGGGCGGGCGGAAAAATCCCAGGTGCAGCAGATGGTGCGGATGTTGCTCAACCTGCCGGAAATTGCCCAGGAAGACGCCTCCGATGCCCTGGCGGTCGCCATCTGTCATGCCCACAGTCACTCCCTGAACGGACGCCTGCAGTCAGCCGCCCAAGGCGGGCGCCGATAAATCGAACCATTTCTTTCCGCGTTGCTTGTCGCGCGGCCCGGCTTTTATGATAGCTCTGCTGACCGGCCAAATTGCTTTTCGTTCCGTTGACCAGGTGATACTTGATGTCGGTGGCGTCGGTTATCGGCTAATGATTCCCCTCTCGACCTTTTATGCGCTGCCGGATGACGGGGACCTTTGTCTGCACGTGCACACCCATGTGAAAGAGGATGCAATTCATCTGTTCGGCTTCCTGACCGCTCGGGAGAAAGAGATGTTTGCCCTGCTCATCTCCGTTTCCGGTGTCGGGCCCAAGCTGGCAATGAATATTCTCTCCAATTGTGCAACCGCAGACCTGCAATCCGCGCTGCAAGATGGCAATGTCGCCCGGCTTTCGGCCATCCCCGGCATCGGTAAGAAAAGCGCTGAGCGCCTTATTCTCGAATTGCGTGAAAAGGCCAAAAACCAGGGGGAATCGCCGCCTCCGGCCAATACCGGTGTTAAGCTGCCGGCAGCCAACCCTCTCGACGATGCCTTGTCCGCCCTGGTCAACCTTGGCTACAAAGAAGTCCATGCACGAAAAGCCCTCGATTCGATAAATATTTGCCCAGGCGCTTCGATTGAGGACATCCTCAAAGGGGCGCTGAAGGTTCTGATGAAGTAATGATGATTTCGAGCAGTTCCCATGGGGGCGCCGGGCTATGCCATTAACCGATCGAATGATTTCCGCCGATCCCGTTGGCGATGATGCCCGCTTCGAGGCCAATCTGCGGCCGCGAGCACTGGCTGAGTATGTCGGTCAGGCCAAGGCCAAGGAGAACCTCCAGGTTTTCATCGATGCCGCTCGCCATCGGGGCGAATCCCTGGACCATGTCCTTTTTTACGGCCCCCCCGGTTTGGGAAAAACGACCCTGGCGAATATCGTCGCCAACGAAATGCGGGTGAGCATCAAAACCACATCCGGTCCGGTCATCGAAAAAACCGGCGACTTGGCGGCGATTCTGACCAATCTTGAGGCCGGCGACGTTCTTTTCATCGATGAGATTCACCGCCTTTCACCGGTTGTTGAAGAAATCCTCTATCCCGCCATGGAGGATTACCAGTTGGATATTATTATCGGCCAGGGCCCCTCCGCCCGCACCATCAAGCTCGATATTCCCCGCTTCACCCTGGTCGGCGCCACCACGCGCGCCGGCCTGCTTTCCTCACCGCTGCGCGACCGCTTCGGAGTTCTTTGCCGGCTCGAGTTCTATTCCACTGACGAATTGGTTACCATTGTTCGACGTAGCGCCGAGATTCTTGGCATCCCGGCCGAAGCGGACGGCGCGACGGAAATCGCCCGGCGCAGTCGCGGAACGCCACGAATTGCCAATCGGTTGCTGCGCCGGGTGCGCGATTTCGCTCAGGTGAAAGGACGCGGGATCATTACCCGGGAAGTGGCCGATCACGCACTGGGAAAGCTGGAAGTCGACAAGGAGGGTTTCGATCAGATGGATCGCCTGATCCTGCTGACCATTATCGAAAAGTTCGCCGGCGGTCCGGTTGGCCTGGACACCCTGGCCGCGGCCGTTGGCGAAGAGAAGGATACGATAGAAGATGTGATAGAACCCTACCTGATTCAGCAGGGTTTTCTTAACCGCACCCCCCGCGGCAGAACCGCCACCCAGCTCGCCTTCCGTCATTTCAATCGCCTGCCAACGACCGGGCAGAGTGAAGGTCTTTTCACCTGACCATCCATTTACCGACGGTTGCGCAGCGAAAAGCATGACCAGCCATCTCGCCGATGGCTTTTTTTATCTTCCAGCTCGGTTTAACCACTATGGACCAGCAGACTCTTCATCTTTTCTGCCAGCAATTGGCGCATTGGGCCGACGCCGCCATCGACAGCGGCCGCTTTCCTTTTCGCCGCGCCGAACCCTTTTTCCCCTTGTTGACAAATCGAGGCGAAATTTCGCCGCCCCTGATCCTTTGGATCAATCGCGACAGCTTCATGGCCGGCGGCCTTTTGTTTCTTTCGTCGGCAGCCACCGAGATGGAAAACGCGGTCAGAATCGCTTGTGCCGATGCTCTTGGCCTGAAGCATTTTGTTGTCTGGGCGCCGCGGGAGGTCGTTATCTGGGAAACGTGCGGGAATACCGCCAGCCCCTGCAAAAGCCTTCCTTTGACCCGAGCCGAAACCACTTCCGCCGATTTTTGTCAAACTTTCCTGGTGCTGCTTGAGGAATTGAAGCAGCTGGCTATCTTAAGCGCCCTCCCCCCTTCAGCGCTTTCCGCCTTCTACCTGGCCAACCTCTGCCGCCTGGCCAGGCAATCCACCATGCCCTCTTTTGCCGAAGCCTTTCGCGTGGCCTGGGCGGAAAACGCGGACTCGGCCAGACTCAGCCCTTCTTCGGCGCCGGTGCAGCAAAGCTACCTGCTTCTTCTTCGCTTGCTGGCGTTATTGGTGGAAGATCGTCTGCCTCCGGCAATTCGGCCGGAAGGACTCGACCGGGCCTTGCTTTTTGCATTGGATACGCTGCCCGCAGAAATCCGCTCCCCACTGGAAATCCAACCTTGGGAGCTGCCCCTGCCATCTGTCGCCGCCGTTCGCCTACACCATCTGGATCGCCGACTGACCCAGCTACAGCTGGCTACCGATCGGCCAAGGTGCCAGCGCACGCTTGAAATTCTTTTAGCCGATGGCATTGGCGAGCTTGGGGGAGCATTGCCGCCAACTTTGCCGCCGACAAAAGAGGCAACGGCCGGCTCATTGTATCTTTATCCGGACCGCTGCTATCCGGCATCCGCAGTATGCGCCGAGGTCGGATCGG
>Ga0265293_10004342_pt1 | contig 25099 bp, 24 predicted proteins | sample Munlanlewell138R_FD_192505 | JGI IMG/M metagenome (GOLD analysis project Ga0265293, IMG submission 192505) | Leachate microbial communities from a municipal landfill in Southern Ontario, Canada - Leachate well 138R | ecosystem: Engineered > Solid waste > Landfill > Unclassified | place: Canada...
GTGGCGCAGATTCTTGCTGAAAAAAACAGCGAATACTGGCTGAATTGTTTTGCCCGGGCGGATATTCCGGCGGCTCCTTTATACAGTGTGGAAGATTTGGTGGAAGACCCGCATATCAAAGCGGTTAACCAGGTGGTGGAAATGGATCACCCCACCGAGGGGCGAATCCGGACACCGGGTACGCTGGGAAAATATTCGGCAACACCTTTAAAAATATACCGCCATGCGCCCAGTCTTGGTGAGCATACCGAAGAAGTTTTAAAAGAAACGGATCTGGATCAGTCGGTGATTGATTCTCTGATTAATAATACAGGAAGAAGTAAACCATGAATTTTGAGCTGAACAACGACCAGCAGATGCTGGTGGAGGCAGTAGAAAACTTATGTGCCGATTTTGATGATGATTACTGGCATGCCAGGGATGCTGATGGCCAATATCCTGAGGCGTTTTACAAGGCACTGGCTGAAGCGGGCTGGCTGGGCATTGCCATGCCTGAAGAGTATGGTGGTGCGGGCCTGGGAATGACCGAAGCCGCCTTGTTGATGAAAACCATCTCCCGTTCCGGGGCCGGTTTTACCGGTGCATCGGCTGTGCATATGAATATTTTTGGCCTGAATCCGGTGGTGGTGTTTGGTTCGGAAGACTTAAAACAGCGTGCCCTGCCACCCCTTATCCAGGGCAAGCAAAAAGCCTGCTTTGCCGTTACTGAACCCGATGCCGGGCTGGACACCACCAAGCTTAAAACCAGAGCGGTCAAACAGGGCAATAAATATATTGTTCATGGTCGTAAAATCTGGATTTCCACCGCCCAGGTGGCAGATAAAATGCTGTTGCTGGCACGTACTACCCCGCTTGAAGACGTCAGCAAGCCTACCCAGGGCCTGTCCCTGTTCTACACAGATCTTAATCGTGACTATGTTGAAGTGCGTGAAATTGAAAAAATGGGACGCAAAGCGGTGGATTCAAACATGCTGTTTTTTGACGGCTTGGAAATTCCCGAAGAAGACCGGGTGGGTGAAGAAGGACGGGGTTTTGAATATATATTGCACGGATTGAATCCGGAGCGGATTTTGATTGCATCCGAAGCGGTGGGTCTGGGGCAGATTGCCTTACAGAAGGCAACCCAGTATGCCAAAGAACGGGTGGTGTTTGGTCGGGCCATTGGTACCAACCAGGGTATTCAACACCCGTTGGCACAGGCCTGGATGCAACTGGAAGCCGCAGACCTGATGGTTAGCAAGGCAGCCAGCCTGTACGATAGTAATAAACCCTGTGGCGAATTTGCCAATACGGCTAAATATCTGGCGGCAGAAGCGGCGTTCAATGCCTGCCAAACGGCCATTCAAACCCTGGGGGGGATGGGGTATGCCAAGGAATACCATGTAGAGCGTTATTTACGCGAAAGTTTCATTCCTCGAATCGCACCGGTCAGCCCGCAGCTGATTATGTGTTTTATTGCCGAAAAGGTACTGGGTTTGCCCAAGTCATATTGATTGGTATTTTAAGTAGTGCCCGTTTTATTTTTATTGCCCGGATATGGTGTGTCCGGGCTTTTTCTTGGGTGTTGTTATAAAACATTGGATTTTGACATCCTCGCCCACCTGAAGGAGGGCGATTCCTACGGCGCTAAACAAGGGCGACCCCCTGTGTAGTCGCTTCGGCGGGTTCCTGCTTCGCTGGACGGTCTGACTGCACCCTTCCTCCACAGGCCAACACGGCATGCCCTGCCGCTAAGATATTGATCGCGCCGACCAAATCGGCGTTTTCCTCGAAACCACACTCGACGCAGCCAAAGCGTGCTTGCGTCTGGCGATTGTCTGCCGACACATGGCCGCAGCACGGGCAAGTGCGGCTGGTGTTGCGCGGATTGACCGCCACCACCTGACCGCCTCGCCATGCCTGCTTGTACGCCAGTTGCCGGCGGAACTCGAACCAGCCCTGATCGAGAATCGACTTGTTGAGTCCGGACTTGGCCTTGCCGTTGCGCCCCGGCGCTGCAGCACTTCCCGCTGCGGACTTGCTCATATTGCGCACCTGCAAATCCTCGATACACACCATCGCGTGGTTTTGGCTGATCGCGGTCGTGGTCTTGTGCAGGTAGTCGCGGCGGATATTGCCGATCTTCTGGTGGCGCTTCGTGACTTTGGTTTTTGCCTTCTTCCAGTTGTTGCTGAATTTCGTTTTGCGCGACATGGCCCGTTGATAACAAGCCAGCCGCGTTTGCTGCTTTTTGAAACTGTTGATCGACTCGAAGACAGTGCCGTCCGAGAGGGTCGCGAAGCGGGCGATGCCCACGTCGACGCCCACGATGGATGTGGCCGGGTGAATCGGTGTCTCCACTTCCCGTTCAGTCTGGATCGAGACGAACCATTTGCAGCCGTTGCTGGACACGGTGATGTTCTTCGGCCTGCCCTGCATGTCTCGGCTGTTGCGATAGCGCAGCCAGCCCAGCTTGGGCAAGAAGATGCGGCTATTGCCGGCATCGATCTTGAATTGCTTGGCATCGGGATAGCGAAAGCTATCGCCCATGCCCTTCTTCTTGAAGCGCGGGAAGTCGGCGCGTTTGGCAAAGAAGTTCTTGTAGGCCCGTTCCATGTCTTTCAAGGCATGTTGCAACGGATGCACGGGCGCATCGGAAAGCCAGCCCGTCTCGGCGCTATTGCGCCAGGCCGTGAGGTGCTTTGCCATCGCCACATAGCCGATGAATGTCTCACCGGCTTCGTGGTTTGCCTTTTGCAACGCCAGCGCCTTGTTAAACACGAACCGGCACGACCCCGCGAAGCGGCGCATGAGGCGCTGCTGTTCGCCGTTGGGCTGTAGTTCGTATTTGTAGGCTTGAAGGCGTTTCATGCCTCGATTATACTTTGATCTATGAGTAATGATAACGAAATTAGGCACGGACGGCACTGCGTTTTCAAGATGCACGTCCATTTGATCTTTGTGACGAAATATCGCCGCTGGTGAATAGCCTCAAGGGTGCGTCCAGTCGGCGGCTGCGTAGCGAGCGGCCCGACATTAAAGGGCGGTATTGGAAAAACATGCTTTGGTCGCCTTCCTACTTCGCCGCGTCTTGCGCCGGAGCACCTATCGGCATCGTTCGCCAGTACATCGAACAGCAGCAGACACCACACTAGCCAACAAAGGACGCCGATGGCGTCCGCGCTATCCTTCCCCGAGCAAGTTCGGCGGCTTCGCCTCAAGGTTGCTGCGCAACCAAATCACTTGGACGAGGTTTGCCGCGCATTCCGATCAGGCGGATTTTTCAATAAAGGTACTGATCACACGCAGTTTCTGGGCAAAATCTTCTAAATTTGCCTGAATCCGGTATAGCGGGCCGGCAATTGAAATGGCGTAATGGCTGCCTGAAAGTTCAACGGGCCAGGCCAGTGCGCCTACATCGGGCATGGATTCGCCAAAGTTGGCAAACCATCCTCTTTCAAGCGAGGTCTCAATATCTTGTAAAAAGGCAGCTTTAACTGAGAGGGTTTTTTTATTGAAAGCATGGAAAGGGATGCTGTTCAATATGTCATCTTTATCATCGTCGTTCAGGGTGGAAAACAGGGCCTTGCCCAAAGAGTTGGCATTGATTTCCTTTTGTTCTCCGGCGATAGCCACGTAATGAATAGGATTGAGAGAGGGCAATACTTCCAGATAAAGTACTTTGTGATTGGTATTCAGCTTACCAATCACAACCGTTTCATTGGTAATGTTGCGAAGTTCCTCCAGGCTGGGGTAAATGCGTTCCAGTACTGGGTCGGCGGCGGATATTTTCTGGGCCATCGCCAGCATGCGTCCGGTGGGGTAGTAACCTGAGCGTCGATTGGTTTCGTAAAGATAGCCTAGGCTTACCAGCGTCCTGATGAGGGCAAGGCAGCTGGACATGGGGGCGTTTAACAGTTTGGCCAATTCAGATAGCGCCAGGGGGCGGCACTCCTTGGCATAAATTTCAATAATTTCAATTACCCGCAGAGCCGTTTTGACATTGGTTTCTTTGGGCGCTTTGCTTGGGGTGGGTTTGTTTGTCATGGTTGGCGGGTAATAGTTTAAATACGTAAGGCAAATTATAGGGGCTGAGTAGCCATTTGCAAAATGGTCCTGTTTGTCCATGATGTTTTTGGCTATTTCGGTTTTTGCGAATTGTTGATCCGTGCGGGTGGTAGCAAACTATGCCTGTTGCTATTTACAAGGAGAACCCCATGAAAAAAGCCCGTTTCAGGCAGCGCGGACAAGGTATGACCGAATATATTATTATCGTTGCCCTGGTGGCCATTTCAGCGATTGCGGTGTACCAATTGTTTGGTCAGGTCATTCGTTCACAAACCGCGGCCATGGCCAGCGAACTTGCCGGTGAAGACGGTACCGAATATTCGGCCTCGGCACAAAATGCCGCACAGGCTGCTTCAGCACAAACCACGGCCAAATCCTTGAAAAGTTTTACTGGCAACGCAGGTTCGGGTGGCCAATAATGGCAATGCTCCCCAGTCACGCAGCAAGGCAATTACATATGCAGTCAGGCCAGGCACTGGTGCTGGGGATACTGCTGCTGGGGGTGATTGGTATTGCCATAAACGCGCTATTTAGCACTAGCAGGCTCATTGGTGTCAAGGCGCGTCAGCTTAATACGGTCGATGCCGCCGCATATTCAGGCGCACTCATTCAGGCCCGTGCCCTGAACATGCAGGCTTACATCAATATTGCCCAAACCGGTCATCAAATGGCCATGGCACATTTGGTTACCCTGGGGTCCTGGGCAAAATTCAGTGCCACGCAGGGTCAGCAGGCCAGTGCCGGAAACCCGCCCGCCTATTTAATCGGCATGATGTTTGGCAGCGGGCATATGCAGGCGTATCAGTCTGCCCGCAAGGCCAGGGCCATTGCCACCATTGCCAATCCGGGCAATGAGTTGTTCCAGGCTTTTGAAGCGCACGACAGGGCAGTACACAAAGTGTTGCAGGCGGCAAGTCTGGCGATTGATAAGTCACTTGAGTCCGCGCGTAACCGGGCCATCGAAAAGGTGATTCTGGCCAATTATCCAGAACCCCATATTCGTGAGAACCTGTCCTGGGAAGTCCGGCATGACAATTTGCAAGGGTTTTCAGCCGTCTTTGAACCCTCTGGCAATTACCGCTCATTAATCGGGCAGGTGGCCGATGTGTATCGTTTTCTGGATGAACGTAATCAGGTTCGCAAAAATGCATGGATGGTGAATGAGAATTGCCCCTGGAAGCGTCATGAGCTAAGACGTAAGGGGAAAACCGTGCTGGATGAAAAAGGAAATTGGCAGTCTATCGATACGGAGTCTTACCATGCCTTGCGTTCGAATCGCTGGATTGGCTGTTATTTCAGGGAGTATCCCATGGGGTGGGGCTGGGTGCCTGGCAATGCAAACAGCATGGCCATGGATTTGCCGTACACACAGACCCCTCCCGATAATTTTTCCGGGATTGATTTCTGGCGCTGGGTAAAGCAAGCCACCCAATGGAATATTAATGGTGGCAGCCAGAATCCGCTGGCCAATTCCCGTGCCGTAGCGGCAAGTTCACGCTGGCAAGGGGGCGGCCTGGCCAATTATGTGGATATTGCCAATGCCGGTCGGCAGTCTTCGGTGGCATTTACGCTTTCCTTAACCCGCAAGAATGCCTGGGGGCATGATTTTACGGTTAACAGCCGCGCACAAACTTTTTTTGAAAGGCCACAGGCACGCGCAGACAGGCGGGTTGAAAAAGCCAACTTCTGGCATCCGTTCTGGCAGGCACGTTTGGTTGATACAGGGCAAAAGGTGCTTGAATGAAACGGACATTGCAAAGCGGTCAGGCCTTGGCCGAAGGTTTGGTGGTCATGCTGGTTTTGTTGCTGTTCTTTGTGGGCATTGGCTGGCTGGGTCGTTTGCTGGATATGGGGCTGCAGGCCTCGCATGCCAGTCATTATGGTGCTTTTCAGCTGGGTCGCGAAATTCCTGACATTAATAAGGCGGAATTGGATACCCGTTTTTTGCTGGGTCCGGAAAAAAACTGGCGTGACAGGCGGGGAAGCTTATTGCTGGACCCTGATGCGATTGTCGTGACGGTAGACCGCAATGAAAAGCTGGATGCCACCATGCAGCCAGGCGTGAACCATGGGCAGGCTTCTTTACTACGCAAGGGCTGGCAAATTGAAGATCCGGGGATAGCCAGGCTGTCGCTAAGCGTGACGCCCGTGTTTACTGCAGCACGCAAGCAAGCCGATTCAAATGTGGCACTTAATTTAGGGCTGGATTATTTTGATCATTTTTCGCTTTCAATCAGGCGGCATACCAGCATCCTGACCGATGCCGGGCATGCGGCAAGTGACAAGGTGGCCCATACTCATACTTCGCTTAGCCGTGAGGGCTGGCAAAATGCGGCAAGCCTATCGTATGAGAGTGGCCGCAAGGTGCAATCTTATGCTCAAAGCGTTGATGCCCCGTGGGACCGGCCACAGCCTGTGTTTGACTGGTTGCAACCATGGCAGGGCAAGTTGCCGGCCCATCATCTGGAGCATTGAATGGCCAGGAAAATAACACGAGTATGGGTATTAATGGCTGCCATGGCATTGGCCATGCCGGTTTTTGCCCAAGAAAGGTTGCAGCAGATTTCCAGCCGGATTTTGCATTCATTAAAGGTGGAACGGGTTGATTTGGCACAGGAAATGAATCTGTTTGGCCAGCCTGCTTTCACCGTTGCCTTTACCCAGACGCCGTCATTGGATAGTTTTATGCGACAGGTTCAGGATGGCAAGACGGTTTTTAATTATACGGATGTGATTGACGGGCATGTTTTTTTACAGGCGGAGTTAGAGAGTGCCTATGCCATGTTGCATCTTATGGCGACATCTGCAAACAGCTTCAGGGGTGAATTAAGTTTAATGGAAAAGCATCCATCAGCTGCTGTAAACCCGTCTGTTTTCAATGAGCGGGTGGCGGCAAGATTTTTACCGTGGATGCCGGCAGGTGCGCAATTATTGATGGATATTGAATTGCCGGGCAGGGAAATGGTGTCTCAACAGCTTTATCTTTTTAAGCAAAGTGTCTTGCAAATACAGCGTGAAATAAATGCCCGCCTCATTGCCAGGCAATGGATATCAAACAGCGAAACTTCCCCGGGTATGGATTTTTGGCATAAAGACAATGAATCGCTTTACGTTTTTGTTTATCAAACAGAGACAGGAACAGGCGTTTATCTGATGAAAAAAATAAGACAGGCAACAAAATGAAAAATAGAAAATGGCTGAATAAAACGGTCTTGATGGTAGGGGTAGCGATATTGGCAGGGTTGTTTGCCGCCTGGGCTGCCCGGGAATATATTCAGGACACAATCACGCAGATAGAACAGCAGGCTCAAGTTAAGACAGTACAAAGGGTGGTGGCCGCTTATGACTTGCCCGAAGGTACCCGGATTGAGGCTGTGCATGTGGCTGTGCGAGATATTCCGGAGCCATGGGTGGTGAGTGGCAGCCTGGTACCGGAAGCATTTATTCAGATAGAGGGGCAGGTCATTACAACGGCGCTTAAAGTCGGGGATCCGGTCTTGTGGGCCAATGTGGCAAAAGCTCAAAATGCACCTTTTTCCGCCAAGATCAATCCTGGAAGAAGGGCAGTTACTATTCCGGTAGATGCCATCAATTCAGTGTCGGGCATGCTGGTGCCTGGTGACTTGATTGACCTTTATGTTTCATTCGAGTATCGCAAGCGGCAAATTACCGCACCCTTATTGCAAGGGGTTTTGGTCATGGCAACCGGCCGGCAAAGTAAAAACGGCTATGCCGAAGGCCTTGAAGAGGGCGGTGTCGATCAGGGTTACTCAACCGTTACGCTGGACACGGCCCCTGAAGAGGCGGCCAAACTGGTGGCTGCCCGTCAGTCTGGCATGATTACGGCCTTGTTAAGAAATCCTGAAGACAATAAGGCGACCCAAAAAGCAGTACGGGGGGATCTGGCCAGCATTTTGGGGATTGCCACACCACCGCCACCTATCCGGAAAAAACCAGCGGTTATCTATGGGGATGACTCACTTAGAAAATTGCCGGGTCTGGTGGTTCCGCCCAACCCCGAAACAGCAGTCAAACGGGATGAGCGAGGGGTATTTGAGTTGCCTGCGCAGGAAGATATTGTCAGTGCCTGGATTAATTCACTGCCCCAGTCTATACCGGCGGCAACCGGGACACAAACGGATTTTGTAGTTGAGTAGTAAACAGGAAGGATGAGGAGTGAAGTTGATGTTGGCAAGAAAAATAAAAGCGATCATGTTGATGATGATCATCGGGTTGTTTGGGGGATTGGGGACGTGGCCGGCTTTAGCAGCGGATGCCCCGGTTCATTTAAGATTGAATATTGGTGATATACGGGTTTTGCCCATTCCCGATATTGCCCGAATTGCGGTTGGGGATAGCAAGGTAGTTAATGCGGTTAGCGATGATGACCGGGAAGTAATTCTGTTTGCCAAAGACCAAGGGCAAACCACGCTGCAAATTTGGGATGTGCATGGAGACCGGAAAATCTTTCAGATTGTTGTGCAGGCGGCGCAAGAGCAGAAGCTGATGCAGGACATCCGGCGTATTCTGGTGCGTATTCCCAAAGTGCGTGCCAGTATAGTGGGTGACAAGGTAATTGTGGAAGGTGACAGCTTAACCGATGCTGATCGTGAGCGGGTAGGCATTTTGGCCAAACATTATCCGCAAATTATTGATATGACCAGCCAGGTGGGGTGGGACCAGATGGTGTTGCTGGATGTGCAAATACTGGAATTGCCACGCAATTATCTGCAAGACATTGGGGTTCGCTGGAATCCTGCCTCGGCCGGTGGGTTAAATGCAGGCATGACCTGGGATGCGGCCTCTTCCAAATTGTTTGAAAGAGTGGGGGAGCAGGTTATGAATGTGCCGTTCCCCATGAGTAATCCGGCCGGGTATTTCGGTGTCAGTGCCGTGCTTTCATCCACCATTCAGGCCATGGCAACCCAGGGTGAAGCGGTTGTTCTGGCGCAACCGCAACTCATGGCACGCAGTGGGGCAACGGCTGAATTTCTGGCTGGCGGTGAGGTTCCCTATTCGGTTACCGATAACAATGGCAATACCCAAACCATTTTCAAACCCTATGGCGTGAGTTTGTATATTACGCCAAGGATAGAAAAAAATGGTACGGTGCGTTCAAAAATAAATGTTGAGGTCAGTTCGGTGGATACGTCCATGGAGCTGGCTGGTGGACCGGCACTCAAGACCCGCCGCACATCCACCGAGTTTAATGTCCAATCGGGAGAAACGCTGGTGCTGGCGGGCTTCATCTCGCGTGACCAGGTTCAAAACAGTGACAAGGTGCCGGGTTTTGGCGATACCCCCATTTTAGGTGCCTTGTTCAAATCCCGTAAGTTCCAGAATAATGAATCGGAACTGGCCATTTTTGTTCGGCCAGTGGTGGTGTCTGCCGATAACAAGGATCTGCAAAAGCGGGTCAAGCGTTCAAAGCTCATTCTAGACAGTACTTTTGAGGCTGGGCCGGTGCTTAATGTGCATGTGCAAGGCGAATCGCAGAAAGACCAATCAGCGTCATTGGAAATACAGGCAAAGACTGAAGACAAGCCTGAAAAACGTAAATGGCATGGTAATGAACTGCAGGCCTCCGTATGGAATCCAGTGCTTGATGCCCCTGTAACCGGTATCCGTTTCAGGAAATCCCGTTAATTCATTGTGCACCGGAAAGGATAAAATCATGCTTAGAATTGAAATGCAGTTTGAAGATGGCAAAAAAGAGACTAGGGATTTGCCATTGCCAATTGATATCGGTCGTCTTGCCGGATGCAGCCTGCGCTTGCGGAGCTGGCGTGTTGCCAAAAAACATGCCCGCCTGGAGGCCAGGGATGCCGGTGTTTTTATTGAAGACCTTGGCGCGATTACCGGTACCATGTTGAATGGCCAACGGATAAGCCGTCACGGGCCTTTGCGGGAAGGCGATGAAATTATTATTGGTCCCTGCATGATGAAAATAAGGCAGATAGGCGGCAGACAGGACAAACAAAGTGGGCAAGATGAGGTTGCTTGTTCCCCTACAACTGTGGTATCCGGGAAATCGGATTCGGCAACAGGGCGGCTTGAAGATGATTTGGCATTCACGCCGCAGCCAACTCAAGGGTTCGGGGCTGCCTCGGACAGATCCCGGCAAGACCTGACACAGCACCTGTATATCCGCCGGCGCCTGCATGGAGCCTTGCTTGAGGCATTGGACTTGCGTCGTAGGGATGTTTCCATGATGAGTGATGAGGCACTTAGGAGCGAGGCAGGCGGGTTGCTTGATGAGATTATCCGAACCGATGAAGATATTCCCGCTGATACTGACAGGCAACATCTTATGCAAGTGGTTCTTGATGAGGCCGTAGGCCTTGGGCCACTGGAGCCTTTGTTGCAAGATGCCAATATTACCGAGATCATGGTAAACCGTCATGATGAGATTTATGTCGAGGAAAATGGCCGTCTGCAACGGCACCATGCCGCGTTCAGTTCGGAGCAGGCAGTGGTGGGGGTGATAGACCGGATTGTGGCGCCAATAGGCCGACGCATTGATGAAAGTTCGCCCATGGTAGATGCCCGGCTGGCCGATGGTTCCCGGGTTAATGCGATTATTCCACCTATTGCCCTTAGAGGTGCGAGTATTACCATCAGGAAGTTTCCCCTGCATCGTCCCGTCATGCAGGATTTATTAAAGCTGGGTTCGCTGGATACCTGCATGAGTCGTTTTCTTGAATCTTGCGTTCGATTGCGAAAAAATATTATTGTGTCGGGGGGTACAGGTTCAGGCAAAACAACGTTGTTGAACATCCTGTCCAATTGTATTCCCACTCATGAAAGGATTGTCACGATTGAAGACGCGGCGGAATTGCGGCTTAACCATGCGCATTTGGTTGCCCTTGAGGCACGCCCGGCCAATCTGGAGGGTAGGGGGCAAGTCCTGATTCGGGACTTGGTGCGCAATGCCCTGCGTATGCGGCCCGACCGGATTGTGGTGGGTGAATGTCGTGGTGCGGAAGCCTTTGACATGCTCGCGGCCATGAATACCGGGCATGAAGGCTCGCTAACCACCTTGCATGCGAATACCCCGCGTGATGCCTTGGCACGGCTTGAAACCATGATTTTAATGGCAGGTATGGATTTACCCCTGGTTGCGGTGCGTGAGCATATTGCCGCCAGTATCGAGTTCATTATTCAGCAAACCCGTCTCTCCAATGGTCGACGGGTGGTTACGTCAATCGTTGAAGTGGGTGGGATGGAAAATGGCGTGATTAAAACACAAGAGATTTTTGCCTTTGAAAGAAAAGGAGGGGGTGTTTTTGCCGGGGCGGGGATTATTCCCGATTGTTTCGAGCGTATGAGACAAGAGGGGGTTGACTTTGATCCTGCGCTGTTCAGCCAGCGCAGTGAAGCCACTTCACATGCTGCGTCTTTCAACGATATGGCCAGTCATTAATATGGGGCCATTTACATGGAAAAGAACATGATTTGGTTTGTGTTGGTGTTGTTTAGTGTTGCTACCGCCATCCTGTTCTGGTTTGCCTTGAAATGGTTTATGGCTGCCCTAAGGCAATATGAGCATGATTTCAAGCACCAGACCCAAAAAAGCATGAGTGATTTTTTTGTGTTTTTTGATCCGGTGCAGCTGTGGACGGTTGCCGTGTTAATGGGGGCGCTAACGGTTATTTTTATCTGGTTTCTATCTAATAGCCTGCCGGTTGCGGTGGCAACGGGTTTGGTGGTGTTGATGGCCCCACGTCATGTGCTGTCTGTGTTAAGAAAGCGTCGTCTCGATCTTTTCGACCGACAGTTACCAGATATGTTGCTGTCCCTGTCCGGGGCGTTGCAGGCCGGTACGGGTGTGCAAAATGCCCTCAAACTTCTGGTTGAAGAAGCCCCCACTCCTTTGCGTCAGGAGATTGGCCTGATGCAGCGGGAGCAACGCCTGGGCTTGTCTTTTGAACAGGCGCTAGACAACCTTGCTCAACGCATGCCATCGGAAGCAACCGGTCTGGTCGTGTCTGTATTGAAGATAGCCACCCAAAGCGGGGGGAACCTGTCCGAGGCACTTGATCGGATATCCCTTACATTACGATCACGCATACAGATTCAGGGGCGCATCAAGGCATTAACTTCTCAAGGGAAAATGCAGGCCTGGGTTATGTCCAGCCTGCCCGTTGGCCTGATGCTGGTACTTAACCTGATTGACCCGGAATCCATGCGGTTTTTATGGGGAACACCCATGGGCTGGGCTGTGCTGGCCATTATTGTGGTGCTTGAAGTGGCCGGTGCGTGGATGATCAGAAAAATCGTGTCAATTGATATTTAGGAGCTGGCATTGAAGTTTTGGTTAAGTATAGGTGCTGCCGGTGTGTGTTTATTCCTGTGCGTGTTTTTATTGCTTAGGCCTGGCATGCAGGGTGCATCATTGCCCATAGGGAATTCACAGCCATGGCTGTTAAAGCTGCTTTGGCCCTGGATAGACCGTGTAGGGAGCTTCGCGCAGCCATTTTTGAGCTGGAAGTACCGGCTTCGAATTGATAAGGAATTACGGCATGCGGGGCTGGACCGCAAACTGAGCAGCATGAATATGAGTGCACTGCAGTTGCTGGCTGGCCTGGCAGGCACTTTGTTGGTGGTATTGGCGGGCATTAGATTATTGTCCTGGTCTTTGGGACTGTCTTTGTTTGTCGCGGTAGTGCCGGGTCTGTTTTGTAGCTGGCTTCCCCGGCATTGGGTGCGTTTGCAGGGCAGGAAAAGGCAACGCCAGATATTAAAGGCCTTTCCTTTCATGCTTGATATGACCACGCTGTGTGTAGAATCCGGGCTTAACCTGCAGGGGGCGCTAATCCAGACCACCAGGCTAAGCCCTGAAGGTCCTTTGCGTCAGGCACTTGGGCATGCCCTTAATGACATGCGTGCCGGTATGCCCCGGCTGGATGCCTTGCGTGTCATGGCAGACCGAACCGGGGTGCAAGCGTTGCGGCAATGGGTATCTGCCATGGCGCAAGCCGATGCATTGGGAATGGGGTTGGGGCCCATATTGCGGGCGCAATCCGATCAGCGAAGATCAGAGCGCTTTCTTCGGGCTGAAAAACTGGCCATGGAAGCGCCGGTTAAAATGCTGTTGCCTTTGGTGTTGTGTATCTTTCCTTGTACCTTTATTGTAATTGCCTTTCCAATAGGCATGAAATTGCTTAATTCAGGTCTGTCTTAATGCGGCTGTATCATGCAAATACTTTTTGGCAGCGCTTCAAAGGGCTGCTTGGCAAGAAAACCTGGCCTGCCAACCAGGCATTGTTGATTCGGCCATGTAACAGCGTACATACGGTTGGCATGCGGTTTCCCATATGCGTGATTTTTCTTGATCGTGATTATCAGGTGCTTAAAGTGTTGCCTTGCCTGAAACCATGGCAATTTGATTATTGTCGCCAGGCATATTGTGTGCTGGAGCTTGCCACTGGCGTTTTGTCTGATGGTGAGCCACTTTGCTTCAAACAGGCTTGCTGTCTGGTTGAGAGGATTTTTTCAACTGATGATAAAAAGGGAGGTAGTGCTCTTGTTTGAGCGCTTGAGCACAGTAGGATTGTGGTCATCAATCATTGGAGATGACATCTTAAATGGTAAAAATGCAAATATATTGTTTTATCTTAAAAAATAAGGCATCTGTTGAAACAATTTTTAACAGCTTTGTCGTAGAATAAATAGTTTATATTGATAGACATCGTTTTATGCTTGGCAATAATAGACGAACCGTTTTGTATGGGTTTATTTTTGGCCAGTGCTGGTTGCCAGGCTGGTTTTTTAATTTATAACTATTTAGCAGGGACAAATAAATGAGCTATAAAGCGCCAATTGCAGATATTTCCTTCAATCTGAATGATATGGGCTTACTGGATGAAGTCTTGCCATTGCCCGGTTTTGAAGATGTTTCTGAAGATGTGGTAGAGGCGGTGCTAGAGGAAAATGCCCGTTTCGTGGAAGAGGTGGTCGCCCCGCTTAATGTGGTTGGAGATCGTGAACATTCGATCTGGAACGATGGGCAGGTAAAAACGCCGCAAGGTTTCAAACAGGCTTTTGATATTTTTTCTGCCGGTGGCTGGCAAGGCTTGCAGCATGATGCTGAACACGGTGGCCAGGGCTTCCCCAAAGTGGTGGCAGCAGCCACCTCTGAAAACCTGAACGCTGCTAACCTGTCTTTTTCTCTATGTCCCCTGCTTACCGATGGTGCGATAGAAGCGATTACCCAGGCCGGTTCCCAAGCGCAAAAAGAAACGTTTATTCCTCCCATGCTTGAAGGGCGCTGGACTGGCACCATGAACCTGACCGAACCACAAGCCGGTTCGGATCTGGCTTTGGTTAATGCCAAAGCAGTGCCACAAGGAGATGACACCTATCGCATTTTCGGCCAAAAGATTTTCATTACCTACGGAGAGCACGATATGGCAGAAAATATCGTGCATTTGGTGTTGGCCCGTACACCCGGTTCGCCGGCAGGTATTAAGGGCATTTCCCTGTTTATTGTGCCTAAGTTCCTGGTTAATGAAGATGGCAGCCTGGGCAAGCGCAATGATGTCTGGTGTGCTTCACTGGAAGAGAAATTGGGGATCAATGCCAGTCCTACTGCGGTGCTGTTGTTTGGTTCAGGCAAGTCGGAAGTGGGCGAAGGTGCTATTGGTTATCTGGTGGGCCAGGAAAACCAGGGCCTTCAGTATATGTTTATCATGATGAATTCCGCCCGTTATAACGTGGGCATTCAGGGCATCGCCGTTTCTGAAAGAGCCTTGCAACAGGCTCAGGAATACGCGCAGGAAAGGGTTCAGAGCAATGCCCTTGAAGGGTCTGCAGGGCCGGTGCCAATTGTGAATCATCCTGATGTTCAACGCATGCTAACCACCATGCGTGGACTTACCGAGGGTGCCCGTGCAGTTGCCTTGTATGCGGCTCGTGCCAATGACCTGTCATTGAATCACCCCGATGAATCCATTCGGGGCAGTAATAAGGCCGTTTATGAGTACCTGGTGCCTATTGTTAAAGGGTTCTCTACCGAAAATGCCGTTGAAGTGGCTTCATTAGGGGTGCAGGTGCATGGGGGGATGGGTTTTATAGAAGAAACCGGTGCTGCCCAGTATTATCGTGATGCCCGTATTTTATCTATCTATGAAGGCACCACGGCAATCCAGGCCAATGATTTTGTGGGCCGCAAAACCTTACGTGACGGGGGAGCCGTTGCCAAGGAGTTTGTTAAAGCCATGCATGAAACCGTTGTTGAACTGGAACAACATGCCGATAGCAGGCAGCTTGCTTTCATTGCCGCCCAGCTGAAAATTGCCACTAAAGCTTATGAGGCAAGCATTGATTACGTGCTTGAAACCGCCAAAAATGGCAATATGCGAGCTGTCTTCATGGGAAGTGTGCCATTCCTGATGTTGTCCGGTTACGTACATGCAGGTTGGCAACTGGCTCGTGCCGCGCTTAAATGCCAGGGTCGTCATGACGCTTTTTACACTCAAAAGCAGGCGACAGCTGTTTTTTATGCCGCGCATTTACTGCCTCGCGTGTCTGCTTTGTCGGCAGCCGTATTGGCCGGAGATCTGGCCCAGGACAGTCTGGCTTATTTGAAAACTGTTTAACAGGATCGTTTTACCGGCTTTTTTTAGCCTGAAGAATTAGCTGTTGCGATCAATGAAACCGCTTACTCCTTTTTAGGGGTAAGCGGTTTTTTTGTTGTGTTTGCGCCAAGGATAAAATAAGCACTTGCTAAAAACACTGTATAAATATACAGTATTACTTATCGCAGGCATAGCTGCGATATCCCAGGTTAGGGTCCTGGTACTTCTGCCGGATGTGGTTATCGCCATATCCGGCAGTTCCGAATTTTCAGGAGGTTATAAATGCAAGCAGGTAAACTTTCTTCATCGGGTTCAATCAACCGTCATATGGCCAACGATATTTCCTGGTCTCCGTATGATCAAACATATGCCATGTTAAACAATCCAAAACTTCGTTGCCATTCGCGCAAAAATCAATTGACTGCAGGTCAAATGTTTCTGGATGTCTGTGCTGCCCTGGTGTGGGCGGTTACCATACCGCTTGTGCTGTTCCTGGGTATCATGGCAGGTTATTAAAAACATAACTGGTTATTTGTGGCTCTGTTGTACTTACGTGTTGTTAATAATAATTGGCATCTTCTGATGCCAATGTCTGCTACAGGTAAATAATTTTCGAACCGTCGATTCTGAAGACTTTCTTCCGTATTAGATCTTTAAGGATATTGTCAACTTCAGTGTCAGGTATTCCTCCTTGAAACTGAAACATAGCTCGAACAAAGTTTTTCATGGAGCTCTCTTTGGACGGTCTACTTTTTAACACTCGCTCTTGAACACTCGACATGACTTGAGCTTTTGTTGGGCTTGCTGACTCTTTTACTTGGGTTTTGGGCTTTTCCTTCTCCATCGCTTGCACAGATGTCTGAATTAAATATTGTGCCAACTTCATTTTCTCAAGTTGAGTCAGGTTTTCACATGCTAATTTAACTACTTCGTAACTCATTTGCTCACCTCATAAGAAAGCATTGATAATTTAAGATTGCACAGCTTCTCTTAGCCAGCGATCTTCCTCACCATAGCTTTTATCTTGCATCCATATATACCATGCTAGATAACGGCTAAGGTAGGCAGTACCAACTCCACGAAAACGATCTAACCATTCCTTCCAAAGACTTATAAATCCGTTTACATGTTGGATGTGATACACACCATCTATAACTCGACCATCTTGGGCTATGATTCGCTTATGATCGAGGTTTACATTCAGCTCTTTTACGATACTTTTGTATGAAAGGTTGCCGTCTGTACATAGACAGCAACCCTCTGTTAGTAAAGGCGATATTGCGTTCGATAGATTTTCTTTAGTGTTCTTTTTCATAACCTCATAAGAGAATCTATCTCCTCGTTGATATGATATCAGAATAGGCACTAACGGAGCTTTACCACCACCACGTTTACGAGGCTCTCTTGGCATTACTCTCTTACCTTTGAAGCTTTCTGGCAAAAACGCTTCATCAGCTTCAATGATCCCCGTAAAACTTGTAGGTTTGTTTTTGTCGGGCATTTGTAAAAAGCGGTGCCTCCAGAAAAATGCTGTCCTAAGATTAATATTTAAAACCTTTGCTATTTTTCTCAGAGCTACGCCTTCCCACATCATTGAAATGTATTCCAACCACTTATCTTCTTTTCGCATTCGATACAGGGGTGTTTCTGTTAGAGAGCAAAAGGTCTTGCTACAACTTTTGCATTTGTATCGTTGGATGCCTTTTGCTGTTACACCGTGCTTTATGAACTCCAACTCATTACAGTGAGGGCACTCAGAGACACAATCTTCACGATCTGCGATTACTTTACCTACCACATCTGAGTCGAGCTTTAGCTTAACTGTGTTATTCAGTCGCTTAGTATCTACATAGCTAAGAGAGGGGATAGCCTGTAGAATTACATCTAACTCAATGTTTTTCATTAGAAATGCCCTTAGTACAAGTTTTAACCGCATAACCAATTATAGTCAAACAACACAGAAGTACAACAGAGCCTTATTTGTACAGTTATTTGTACAGTATAGCGTATTTGGCTTCTATCAAGCGTCCAGATTTTAGGGTGCAGGCGTCATATCATTGGTACAAAGATACCGTCATATGTTGTACAAATATCACTTTTTATCGGGCATGAACCCACTTTAAACGGCTCAAGCATAAGAAAATACTGGCTTTTATCTGTTTTAGGCTTTATAATTTTCTGCTTTATTGTATTCATCCTCTGGCGGCTTTGCAGGTAAAGGGTTACTTGCAAGTACGGCATAAAAACAAATGCTTTGTATCAGTTTTTAGTCGTGAATGATGATTTAAGGAGTTCTTATGAACCTTATCGAACAACTCGAGAAAGAAGAGATTGATCGCTTGACCGGCGGCGAACCTGTTGTTGAATTTCAACCTGGCGACACTGTTATTGTTAACGTAAACGTTGTTGAAGGTACACGTAAACGTGTGCAGGCTTACGAAGGCGTTGTTATTGCCAAGCGTAACCGTGGTCTGAACTCAGCTTTCACCGTACGTAAAATTTCTTCTGGTGAAGCCGTAGAACGTACATTCCAGTTGTATGCGCCCACCATCGCTTCAATCGTTGTAAAACGTCGTGGTGATGTACGCCGTGCCAAACTGTACTACTTGCGCAACCGTTCAGGTAAAGCTGCTCGTATTAAAGAAAAACTGGTTCGTAAAACAGTGGCAGCATAATTTCATACTTTTTATGAAATTCAGTTGTCCCTGAAGAAGAAAGCACCTATAGTTTATAGGTGCTTTTTTTATTTCTTAGGGATTTATATTTGTCAAAAGAAATTCTCAGGCTTAGACAAAAAATAATACTGCCTTTCGACCCGCTTATTCAGCCTTGGACACCTGCCAGCGAAAACCTGTCTCCGGTGCCAGGTTCTTTATTGACTACCGATTTATTCCATAAGGCATTTGATCACCGTTTCGTTTGGCAGGCTGAGACCTTGCTGCATGACTGGAATGATGCCAAATTCATAGAACACCAAACCTATATTGATGCCGCCGTCCTGTTGCCACTGGTTTATGTCAATAATGAAATCCAAGTGATTTTAACCCGGCGTTCTTCCAAGCTTAAAAATCATGCCGGGCAAATCAGTTTTCCAGGGGGCAGGGTGGAAGAAAGCGATCAATCTGCCAAAGTTGCCGCCTTGCGTGAAACAGAAGAAGAAATTGGGATTCGGGCTTCTTATATTGAGGTGGTAGGCCAGTTGCCAGACCTGTTTACCGGTACGGGTTTTCTAATGAAACCGTATGTAGGCTGGGTGAATGAGGGTTTTTCAATACAGACAGACAGCAACGAGGTGGAAGAGGTTTTTTATGTGCCACTGTCTTTCTTAATGGATCCGCGCAACCATCGTCTGCATAATGCAAAATTGCCCGACGGGACGGTGCGCTATTATTTTTCAATGCCCTGGAATTCCTATTTTATATGGGGGGCAACCGCATCGGTAATTAGAAATCTTTATCATCGTTTGCACCAAGCGGCTCTTTAAACCGGTATTGAAAGCCGCCCGGTTTTATTCAGCATAGGCCGAATAAATTAATACCGTGTAGCACTCTGGTTTTCAAGCAGGATTCGTTCATAAAGTTCATGCCGTTTTGGGCTTATTATTCCCTGCTTTAGTGCGCCCAGTACCCCACATCCCGGTTCATGCAAATGGGTGCAGTTGTAAAATCGACACGACTCAATATGTTCCTTGAACTCAGGAAAGCCATTAGCCACATCAGTTTGCGTTAAATGGTAAAGGCCAAATGCCTGAAATCCCGGAGAGTCTATCAGGCAACCAGTCTGGTTGGGCAAGTGATACAGGCGGGTACTTGTCGTTGTGTGTTTGCCTGTGCCTAATGCTACAGAGTGTTCTTGGGTATGGGCCCGGGCGTGCGGAATAAGCACATTTAAAATACTGGATTTACCCATCCCGCTTTGCCCAAGCAGCAGGCTGGTTTTATCTTTCAGTAATGGCAGCAGATCCTGTTTTAACTGTTCAGGTTCATAAATGCTGCCTGAGATAATGGGAACACCCAGTTTGCGGTAAATTTCAAGGGACTCCTGCGCGCGAGCCAGGCCGCTGGTCAGGTCGGATTTATTAAGCAGGATAATCGGGCTGATGTTAGCGCTCCAGGCGCCGGTTAAGGCACGACCGGTAAGGTCTTCAGAAAAAACCGGTTCAGTGGCCACTACAATCAGTAACTGGTCTACATTGGCGGCAAATTGCTTGGAACGCATTTCATCCGAGCGGTAGAGCAGGTTTTGCCGTTCCAGTGTTTCTTCAATACTGCCTTCGTCCTCTCCTTGTGGCTGTATGCGAACAAAGTCGCCAACGCAAATGCCGGTTTTTTTACCCCGGGTGTAGCATTGCCGGGTTTGTCTATTTTCCAGTTCAACAATGTAATGCCTGCCGTGTGCTGAAATAACGCGTCCTTTCATGTCTTACGCCTTTGAGCCGGTTAGGAGATGCTGGATACGTACAGATGCCGGCGGGTGGCTGTCATAAAACGCGGAATGTATCGGGTCTGGCGTAAGGGTTGCGGCATTGTCGTCATAAAGTTTGACCAGTGCTGAAACCAGTGAGTGGGCATCGGCCTGTTGGCTGGCATACTGATCGGCCTGGAATTCGTCTTTGCGGGAAAACCAGCTTGCCAGTGGTGACAGCAGGAAAGTAAATACCGGTACGGCCATGAAAAACAGCAGGAGTGCCAGCGCATCATTGCTGCGTTCCAGTGATGGCATTACACCCAAGCCCTCGTAGAACCAAAGGGTATTTTTAACATAGCCCAGCAAGGCAAAAAACACCAGGGCAATAAAGAAGCTGCCGGCCATCCGCTTGATAATGTGTTTGTGCTTGAAGTGACCCAGTTCATGGGCAAGGACAGCTTCAATTTCAGCGCCGTTCAGTTTGTTCAGCAAGGTGTCGAAAAATACAATGCGCCGTGATTTGCCAAAGCCGGTAAAGTAAGCATTGCCATGGGCGGAGCGTTTTGATCCGTCCATCACAAACAAACCGTTCAGGGTAAAGCCGCAACGTGTAGCCAGTTTATTGATGCGTTTTGCCAGTTCAGGATTGTCAAGTGGCGTGAATTTATTGAATAGCGGTGCGATAAAAGTGGGGTACAAATACAGGATCAGTACATTGAATCCGACCCAAAGCGCCCAGGCCCAGAGCCACCAGGCATTGCCCGCTTCAGCCATGAGCCATAAAATGGCGGCCATTAAGGGCAGGCCAAGCATTAGGCTGATGACAATTCCCTTGATGGCGTCGCTAATGAATAATTTAAGGGTCATGCGATTGAAACCGTATTTGGCTTCAAGCTTGAATTGACGCCATAAACTGAAGGGCAGGTGTAGCAGCCCGGTAATAATGCTAACCGAAGCAAGCAAGGTCAGTTGACGCCACATGTCGGTTGAAAACTGCTGTTGCAGGAACAGATCCATCAGGTGCAAACCACCTAACAGGGTAAAGCCGACCAGGATCATTGCATCGCAGATCCACTCTGTTATCCCCAGTCTCATGCGTTCAATCGTATAATCAGCTGCCCGCTGGTGGCTACGCAGGCTTATTTTTTCAGAGAATTCTGCCGGTACCGCATCGCGGTGTTGACTGACATAACGTATTTGACGGCTTGAAAGCCATAGCTTGACGATGGTTTCAAGGCCAAGAAACAAGATAAATAAGAATGTAAACAGCGTGGTTGTCATATGTTAATGATTGCTCTGTGCGAAAATAATGAAACTCAGTATTAAGGATAATGAAAATGGCAGTTAATGATTTACGTCTGGTTTGGTTGGATATGGAAATGAGCGGTCTGGATCCTGAAAAAGAAAAAATTCTGGAAATAGCCGTTGTTGTGACCGAACCGGATCTTACTATTGTGGCTGAAGGGCCTGTTTTGGTCGTCCATCAACCTGATAGTGTATTAGATGCCATGGATAAATGGAATACATCTACGCATGGTAAAAGTGGATTAATTCAAAAAGTTAAAGATTCCACTTTAACAGAAGAGCAAGCGGAAGATATTTTGATTGAATTCCTGTCTCAATATGTCCCTAAAGGTGCTTCGCCGCTATGTGGGAATACCATTAGCCAGGATCGCCGTTTCATGTTCAAGTACATGCCCCGTTTTGAACAGTATTTTCATTATCGCAACCTGGACGTCAGCACGTTTAAAGAGCTTTCCCGCCGCTGGAAACCCGAAGTTTACAAAGGTTTCGCCAAGAAAAGCAAGCATGAGGCGCTGGCGGATATTCATGAGTCAATTGAGGAAATGAAGCACTATCGGGAACACTTTATTAAATTGTAAACGTATCAGGGTGTTGGCGAAAAGATGAATACATTAATCGGGCAGGCGGTTCCACCGGGAATAGCCGGTATTGGTACAGACTTGATCTACATTCAACGGATACAGGCGTCTTATGACCGTTTTGGCATGCGTTTTGCTAAACGTATTCTAGGGCCTGAAGAAATTATCAAGTTTGAGGGGCGCTATCGGCGCGATGCGGCCCGGGGTATCCGTTTTCTGGCTACGCGTTTTGCCGCCAAAGAAGCTTTTTCCAAGGCAATCGGGCTTGGTATGCGCATGCCCATGTATTGGTCTGGTATGCAAACCTTGAATGCAATCAGCGGCAAACCCATGGTAGTACTGGCTGAACCGCTTAAAACCTGGTATGAAGAACGGTTCGGTGCAGCACATGTTTCTGTTACCGACGAATCTGATCTGGCCATGGCATTTGTCCTGGTTGAATCTAAAAAAGGACAATAATATGCAGTCATTGGCAGTGCCAGCCTTACCGCCTGGGCCAGTTATGGTTGATGTACAGGGCACGCAGCTTACCAACCGCGAAAAAGAACGCTTGCGGCATCCTTTGGTGGGGGCGGTTATTTTGTTTGCCCGCAATTATGAAAGCCCAGAGCAGCTACAGGCGCTTACACGGGATATCCATGACACCCGGAATGCCCCCCTGTTAATTGCGGTTGACCACGAAGGTGGTCGGGTTCAGCGTTTTAAAACCAACGGTTTTACGCATTTACCCAGCATGCGGGAATTAGGTCAATATTGGGAACAAAGTCCGCAGCAGGCCGTTCGTGCCGCTACTGAGCTGGCTTATGTCATTGCGGCCGAGTTGCGTGCCTGTGGCGTTGATTTTACTTTTGCGCCGGTACTTGATCTGGACTATGGAGTAAGCCAGGTGATTGGCAGCCGTTCTTTTCACCGTGATCCCAAGGTGGTGACCACACTGGCACGCGCCATTATTCAGGGGCTTTCCTTGGCGGGTATGGCCGCCTGTGGCAAACATTTTCCGGGGCATGGTTTTGTTGAGGCCGATTCCCACCTGGCCATTCCGGTTGATGAGCGCTCCCTGGATGAAATTCTCAATGAAGATGCCATGCCTTATCAGTGGCTGGGTGATAGGGTGCTGCCCGCCGTTATGCCTGCTCATGTTATTTATCCCAAGGTAGATCATTCTCCGGCCGGATTTTCCCGTAAATGGGTACAGGACATCCTGCGTCAGCAACTTGCCTATAATGGGGTAGTGTTCTCTGATGATCTCACCATGGAAGGCGCCTCGGTGGCCGGTGATATTGCGGCACGTGCACAGGCTGCCTTGCTGGCCGGATGCGATATGGTGCTGGTTTGCAACCGTCCTGATCTGGCCGATGATTTACTGGAGCGGCTTGAATTTTCGATCTCCAGCCAGTCCATCGAACGGATTCAGCACTTGATGCCTAAGACGCCTTTCATGAATTGGGAAGCCTTGCAATTAAATAAGCGGTACCAAGATGCCCGAGCCTTTCGATATAAAATCGTTTCTGAATGACCTGCCTCATTTGCCGGGTGTCTACAGGCACCTGGATGAAAATGATGTGGTGCTTTATGTGGGCAAGGCGCGTGACCTGAAAAAAAGGGTTTCTTCCTATTTTCAGAAAACGCCGTCCAGTCCGCGTATTGCGCATATGGTGGCTCGCGTGGTGCGCCTGGAAGTTACCGTTACACGGTCAGAGGCCGAGGCCCTGATTCTTGAAAATAATCTCATCAAGACGTTACGGCCACGCTATAACATCCTGTTCAGGGATGACAAGTCCTATCCTTATTTAATGATCAGCGATCATCTGTTTCCGCGGATTGTGTACTATCGTGGCAGCACTAGCAAGAAAGGACGTTTTTTCGGGCCTTATCCAAACTCTTGGGCAGTGCGGGAAACCATTCAGATACTGCAAAAAGTGTTCCGCTTGCGCACCTGTGAAGATACGGTATTTGCCAATCGTTCACGTCCCTGTTTATTGCACCAGATTGGACGCTGTTCAGCGCCTTGTGTGAAAGCCCTTTCCGAAGAGGCATATCGGCAGGATGTAGAAAGGGCGGTCCGTTTTCTGGATGGTCAGGCCAATGATGTCATTGAGGATATTGAAAAACGCATGATGGCGGCTTCCGATAATCTTCAGTTTGAGCAGGCGGCCGTCTTGCGGGACCAGATGCATGCCCTGGCCACTGTTTTGCATCAGCAATCCATGGAAGAGGCGGGCGGCGGCGATGTCGATATTATTGCGGTGGAAATGTTGGGCGGCAAGGTATGTGTCAATTTGGCCATGGTGCGTGGTGGACGTCATCTTGGTGACAAGGCTTTCTTCCCGGTCCAGACCGATGGTGATACGCCTGCTGATATATTAAATGTCTTTGTGGCCCAGCATTATCTTGAGAACGTAATGCCTGCGATGTTGGTTTGCTCTCACCCTTTGGCGGAGCCTGAGCTGCTGGATATGCTTAATGAACATGCCGGTGGCAAGGTGAAGGTCCGTTTGCTGACGCGTGTGCAGGGCGTTAAAAAAGCCTGGCTTGAGCAAGCTACGAAAAATGCCCAGTTGGCGCTGTCCCGTGTACTGTCCGAGTCTACGGCAAAGGCGGCACGTACGTTGGCGCTGGCTGAATTGCTTGGGCTGGATACCGATGAAAATGCCCTGGATGAAATGCGTATTGAATGTTTCGACATTAGCCATACGGCAGGAGAGGCGACTCAGGCTTCCTGTGTGGTTTATCTTCATCATGACATGCAACCATCGCATTATCGTCGTTACAATATTGCTGGTATTACCCCGGGTGATGACTATGCCGCCATGCGCCAGGTGCTTAACCGCCGGTTTTCCAGGGTCGCTGATACAGAATCGCCCATGCCCCACGTGGTATTAATTGATGGTGGCAAGGGGCAGGTTGAAATTGCCCGCCAGGTATTTGAAGAGTTGGGTCTGGATACCAGCGTAATTGTTGGCGTGGCCAAGGGAGAAGGACGTAAACTGGGGCTTGAGACCCTGGTGTTTACCGATGATCGTGCACCGGTGGCGCTGGGTCTGGGATCCCCGGCCCTGATGCTGGTGGCCCAGGTGCGTGATGAGGCGCACCGCTTTGCCATTACCGGCATGCGGGCCAAGCGGGCCAAAACCCGTAATGTATCCAGACTCGAGGAAATCGAGGGGGTTGGCACAAAACGCA
>Ga0265293_10004343_pt1 | contig 25096 bp, 30 predicted proteins | sample Munlanlewell138R_FD_192505 | JGI IMG/M metagenome (GOLD analysis project Ga0265293, IMG submission 192505) | Leachate microbial communities from a municipal landfill in Southern Ontario, Canada - Leachate well 138R | ecosystem: Engineered > Solid waste > Landfill > Unclassified | place: Canada...
GAAGAGCTTAAAAAGGCTGAAGAAGGCAATAAGGAATTTGCCGAAATGATAGACAGAAAAATAAGAGCCTATTCCCCCGAACCGGGCGCTTGGACAATAAGAGATAATAAGCGGGTAAAGCTCCTTGACGCCGAGCTGAAAAATGACGGTTCGCTTAAATTAAAATCAATTCAAGTCGAAGGAAAAAAACCAATAATAATATAATGAATTTTCTCCAATCGCTTTTCCTTGGAGCTGTCCAGGGATTAACCGAATTTCTCCCTGTTTCAAGCTCCGGGCATTTAGTTTTTTTCCAGCAAATTTTCGGCGTCGGCGAAGAAGCTCTCGCTTTTGATATCGCTATGCACGTTGCGACCCTTATTGCTGTTGTCGCTATTTTTTGGAAAGAGCTCCTTTATATGCTTAAAAAGCCCTTCAGTAAAATTACCCTCCTCGTAGTTATGGCGACTATCCCGACAGCAATTATCGGCTTTGCCTTCCGCGAATTTTTTGAATACGCTTTTTCTTCCGGAGTATTCCTTGGAGCATGCTTTATGATTACCGGACTTGTCCTTTTTTATGCCGACCGTTCCAAAAAGCTTAGCCGTTGCGGAAAAGACTCTGAAAGTATGAGTTTTATGGACGCAATAATCATAGGGCTTGCCCAAAGCTTTGCTATCATCCCCGCTATTTCCCGTTCCGGATTAACTATATCCGCCGGACTATTCCGCGGATTAAAAAAAGAATTTGCCCTTAAATTTTCATTCCTTATGTCCGTACCGGCAATATTGGGCCCGGCAGTTATAGACGCCAGAAATATAACCACTCAAGCAATAACAAGCGTAGGCATCGCGCCCCTTATTGGCGGAATGATAGCCGCCGGAGTAACCGGATATTTTGCTATCCGCTTTATGCTTGAATTCTTTTCCCGCGCCAGCCTTAGAGTTTTTTCGTATTACTTATTTGTCCTCGGCGGTCTAGTTCTCGCAGACCAGCTCTTCTTCGGAATATTTTTTGAAAAAATAATATAAAAACAGTTGCGATTCAACGCATTGAGCTAATATTTTTTCTGTCATTTCTTCCCTTCTCTGTCATTCCCGAAAATTGCGTTAGCAATTTATCGGGAATCCAATCTTTAATCAATATATTTCTCCGCTAATTCATTAATCTTTTCCCAATCTAAATTTCTAAAGAATGCCTCTATATATCCCTTCCGATTTGTTCCGTAATCCATATAGTAAGCGTGCTCGTAAACATCTAAAGGTATTATCGGAACCGTCCCGGCGATAATGCCTACATTATGCGCATCGGCGCTGTAATTCTTTAGCACTTTCTCATCCAGATCATAGCTCGTTATCACCCAGCCTCTCGCAGAAAGTCCGGCAGCTGTCATATCTTCTTTCCAAGATTCAATTGAACCAAAATCCCTAATTATCATATCAGCAACTTTTCCTACTGGCTCTCCATTACCTCCCAATATTCCAAAGTAAATCGCGTGCAATTTCATTCCATCGATAGCAAATGATTCCTGCCTCTTCAACTCCCCTATTTCGCTATATGTAGTATTAGCCGACTCCTTATCAGCCGAAGCAATTTTTTCCCTTATCTCATTGGTCTTTTTCACATAACCCTCATAAAGCTTAAAGTGTTCCTCGATAGCTTTAAGTGAAATGCCGTCAAGATCCCTTGTAATTGCAAGCTCGTTTGGAACGAATAAATTAGTCATATATATGCTAAAAAGTTATTGATAATGGCTTTGTATTATTATACTATATGGTTGCCTTAGTTATATTCTGTCATTCCTATTTCCCTTCGTCATTCCCGAATTCCTTTCTATCATTCCCGCGCCGTGCCCTTCCAAAGCCCCTGGCGAAGGAGGAAAGGCGGGAATCCAGTAAAAAACAAGGTTTTAAAAATAATGCCAGATCGTCTTATGGCTTGTCTCGCCGAATTCTAAGTTTACGAAGAATGAGGCGGATAGGACACATGCCTCTTTTAAAAATGTTCTGGGTATACATACTCAAAAGTAATAAATTCGATAAAACTTATGTCGGCATACCCGACAACATCGAAAAACGCCTTAAAGAACATAATGAAGGTCATAGCTCTTATACTAGAAAATATAGACCTTGGTCGCTTATCTATTCGGAAGAATTAGAAAATCGGAAAGATGCGCGGATAAGAGAAAAATGGTATAAAAGTTACGCTGGCAGAAAAGCCATCAAAAATATTATTAACAATAAATTATTGCCGGATCGTCTAATGGTAGGACACACGCCTCTGGAGCGTGGTATCTTGGTTCGAATCCAGGTCCGGCAGCACTTCGACAAGCTCAGTGCTTTTGCGCCACAATATATATGTGGCGTGTTTTGTATATATTCTTCTTTGCGATAATCGAAAATATTACGTCGGTATAACCGATGACTTAGAGCGACGCATAAAACAACATAAGAATAAGCACTCTCCATATACCAAACAATTTTCGATTATTGAACTCGTATATTCAGAAAAGTATGAAAATAGAAGTAAAGCAGAATTGAGAGAATATCAAATAAAAGGTTGGTCTATCGCAAAGAAGAAAGCGTTGATATCAGGAAATAAAGAGTTGTTAATAAATCTAAGCAAAAGTACTGGGCGTGACGGAGTCCTTTCAGATCAGTAGAATGATAGTGAGCCTGTCGAACTATCCAGGTCCGGCAGCCAAGTTGAGCGCGGTTTCTTGCGACCGAGACGCATAGAAATAATACATTAAGAAATGTCGAATAATACTATCAATAACTATGTCAAGAATTAGAAATCCGTTAAAAATCTTTTTTGAGACCCTAGTCGTAACACTTGTATTATCTTTTGTTTTTTATCAAATATTCGATTTTGAGAAAACGGTGATATTTACTATCTGTCTCTTAGCAGCAATTATTTCAGGTTTCTGTGTAAGTATTGAAAATACTATTATAATCACAGATAAAACAGATAAAGTCGAATAAATCATAAGGTTAAAAGAGTTTATAAATTAATTATTAGGATGCAAACTTTATTTAGATTTGTTGCCAATAATAAACTCTCATATACATAAATTGATATGAGTCTTAAAAACCCAAAGTTTATAAAGTTTTATAAAGAGCTATTTCATAAAAACGGAGAAAATTTAGATAACCTTACTAAAACTTTAGATGAGGTTGATAATAAAAAGCTGCAAGAAATAACTCATTTCTATTACTTTATTTGTAGCCCCGAGGATAAAGAAGTTCGCGACGAGCTGATAATTATTGGCATTACTTCAATAATGGAGGCTCTCATGCAAGATCCTAAATATATTGATATATTTTCTTATTTTGATTCAGTCTATCCAAAACAAAATAAAATAGATGACTTTAAAGAATTTAAAAGGGGATATCTAAATAAATATGGAGCAACTCGTAAGGTAAAATCCTATATTAATACCTATTTATCAGAAACAGATAAAGAAGACCTCATATCCAGTGTAGATGTATGGGATAACAAAAAGAAAAGTTTTAATACGCTTAAAAATATCAACGAGTTTAGTGATCTTCTCTATCGTATGCGTTCAGAATTCGTTCATGAAGCAAAAATGGAACATTTAAATCTGGCCGGATGTTCTTTCTCAGTAACAGTAGTCGATAAATGTGTATTTAAAATAAAAATAAATATTAGAGAATTTAAAAAGATATTTGAGAGGAGTTTTGTAAAATATTGGTTAAGTAAATGTAAGTGATCAAAAAATATATATGTATTAATTTTTAATCTATTCAAGACGCGTCGATAAAATATCAAAATTAGCCTAAAATTAAAGTAATGGAACCTAACTTTGCATCAGAAATGATTGGAGTTTTTATAAATACGCTTTTACAGATGTTCTTCAAATTATGGTATCTTTGGCTAATCGTCTTGGTAGTCGCCTTTATTCGAATCTTCTTTGATAGAATATTGCCAAAAATAATAAGAAAACATCGAATTAAAATCTCCCGTAAGGCCGGGAGTGAGTGGCTCTCCGATAGAGATTTTTTACAGGAGCTAAAAAGGATGAATCCATCAGATTTCGAAGAATATACAGCCGAATTATTCCGTAAGTTAGGATATAAAGCTAAAGCGGTTGGACACTCTCATGATGGTGGGATAGATGTTGTCGCCGAGAAAGATGGCATCCCCCACTATATTCAATGCAAAAGATATAACCATAAGGTTCCGGTAAAAGAGATCCGTGATTTTTATGGCGTTATTGCCGGGAAAATAGCAAAGGGAACAGGCTACTTTGTCACCACTGACAGTTTCACCCTGGAAGCGGAAAAATTTGCCGAAGATAAGCCTATTGAACTTGTAGACGGGTACAAACTCGTCGAATACGATAAAATGGCTAATAGTTAAAATAGATTTATTAAAGTAGATTTTTAATATATCATTAAAAATAAATCCTATATAAAAATTAATTTTAATAAAATGGAAATAATTAATTACACTTCAATAATTTTGGAAGCAGTCGTGGCAATATTTGGTATCGCAATCGCCTTAAAGAAAAAGCATATTTACGGATGGGGTATCGCCCTCACCTTTTTTATTTACGTTTTTTACGACCTAGCCAGGATTAAAAGCTGGCAAGTTCCATCCTCGATAATGTCCTTAAGCTTCCTCATAGCCACAATTTCTGCCTTATTCGCAGTCTGCTTAATTTATAAAAATAAATAATATGATAACTACTATCGGCCTTTTTATAATCGCTCTCGGCTGGTTATACCAGCTAATCCCCATAATAAAAGGAAAAATAAATGTTCAGCCGACTTTCGTGGGCCTCTACTCTCTCGGAGTATTCTTCCTAATTATCGGATCAGGCGAAATTAGTATTTCTAACTTTATATCCCCTAACGGATTATCGCTTTTTCTTTCTCTAATTATCTTTTGTCTTTTATTTAAAAAGAAAAAATAAATAAAATTTTAAAAGAAGGATATAATAAAATTATGAAACACAACATCTATAAAGAAGGCAGTAGTGCTGTATACGGCCTCGGACTTATCGGCGCAGCCGTCCATTTTATCAGCCACGCAGATACTTTTTGGGTCGGAGTTCTCGGCTTTCTTAAAGCCCTCGTTTGGCCAGCCTTCCTTATTTACCAAGCATTTGAATTTTTATTGAAATAATCGGCACAGTATAAGCAAAATATAAAACCCCGCTTAAAAAACGGGGTTTTATATAGAATAATCTATATATTTAAAGCTCGTCTATTAAACTATCTATCTCTTCAAATTCGCCGTCTATCTCGTCCACGTTAATTCCTTCTAAAGCGTTATCTATAGATTCGGTAGTGTCATCCTCAAGCTTAATAACATCCTCTTCTTGTTGCTGTTCTCCCTCCGGCACATCCGCTTTTTTATTAGCAGTATAAAACCACCAAACTCCATACCCGATAGCGGCAAGAATTGCCAAAGAAATTATTGTTTTTATTAATTTCATTTTTTTATATTTTTTTATTCTTCAGTCTCAATATCCAAGTTATCAATTCCCTGTATTTCGCCAAGAAGCATAGCTGCGTTTGAAACCGCTTCCTTAACTCGCTGAACTTCGTTCCTGACTACTTGCAAATCATTCCTTAATGCTTCCCTTACATAACTTAATTCACCGCCTAGATTATCTTCTGTTAAGTTGCCGTCAATAATATAAGTGGTTGCAGCTTGGCTAACTATATAGCTCCTTGCAGAAGCTATTTGTTCCTGGGCAGACGCAATGGCATTGCGAATGCCAGAAACATCTTTCCCATCTACCGCAGCTTTTTCCGTCCTCGATATTATCCCTTCCAAAACCGCCTCTATATTATTCAAAACATTAGCCATGCGGTTTGTATAATTCGCATTAAGATCATCTATTTTTTCGGCAAAACTTAATACCAAATTTCTTTTTCTTTCCTCTTGGATATTCTGTATCCTTTCTTGAAGTTCCTGCCTGTTTTCCTGGATTAAAACTTCGGCTTCTTGCCTCCTTTCTCGTATCTCATTTCTGAATTCTTCTCTGTTTGAAATAATCTCGTTCTTAGCTTCTCCTATCCTGTTTTCTATTGTTTCCATCGCCTCTTCCCTCACTCTTAGCATAGCCTCCTGCGCTGCTTGCGGAGTAAGGTTTGCGTTCTGCTGTATCTGAAGCAAGGAATCATGCAAGTCTTCGCGGATAGATTCTGTCTGTCCCTGCATAGACTGCCTTAAACTTTTGCTCTGTTCTGAAAAAATCTCCTTTGCTTCATTCATATTTTGCAAAGTTCTCTGCCTCATGCTCCCAAGAGACCCCTGTATATTCTGTAAAAAAGAACCGGTTACGTCCTGGACTAAAGAAGGAGCCATTTGATTTTGTTGCTCTTGCCCGGAAAAGAGCTGTACCTGTTGGCCGTTTACTGTTTGCACAGCAACTGCAGGAGCCAAAACAAATACGGCAATACCAAGCAATATTGTTATTATTTTCTTCATATACTATATACTATCCTTAAAAAAGAAACTTGTTTAATTATTTATCCACAAACCGCAAAAATAAAAAAGAGCCGGTTAGCCGGCTCTCCTCTGTTTTTTATTATACTTTTCTCTGGTAGCTTGCGCTCCTTTCATATGTTTCTGTTCAAAATGACAATCCAATACTTTCCGAACTTCTTTTGCAATCCCGGCATCTAGCTTTTCCAGCCTTATGGTTACATCCATATCAACAGTCGTCTTGCTCCAATGTGTTTTTTCCGCAATCTCGCGAACAGTCATGCCCTCGTCAATAACAAGGCAAGCATGTTCAAAAATTCTTTCAAACATCTCGTCTTCAGTCAGCTTATAAATCACATCCTGCACCTCCTTCTTCTTTTGTTAAAGCCAGCTTAAAATGGCATTTTAGCCTTAAAAAGTCAATTTAACGTAAATTCTAAAAACTCCCGCCCTGCAAACCGGCAGATAGCGGGAGCTGTTTTAATTGCTCTCTTTTTTAGTAAACGTTAAAACTTTTTTCGTGTATTGTGGAAGGAGTATCAAGAAAAGCGCCGAACCTCATCCAAGACGGCGTAAACTTCATAAACGTTATCGGTTCTTGGGCAACATACATTTTTTGCGTCGGATCAGCGGAAAGTATGGCGCCTTTTGCTTTCTGGGCTTCCTCTCCTTCAAGAATAGCAATATTTCCATCCATTTGGACTGTAATCATTTTTTCCGAATCAGCAAAAACAACAGACCCTGCTGAATTTTTTCTTATATTTTCTATCTTTCTGCTATTGGAATTAGTAGATAAATAAACTGAAAAATCATCGTTGGTAAATCCGTATACCATCGCTGCCTCGGTCTTGCCATTACTATCTGCAGTGGCAATAACGCAAGGACGCATTGACTTCATAAAATCTAATGCTCTTTTTTCTATATCGCTCATAGGGCAATTATAACATAGGAGCTCTTCAGTATATAATAAACTCATGCTTCAAAAAGAGAATAATAAATGGCTCTGGGCAACCATAGCAATCATAATCATTTTCGGCATAGCAACAGGAATAACCCTTTTATATCCGCAAAAAAAAGAAGCAGCTGTTTCTAATTTTACGGAGTGTAAAGAAAAAGGTTATTTAATAACAGACAGCGATCCCCGGCAATGTCATACTCCTGATGGGAAAATATTCACAGAAGGCGTCGGACCAACTCTTAGCGAAAAAGATGATCTTATACAGCTCGAAACCCCAAAACCCAATGAAACAGTCAGCTCTCCCATCGCTATAAAAGGAAAGGCAAGAGGTTTCTGGTTTTTTGAAGCCTCATTTCCAGCCAGCATAATCTCAACTGAAGGAAATATTATCGGCCAAGGAGCAATTATGACAGCAGATAATTGGATGACTGAAGATTTTGTTAATTTTGCGGGTGAAATAAATATCAGCGACTCATCATACGAAGGCAACGCCATATTGATACTGGGAAAAGCCAACCCTTCAGGCCTGGCAGAATTTAGCGACAATCTTAGCGTTCCTATAAGGATATATTCAAATACTGAAACAATTACAGACGAAAATATTCCCCAACTTTAATATGGCAACTAAAAATACCCACTATGCATACCTTATGCCTAGCGGAGAAAAAGGCATTTTAACCTCTTGGGAAAAATGCAAAGAAAAAGTACAAGGCATAAAAGGATCCAGATATAAAGGATTTAAAAATCGCGAAGAAGCCGAGTTATGGCTTTCTTCTGGCGCCCTTTACGATATAAAAACAAAAATGCCTGCTAAAAAAGGCATATATTTTGATGCCGGCACAGGCAGAGGCGAGGGCGTTGAAGTAAGCGTTACCAACGAAAAAGGAGAGGATCTCTTAAGCCAAATAGTTCCAAAAGAGCTTATCAACAAACACGGCAAACACTTGCTTCCAAAAGGAAAAACCAATAACTACGGCGAGCTCCTTGCCTGTTTGTTTGCAATCCAGATAGCAAAAAAGAAAAAAATAAATAAAATATTCGGCGACAGCAAGCTTGTTATAGACTACTGGTCAAAAGGCCATATTAAAAAAGATATTAACAAAGACACTATTGAGCTTGCTTATTCCGTAAGAGATGAAAGGAAAAAATTCGAAGAAAAAGGAGGAGAGATTATCCATATTTCCGGAGATGAAACCCCCGCCGATCTCGGATTTCACAGATAGATTCTCTCAAAGTATTTTTCCTTCGGCTTTATAAAATTTTGCCTGTAGAACACTATGTTTCTACAGGCAAAATTAATATTTCACGATTCAGATTTAACAATCCACGATTTATAACTCAAGCTCTCTTTCTATTTCCAGCAGCCTATTATACTTCGCTGTTCTCTCGCTTCTTGCCGGCGCTCCGGCTTTTATCTGGCCCGTCCCGGTTGCAACAGCAAGATCGGCGATAAAAGAATCTTCAGTCTCGCCGCTTCTATGGGATATTATCGCTTTCTGCCCGCTTTCTTTTGCAATTTTTATCGCTTCTATTGTTTCTGTTAAAGTTCCTATTTGATTTAATTTTATCAGCACGGCATTAGTAGCCTTTTCCTCTATTCCCCTGCTTATTCTTGAAACATTAGTAGCGTAGAGATCATCGCCTACTATCTGTATTTTATTTCCCATTTCTAAAGTCATATCCGAAAAAGCCTTCCAGTCATCTTCAGCAAAAGGATCTTCTATGCTTGATACGTGATTTAAGTTCGTTATTTCCTTGTAAAAATCCAAGAGTTCCGAAGAAGACATTTCCTTATTTTCTTTTTTTAATAAATACTTGCCATCTTTATAAAATTCCGATGCAGCAGAATCTATGCCAAAAGCTACATCTTCTCCAAGCGAATAGCCGGAAACAATAACCGCTTCAGACATTAAGCTGAAAGGGTGCTTATTGTCATTAAAAGCCGGAGCAAATCCCCCTTCATCTCCAACGTTGGTAGATTGCCCGTTCTTTCTTAATATTTCTTCAAGTGAAGCATATATTTCCGAACACATTCTCAATGATTCTTTAAAAGAAGATTTTCCTTGCGGTATAAGCATATATTCCTGTATGTCTGCCGCCCAATTAGCATGCCTGCCGCCATTCATTATATTCATCTGCGGAATAGGAATAGATATTTCTCCTTTTGATAATCCGTTTAAATATTCATAGAGAGGCTTGTCGGAAGAAATCGCTCCAGCGCGCGCCACAGCCAAAGAAACAGCCAATATCGCGTTTGCCCCAAGGCGGCTTTTATTATCCGTACCATCCAGCTCAATCATTTTTTTATCAATTTTTTCCTGATCTCTGGCATCCATTCCAGATATCGCTTCGGCTATTTCAGTTTTAATATTATTAACGGCATTTAATACGCCTTTGCCTCCATATCTTTTTCCGTCCCCGTCTCGAAGCTCTACTGCTTCGTATCGGCCCGTTGAAGCCCCGGAAGGAACCAAAGCCGAGCCGATTATCCCGTTTTTAAGCTCTATATACGCTTTAACAGTCGGGTTTCCCCTACTATCAAGCATTTCAATTGCATTTACAAATTTAATCTTCATTGCGTTTAATTATACCACTCTAAAACGCGCATACCCACCCGAATTTAATACAAAACCGCCGACATAAAATCGGCGGTTTTGATTAGTTGCTTAAATTTATATTTATTTTTTTGCCATATTCTCAAAAGCCCTAAGAACTTCCACTGGCAAAGCAAATACAACTGTATTTGACTGATCAGAACTAAGATCATTAATAGACTGCAAGGTCCTTAAATGCATAGCCCCGCTCGAAGCTGATAAAAGTTCGGCAGCCTTTGCCATATTTTCAGCAGCAGCAACTTCTCCCTGCGCCTTAATAATGACAGCTCTTTTTTCTCTTTCTGCCTCGGCCTGCTTTGCTATGGTCCTCTCCATTTCTTCCGGCAAAGAAACATCTTTTAACTCGACATTCTCAACCTTAATGCCCCAATTATCGGTAGCTACATCAACTATCTGCCTAATTCTCTCGGATACCCTATCCCTCTGGCTAAGCAGTTCGTCAAGCTCCACTTCTCCAACAACGTTTCTCATTGTAGTTTGGGCAAGCTGGGAAACGGCGTAATAAAAATTCTCTACCTCTATTACCGCTTTGGCGGCATCAGCCACCTTATAATAAATAACCGCATTAACCTTTACCGGTATATTGTCTTTGGTTATTGCCTGCTGGTCAGGCACATCGACTGCCTTAGTGCGAATATCGACTTTCATCATCTTTTGAAAGATAGGCAAAACAACCCTCCAGCCCGGTTCTTTTATCTTGCTAAAACGACCCATTGTAAAAACAACTCCCCTCTGATACTGATTAACCTGTTTGAGGCTTATCAGTATGAGAGCTACTAAAAATATAATTGGTCCATACATAAGCTAAATATATATCAGCAAGCGCAAAGGCGTCAAAGCAAGTCTTCAAAATAAGCCGGGTCCGGTATTGAAAGTTTTATTTTTTTATCTCCTGTTGCTGAATTGAACTCCATTTTTGCCGAATTTAAGGCAATTCTGCCATCCGGAAGCTTTATTGGCGATCCGTATTTTAAATCTCCTGCTACCGGATGGCCTACGCTCCCCATTTGCACCCTTATCTGGTGAAACCTGCCCGTCTTTATCCTTATTTCCGCCAAACTGTTTATTTCCCCTTCTTTTACCACTTTATATTCCAATTCCGCATCTTTGCCTTTTTCTCCCGTGCGCGCCCTGAAATATCCTTTTCCCTGTTTTTTTATTTTTGTCTTTAATACGTCTTTCTTTTCTTTAAACTTCCCCACCAAAATTGCCCTATATATTTTTTTGACCGTTCTTTCCCTAAACTGTTCGGATAAGCGCGAAGCTCCCTTGCTTGTTTTTCCAAAAATTATTATTCCGGAAACAGGCTGGTCAAGCCTATGCACTATTCCCAAAAAAACATTTCCGGTTTTTTTGTATTTTGACCTTAAATAATCTTTAACCATAAGGTCTAAAGATTCCCCGTTTCGGCCTTTTTGAACAGGCACGCCCGCAGGCTTATTAACAGCTATTATATGATTGTCTTCGTAAATAACATCCAGCATATATGATATTTTTGCGCTACAGGCCGATATTTTCCCTTAATTTGCAATATGGGCATTCATCATCGCCGCACCTCTTGTCCCAAAAAGAAAGAGATTTTATTTCATCCGCCACTCTCTTAATTTCTTCCTTTAGCGCCTCTGCTTCCTCTTTATCTATGGCAAATTTATAATTTCTGCATTTTCCGCTATTGTCCGGCTCAATAAAATCTATATCGGCAGATACCATCTTGTACTTTCCTCCTTTATACTCATCAAGCAATAATTTGTAGAATAAAAGCTGGCGCATTATATTCCCGTTAGAATTTTTAGTTTTCCCTCTTATCTCGTTTTCTGATTTAACTTTCCCCGTCTTGAAATCAGTAACATTCACATCGTTCGAAAAACCCAAAACTTCCATCCTGTCTATTCGGCCCTTTATCAAAACTCCCGGAGCAAGCTCTACTCCCGATATATTGAATTCCGTAAAATAATCCTTATCCCACTCCGGAGACCTTTGGTCAAAATAAGCAGATAAATCTGACTTGCCCTTTTCCAAAAGATCGCTGTAATCGCTTTCCCTAAGCGGTTTTTTTGAAAGATAATAATCAAACCTTGAAAGCAAAAAAATCTTGTCTGCGCCCCTGTCTTTAATAGAATCAAAAAGGTCTTTTAATGCCGCATGTACTGCCGTTCCATATATTAAATGATTTTTCTCCGCTTCCGGTATCCGAAAAAGATTTGTATAAAAATATCTCCAAGGACACTCTAAATAATTATTTACCGCTGTAGCAGAAAGCCCTTTTTGTTCAAACATCTCTCCAACCAAGTCTTTGATTTTTTTCTCCGGATCTTCTTTTGGCGGAGAAGCAAACATTTTTTTAATATGTTCGCTCGGCCCTTTATTCCATTTATCCGTATCGCAATAATCAAGCATATCTTCCCTTATTTCAGACAAAAAAACCGATGGAAGCTGTTCTCTGCCGTCGCTGCCTTCTTCGCTGTAAGTTATCGAAACATCTTTTTTTGCCCGAGTAATAGCAACATAAAACAGCCTCCTTTCATCATCTAGCTTCTCGTCTTTTTCCAATTTTTTGCCCGAAACCGAATAAACGCTTTCTGGAAGCTTTATTTTTTGAGGTATTCTCTTGTTTCCCCAATGGCCGTCTATTGTTTTTGTTATATATACTGAATTAAATTCCTGCCCCTTTGATCTGTGAGCAGTCATCAGCCTTACTTTTCCAGAAGAAAGAATGCGCCCCGAAGACTTCATCGATATTCCGTGAGAAATCATAGTATCTATATGCATAACAAGATCTTTAAGCTCCGCAAACCTTTTATTATCGGAAAAATTCCTTACGTGGTTGAAAAAATCATTTATCTTCCCGAGCCTTTCCATAGCATCCGAAGATTTCATTATTTCTTCTATTATCCCCGACTCGATAATAATAAAATCCACTGCTTCCATTAGGTTATCGTTGTTGGCCGATACCTTAAATTTGCATATCTTCTTATAAAATTCCTTAATTCGGTCCGCATCTTTCAGCCCGAGGCTGCTTAGCTTTTTTTCATCGCCTATTATATCGGCAATGCTAAGCTTATCTTCCCTTGCCTTCGAAATAATTTTGTAAATATCAAAAGGCTCAAGCCCGAAAGAAGAAATATGCATAGCCTCTATCAAATGAAGTTCTCTTTCTTCACTCTCGGTATTGTCGCCGGCAACCGCTTTTATTATCGAAACTATTTTTTTAATATCCGGAACAGTAAGAAGATCATTATCAGATTCCAAGACATGAGGTATTCCGTATTTAGAAAAAACATTTGATATGGCAAAACCGTCTTTATTCTCTTTAAATAAAACCGCTATTTCTCCAGGATCTTCTCCGTTATCTATCCGTTTTTTTATATCATCTGCTAAAAAATATTCCTCCGCCGAATTGGATAAAAAAGGATATACTTTCAGCTTCGTTCCATTGCCTTTATTAGATCTTAACTCTTTTTCGCCTGATATTAAGCTATGCGCGCTATCAAGTATCTCTTGCGTAGAGCGATAATTATCTTCAAGAGTTATAAGCTTAGCCCCGGAATAAAGGTTTTTAAAATAATAAAAATTATCAAGAGATGCTCCCTGAAAACGGAATATTGCCTGTTTCTCATCCCCGACTACGAATATATTTGGGTTTTCATAAAACCCCGCAAGAAGCTCTAGTATTCTGTTTTGCGCCCTGTTGCTGTCCTGGTGCTCATCAGCAAGTATGTACTGGTTTTTTTCCTGAAGAGAAAGCAATAAATCTTCATTTTTCCGCAAAGCCTTCAGAGTTTCCATTATCATATCCTCGTAGTCATATAATTTTTTCTCCGCAAGCTCTTTTTCATAAGAGCCATATACCAAAATTAATTCCTCGTTCCTTTTTATATACTTTTCTTCACTTAAATATTTTCCTCTCATTCTTCCCTTATACTTGCCGCTATTATGATAAAGATCTTCTATAAGTTCGAAATCTTCCTTTTGTTTTTTAATAAGGTCGGCAAATTCATCGACATCAACGCCTTCCCTTTTTAAATCGCTTATCGCCCCTATTATATCTTTAAGATAATGAAACCTATCGCCAAAAGGCCTAATCTCTTTTAATGGAGTATTATCTATAATATCTTCAATTATTTTTACCCTTTCCGAATCCGTTACAGCATCAGAGCCGATAACCCTGGGAAAATATTCCGGATAAGCCTTTATTATATCGTTGGAAAATCCATGAAAAGTTTTTATCGAAACCGCGTAAGCTTCCCCGCCCATCATTTCAACAAGCCTTTTTCTCATAGAGGCAACTCCTGCTTCCGTAAAAGTTAAGGCTAGTATGTTTTCAGGCTCCGTATCCGTCTTTTGAACAATATTCGCTATACGCAAAGTCAATATCTGGGTTTTGCCTGTACCCGGACCGGCAATAACCATTACCGGGCCCTCTATAGTATCCACTGCCTCTCGCTGGGCAAGATTAAGCCTTTCGTAAGCTTCTTTAAATTTTCCTTCTTTCACAAGTCTTAGTTTATATTCCCAAGCCCTAAAAAACAAAAAGCCGGTTAACTTTTTAGTATTAACCGGCTTGTATGGAGATTTTATCTTTCTCCTTTATAAAAATTATTTTAGCCTCGGAACGGCCTTTTCTCTTGCAAAACGGGCAACTCCTTTCAAACTCTATCAATCCTCCAATAGCTTTTTTCTCACTAAGCTGTCTTTTAAAAGTAATCCATTTATAATCTCCTATAAAACTCTTAAAAGTAGATTCATCTACTTCTTCTTCTCTTTTGCACTTGAGACATCTAATAAAATATCTCAACCAACCACCTCCCTTATGTAATTTTTAATAATCAATCTGTCGGTCACCAATTAGAACATTTAAGATTAATTTTGTCAAGGAAATAAAAGAGCGCCCTTTTTACTAAGCGACGCTCAAAAGTTTTTGTGCAATTTCAGGAATACCGTAGAAGTCAATATTATCGCTATTTGTTTCCGGGCAAAAAACGATAACATCGGCTTTATATCTATCCTTATGCGGATTCATTGTAACATCAATCGTTACAATTTTTCCTCTAAAGGAAAACATTCCATCGATGCCGTGATAAAAATCCAAAGGGCTTTTTAAAGCGGTGTAAAGTTTTAACTCGTCGCTCCAATTAAAATCCCCTATTATTTCCTCAAGACTCATAGCCACTCTGGCATATAAGTCAGAACCAGCTCTTGTCGGAGGATCCGACGGATTCCAGTCATGAGGCTGATTATTTATCACTTGAGAAAGAGAGTCTTGATACTTCATATAACCCTCCCACTTGATTTCTATCTTTGTAAAGACTTCCTCTTCCAGTAAAGTTCCCGTCAATCCAAACATCTTTCTTCCTCCCTTATTTAAATGTTAATTATTAACCAACCCCAATATAGCATAATTTATCAATTTTGTCAATGAATAAATATGCTTAAAAAGCTGTTTAATTCAGCCTTTTATCCGGATCTCTGCGCTTTTTTCCTATCGTTTTCAGTAAGATGCATTTTCCTTATTCTTACCGATTTTGGCGTTATTTCTAGCAACTCATCATCCGATATATAGTCTATCGCATCCTCAAGAGACATCTTTCTAGGAACCTCCAGCTGATCCAAAAGCCTTTTATCTTTTGCGCGGAAATTGGTTAATTCTTTTGTTTTGCAGACATTTACATAAACATCTCCTTCCTTGGCATTAGCGCCAATAACCATGCCTTCATAAACCTTGACTCCGGAACCCATAAAAAGTTCTCCGCGGCCCTGGGCAGCAGTTAAGCCAAAATTATTTGTATCGCCGGTTGCCGTCGAAACGATTGATCCGTGCTCTCTTGACCTGACCTCGCCCTTATATTCGCGATAGCCTTCAAAAAGAGCATTCATTATTCCTGTACCTTTAGTAGCAGTTAAAAAAACATTCCTAATACCTATAAGTCCTCTTGTCGGAATAGAAAACTCAAGTTTGCACATTCCTCTGTCTACCGACATATCTTTCATAACGCCAAGCCTTTTTCCAAGTATCTCTATAACCGTTCCGGAAAATTCTTCCGGAACCTCTATCGAAACACTTTCAACCGGCTCCATTTTTTTACCACTCTCTTCTTTTAATATCACCTGCGGCTTAGAAACTTCGAACTCGTATCCCTCACGCCTCATTTTTTCAACAAGAATAGAAAGGTGAAGTTCCCCTCTTCCTGAAACAACCCACCTTTCATTCGTATCAGTCAGATCTACGCGCAAGGCAACATCTGCCTCTAATTCTTTATCTAATCTTTCTTTTATATTTCTTGAAGTGGTATATTCTCCCTCCTTCCCGGCAAAAGGAGATGTGTTTACTCCGAATACCATCCTAATTGTCGGCTCGTCTATATGGATAGGAGGAAGCGCTACTGGATTCTCAATATTAGATATAGTTTCTCCTATAGCTATATCCGATATTCCAGATACTGCCGCTATATCGCCTGCTAACGCCACATCAACATCAACCCTTCCAAGTCCGGCAAAAAGTGATATCGCTGAAACTGTAGCCTTCCTTACATCTCCATTTCTCGCTATTACAGCAATCTGGCTCCCCTTCCTCAAAGAACCGGAATATATTCTGGCTATAGCCATTCTGCCTTTGTAGTTATCGTAAGCTATATTTGCAACAAGCGCCTGCAGCGGCTTTTTGTCATCCGTTTCCGGAGAAGGAATATAATCAATTATAGATTTAAATACCGGTTCTATATCAGTCATCGCTGATAAGTCCGGTTCGGCTCCGGCTTTGCCTTGCACTCCCGAAGCATATATGACCGGAAATTCGACCTGTTCATCAGTCGCGCCAAGATCGATAAAAAGATCATATATTTCATTTAAAACCCATTCCGACCTTGCATCCGGTTTATCTATCTTATTTATAACCACTATCACTTTATGCCCTGCCTCAATTGCCTTGCGCAAAACAAATTTCGTTTGCGGCATCGGCCCTTCTTTAGCGTCAACAAGCAAGATAACTCCATCCACCATCCTCATTATGCGCTCGACTTCTCCGCCAAAATCAGCATGACCCGGAGTATCTACTATATTTATTTTGGTTCCTTTATACTCTATCGCTGCATTCTTGGAAAAAATAGTAATTCCCCTCTCTCTTTCCAAATCATTGGAATCCATTATCAGCTCGCTCACCTGGTCAGATTTCAATCTAAAATTTTCAGATTGCTTTAAAAGGGCATCCACAAGAGTTGTTTTGCCATGGTCTACGTGTGCTATTATCGCAACATTTCTTATATCCATTTCTTATAAAATAAATCCCCGCGGTCCTTGCCTTTTACTGACGGGGAAAGCTCGAGAAAAATAACACATATAATAAAAACTTTCAAGGCGTAAATCTATTTTAATAATTTGCACACTCAATTATATTTAGTTAGGATAGTTCAGATGAAGACAAAAAAAGAAATATTAAAAGAGCTTATCGACGAGGTCAAAGAAAACCTTATCCGCATAGAGATAACCACCGGTTATGTTCAAAAAAAGAATGCGGAAGGGCCTAAGGATCAGCTTATCCATGAACTTGCCAAACTAGAGGCAAATAAAAAAGAAAATGGAGAATGGCTTTCCTACCTTGAAGAGCAAATTACAGAAGCTAAATAACAAACTAAAAACCGCCCAATGGGCGGTTTTTTTATAACGCTTGCTAACAAAAAGCTTTTTATCCTTTAAGATATCTCTTCACCACAACAAAACTCGAAACCACGCCAATTGTTACCGCAAAAGCAAGATTATATCCCAAAATAGTAAATAAATTGCCTATAAAATATCCCCATAAATTCATTTCGGGTATAAGAACCGAAACAAAAGGCGATACAAAATAAACAAACGGAATAGTGATTATAACTCCGGCAGCTGCAGCCAAAAAACCATATATGGCGCCTATCACTATATAAGGTCCTCTTATAAAAGCATTAGAAGCGCCTACAAGCCTCATAATCCCTATTTCTTCCCTGCTTGAGTATATAGCAAGCAATATAGTATTAAAGGACACAATGCTCGCCACAGTCGCTAAAAGTATAGTAAGAAGAAATCCAGCTTGCCTGCCTATATCTACGATCTTTGCCAGCCTGTCTATAACTAGCTGATTCTGATTATAACTAATCATCTCTATTATCGGAGAGAGGGACTCGTTGTTTAAATAAGCCGCTATAGCAGAATAATCTTTAGGATTATAAGCCTTTATATTAAGCGAAGCCCTTAAAGGGTTATCGCCTATTTCTTCTAAAGCACGGGCTATATCGCTATCCTCTGGGTGCCTTTCGCGAAACCTCTCTAAAGCTTCATCCTTCGAAATATACTCAACCATTTTTACTTCTGATAATCCCTCCAAAGAACTTTTTAACTTAAGCATTTCATCCTCCGGTACTGTTTCCCTAAAATCAATGCTTATATCAATCTTATCCTGGACAAGATCAATCGCCTTTTGCCCGACAACTCCGAATATCAGCAATCCTTCAAAAACAATTACCGCAAGCAATAAAACAAGTATGGTAGCAATTGAAACCAAGTAATTCCTAGAAAAATTCTGAAATCCGTATTTTATTATCCTGTAAAAAGTAGTAAACATTTTAATTAGACCAAGATGTATTTTCCTTTTTCATCATCCCTTATGACCTTTCCATCCTCCATGCTGATAACCCTCTTTTCCAGCTGGTTAACTATTTCTTTATTATGAGTGGCAAGTATTACTGTAGTACCCAGCTCATTTATTTTCATAAGAAGGTTTATTATCCCCCAAGTATTGATAGGATCCAAATTACCGGTTGGCTCATCGGCAATTATAACATCTGGATGATTTACCATGGCGCGAGCTATAGCCACTCTCTGCCTCTCGCCTCCTGAAAGCTCATGGATAAAATTATGCTTCTTAGTAGCTAAACCAACGAGATCAAGAACTTGTGGAGTAACCTCGTCTATTTCCTTCTGCGGCCTGCCAGCTACCTCCATAGCAAAGACAACATTTTCGTAAGCCGTCTTTTTAGGCAATAAGCGAAAATCCTGGAATATGACTCCCATATGCCTGCGAAGCTCGGGAAGCTCCTTATTGCTAAGCTTGTTAACTTCATACTGCCCAAAAATAACTCTTCCTTTAGAAGGCTTTTCTTCTCCTATAAGCATTTTGATAAGAGTCGACTTTCCAGCTCCGGACTTTCCGACAAGAGATACAAACTCTCCCGGGTTTATCTTAAAGCTTGCTTCCTTAACAACCTCATTCGAACCGTATTTTTTAGAAACATTATTGAACGTAATCACTTTTATAATTTTAACTCGGCTTCTATAAAGCCGTCTAGGTTTCCCTCTAAGACTTCATCCACATTACTTGTCTCAAACCCCGTTCTGTGGTCTTTCACCATTTTATATGGATGTATTACATATGACCTTATCTGATGCCCCCATTCAGGAGAAACGCGTGTTTTTAAATTATTTATTTCTGTTTCCTGCTTTTCCTCCATCAGCTTTATCAATTTTGCCTTTAATATCAACATCGCTCTTTCCCTGTTTTGTGCCTGGCTGCGTTCTACCTGGGAAGACGCCGATAATCCGGTAGGGATATGTACCACTTTAACCGCGGTTTCCACTTTATTTACATTTTGCCCTCCCGGCCCCGAAGATCTCTTAAAATCCACTTTTATATCCTTTTCAGGAATTTGCACATCTCCGGCATTTTTAGGCAGCGAAGGCAGAATTTCCACCAGCGCGAAAGAAGTATGCCTCAATTTTTTGGCATCATAAGGAGATATCCTTACTAGCCTGTGCACTCCGGATTCTTTCCTTAAAATATTAAAAGCATCCTCTCCTTTTATCTCTATAGTATCTTCATCTATTTTTGATATCTTCCAGTTTCTTTTCTCGGCATACGCCCCATACATTTCAAGAAGCATCTCGGCCCAGTCAGATGCATCCTGCCCGCCAGCTCCCGGCATTACCGATATTATCGCCGGAACGTTCTCGTATTTGTTTTTAGTCATAAAGCGTTCTTCAAAATCCATTACATCCTTTTCCGTCTCTATAGCATCAAACGCTTCCACCTGCGACTTGGTAAGGCCATACTCCTTCATTTTTACCTCTGCTTCGGCTCTATCTTTCTTCCATATATCAGGATCAGCCACAGCAAATTCAAGCTCTTTAAGCCTTTGACGCTTTTCTTCCACTGAAAACTTCTTTTCAAGCAATTTTTTTAATTGTTGTATTTCTTTTTCCGGCATATTTATATATCCATTTTTTTATAAGCTTTTATAAGTTTTTTCCAAGATTCGTATAATTCGCCCATCTCATCCTTTATCTCCGGGAAAAATGAAAGATCGCGCCAATCTCTTTCCAGCTTTTCAAAAGCATCATATGTTCCCCCTTTTTTCTCTTCCTTTACAATATCTAAATAAATTCCCTGTGTTAGATGGCTCGCTGAATCCGCAAAAGCAATTATTCTTGCCTCTATTGTTTCTGGCGCAATATCTTTGCAGCGATGCGCTCGAACGCAATGCAAAACCTTTTCTGCTTTATCCATATCATAACCTTCTTTTTCAAGCCATTTTCTGGCTATTGACTCGCTCATTACCGCATGGTCGCTCCCGCCGTCATTTACTGAAAAGCCTATATCATGAAACCACATTCCAAGAAGAGTAATTTCTTCGTCCGCCTGCGGATAGCGCTTAAGCATTAGCTCTACCCAATTATTTAATTCCTTAAGATGATTTTTTAACGTATCAGCAAGCCTCCATCCCTCTATTTCAGAGTGAAAAAAATTTTTCGCTTTTTCTATAATCTCCATGAGCCGGAGGCGAGATTCGAACTCGCGGCTTGCTGTTTACGAAACAGCTACTCTACCCCTGAGTTACTCCGGCTTATATTTACTTATAAATATTTTACCCTCCTTAGCTCTCTTACTGGAAGCGCGATTATTTCTGCCATTACCTATATTTAAACCAGCATAGGTTGGGTTTAAAGAATCGCAATTAGGACATATTAATCGAAGATTTTCTTCCTTGTTATTACGCCAATTTCCGTCAATATGGTCAGCAACTAATAGAACTTGCTGGGTTTTAGAATTAACTTTCGCCCAACCGCACAAACAACACTTATTATTATATTTTCTTCGCAAATATTTTTTAATATGGTTAGATACAATCCCTAAGCCTTGTAACCCGCTGATCTTGCCACTTTTCCACTTTTTGATACAAAGCCTGTATTAATATTCCGTCTGACATGAATTACTGCAATATTTATATTCTGAACGTGCTGTTTCTTTACCGCAAACAGGGCATTTATTGCGAGGTTTTTTTAGGCATCGGTATATAATTTATGTTAATTAAAACTGCAAAAAAATAATTGCTCGTAATTACAGCTAATAGAATACAAGCGGTATTATCGCTTAAAAAAATTATTTATTCAATTTATTTTTAAGTAATGAAGCTAAAAACCGTTAAATAAAGGATTATATTGATAAAAATATTTTACCTAATTTAATCACCATCTGCCTCATTGCTTCAGCAAGCAGCTATATCTCATTAGTTATATAAGGGACTATTTTTATAGTTTTTCCTAAAAATCTGCCCTCTCCTATCTACCCCGGACATAACGCCACACGTAAAACTATCCCTTAAAGTAAAGTTTTAAATAAGCTTTTACATAATTTAATTCAGTCCTTAAGAGGCCTTTTTTCTTAAATCTTCTGGCTGAACTTTCCACGGCTATATTATGAGAAAAGATTGCTTTATATCCTGATCTTCTTATACGCAAAGCAGTATCCGCATCATCGCCAAAAAAAACAAAAGAAACATCAAAGCCTCCTATTTTTTCCAAAGCTTCCTTGCGAATAGCCATATTTCCGCCAAGAGCTATCGCCCATTTTTTTCTAAAAATAAAATCTAATATACGCAATGCTGGTATCATTAACACCTGAAAAATATCTGATAAAAATCTACCCAATAAACCGGCATCAGTATAACGATAAGGTCCTGATGCTATTCCTATCTCATTATTTTTATCTTTTTCAAATATTTCCCATATATTTTTAAGCCAGCCTTTAAAAGGCCTACAATCAGCATCAAGAAACGCAATAATCTCTCCTCGAGAAGCAGAATAGCCCGCCTGGCGCGCATTATTAGTTCCCTTATTATTTTCAACAACAACCTTGTCAGCGCTTGATGCCGACGCAACATCATAAGTCCTATCATTACTGCCATTATCAGCAATTATTATTTCATAATCTTCACGTTTAAAATCTTGCGCCTCAAGAGCATCAATAAGAGAAGTTATATTCTTCTCTTCGTTTAAGCAGGGAATTACTACAGATATTTTCATTAATAATTTATCTTATCGAAACCGTTAAAATGAATTCTTTTATCACTCTTATCAAAAATTTCAATAACTTTGAAACTCCCTTTAGTCCAAGGCTCGCTACCTGACATAAAATGCGTTGCCTCAAGTATTATTATACTTCCTAAAGGAGATGAAAGCTGTTGATTGCCTTTTGTTTCTAGTAAAGGTATTTCTCCTTCTATCCAATAATTCCTTTGACCCTTCTTCAAAAAATCATAAACCTCTCCAACCTTCATATTTTCCGGAATACACTCTTCTATCTTTCTATTTCCCCTTTTAAACTCGCTAATATTTCGAAGAGCTAAATCAGGATTATATTCAGTGACTATTCCCATTATTTTATCTTATTATTTTCATTCAAATCCCTGTCTGTTATAAACAAAAATCTTTTTTTTAACCTTTTTATATTAGAAATTTTTGGAGCGGGCAACGGGAGTCGAACCCGCGTCTTAACCTTGGGAAGGTCACATACTGCCGCTGTACTATGCCCGCATTTCTTTAGCGAGAAGGCGCCACTATTATAGTCTGCTCGTCAGGAAAGCGATAATTAAACTTTGATTTTATTTCCTTAACTAAATTCTCCGGATGAGAAAGATATTCTATCCGTTCCTCAAGATTTTTATTTTCTTCTTTCATCTCGTCAGATAAAGTCTCAACCTGATCTATTTCAGCAAAAAGCTCTTTATATTCGCCTACCATGCCAAAAACCTGGTACCCGACAAAACCTATTGCGGCAATCAGTGCCGCTACGATAAAATAACGCCCCATCCTAATATGAATTTTAGAGTTTACAGATTACTTTTTCAATAATTCCTTAAAAATCTCTGGCGATATAGTTACTTTTCCTCTTTGTTTAAGCCTCTTTTTGCCCCTTTTCTGCTTCTTCCAAAGCTTTTCTTTTCTTGTCCTATCTCCTCCGTATAAATAACCCGTAACATCTTTTTTAAGAGCAGAAATATTTTCTCTTGCTAAGATTTTTCCCAACCCTTTTACTTGTATCGCCTGAACAAATAGTGCGCGAGGCAAAAGATTCTTTAATTCTTCCGCTATTTTCCTTGCCGCTCTCGGAGCTTCATCTTTATATACAATTCTCGTAAGGCCAGGAACTTCTTCTTCTGCAACTAAAACCTCTAACTTAGTTACATTCGCCGGTTGATAGCCAAAAAAACTATAGCTAAAAGATGCATACCCTAAAGAAACAGATTTTAATTTATCGTCAAAATCAGATACAAGCTCGGCAAGAGGCATCTTCGCCTTAATTATTACATTATCCTCTAGCGATTCTGTTTGCTCGCTCGACATTTTAAAAAAACCTCTAAGCGACATTACTTTTCCTAAATATTCTTTTGGAGACATTATCCTTATCGAAACAACCGGCTCTTCTACCTTTATATATTCTTCCGGAAAATCCTTTGGGCTTTCTATTATTTTTTCCCCCTGTTTGGTAGTTACTTTATAAGCCACAGACGGAAAACTAGTAACAACAGATAAGCCAAATTCCCTTTCTAGCCGTGTTGTCACTATTTCAAAATGAAGCCTGCCTAAAAAACCGGCTTTAAATCCCCGGCCTAAAACCTCGCTGTAATCCGGCTCTATCGTTATCGATGAATCCATGAGCCTTAATTTATTTAAAGCAGATTGGAGATCGTCATATTTATCGCCCTCTTCCGGATAAAGAGAGACGAAAACTACCGGATTAGGAGGCGTATAGCCCGGCAAGGGAATATCGCCGATAGTATCGCCTATTTTAAGAACTCCCGGATCCTTTATGCCGGTAGCAATATAGCCTATTTCTCCTTCTGAAAGTTCTTCCGCTACTTTCGTCTCTGGAGTAAATATTCCAACTTCTTTTGCTATAAATTGCCTGTTTGCGCCTATCAGCTTTGCAGATTCTTTAGCCTTAAATGAACCGGAAAAAATTCTTACATAAGCAACTATGCCTTTATGGTCATCGTATATAGAATCAAATATAAGAGCTTGCTTGCCCTTGCCTCTTTCTGGCGGTGGTATTTTTTTTATAACCCCTTCTACTAATTCTTTTACGCCCTCGCCGGTTTTTGCAGACACCTTGAATATATCTTCTTTATTGCAATTTAAAAGCTTAGAAAGATCTTCTATAACATTCTCAAGATCAGAAGGATTAAGATCAATCTTGTTAACACAACCAATTATTTTAAGACCAGCCAGCTTGGCAGCTTCATAATTAGCTAAAGTCTGGGCCTGAAGGCCCTGGGTCGCATCAACAAGCAAAACAGCCCCTTCAACAGCAGTTAAAGCGCGCGATACTTCATAGCCAAAATCACTGTGTCCCGGAGTATCAATAAGATTAAGCTCATAATCCTCGCTTTTATAACTATAAGCCATCCTCACCGGAGTCATTTTTATCGTTATGCCTCTTTCTCTTTCCAACTCCATTGCATCCAAATATTGAGGCTTCATTTGCCTCTTCACGACCGTATCGGTCATCTCAAGCATCCTATCAGCAAGAGTAGACTTGCCATGATCTATGTGGGCTATTATTACGAAATTTCTAACCGATTTCATCTACCGGATTATGGCACAAAATTATCTCAAAACTCAAAATTCAAAGCTTAAAAATAAAAATATCTAGCCTTTTATCTCTTACCCTTTAACGTGATCACGCTCGCTCCGAGCATCTTTGAGATTTCTTCAAGTTCAGATAGTAGATTATTAACATCCATTTTAGTTGCATCTCTTAAAAGACCTAGCCAGTATTTGCTTT
>Ga0265293_10004344_pt1 | contig 25093 bp, 24 predicted proteins | sample Munlanlewell138R_FD_192505 | JGI IMG/M metagenome (GOLD analysis project Ga0265293, IMG submission 192505) | Leachate microbial communities from a municipal landfill in Southern Ontario, Canada - Leachate well 138R | ecosystem: Engineered > Solid waste > Landfill > Unclassified | place: Canada...
GAAAGCCCCTGATATGAGCGGACTCCACGCCCTTCGGACCGTCGATGCCCAGGCCCTCCAGGTAATCGGCAAACTGGGAGAGGTCCACGGCATAGTTGAGGGTCGTGTGCTCCGAGCCTCCCCGACCGGACCCCATTTCCTCCAGGAAAAGGTCGATGGATGCAGAAACAGCGTCCACTGGCATGTCTCTCATTGTATCACTTTGGTAGGGATTAACCATAATTTTCAGAAGATATCTGTTTGGTCGGAATTTTTCTCAAAAGGAGTGGTAATTCGTCGATAAACTTCTCCAAAGCCTCGGAAGACCGTGCGGCATGCTTCTGGCATCTTTCGGCCCTGTTTCTTGTCTTTTGGGACAGCGGAGGAAAGATGCCCAAGTTGGCGTTCATCGGCTGGAACGATCTCGGATGGGTGTCCGAGAGATGGCCCAGGAGGGAGCCGATGGCCGTCTCTCTCGGCCAGGCCGGGAACGCCAGGCCGTTGACCAGGGCGGCGGTGTTGAGAGCTGCCACCAGGCCCATGGTCGTGCTCTCCATGTAACCTTCGACGCCCGTTACCTGTCCCGCAAGGAAAAGGTCGCTACGATCCTTCAGCCTCAGAAAGGGGTCGAGGACCCTGGGTGCGTCCACGAAGATGTTCCGGTGCATCACGCCGAGCCTGACGAACTCGGCGCCGGAGAGGGCGGGGATCATCCTGAAGACCCTCTCCTGTTCGGGCCAGCGGAGGCCGGTCTGAAAACCGACGAGGTTGAAGAGGGTGCCTTCGGTGTTCTCCTGGCGGAGTTGAACCACCGCCCAGGGTTCCTCGCCGGTGCGGGGATCCACGAGGCCTACGGGCCTCAGGGGACCGAAACGCAAGGTGTCCACCCCGCGGGAAGCCATCACCTCCACGGTGAGGCACCCTTCGAAGTAGCGGTCATCCTTTTCGAAGTCATGCCTCGGCGCCCTCTCGGCCGAGACGAGAGCCGCCTGGAAGGCCTCGTACTCCCCCTTCGTCATGGGGCAGTTGATGTAGTCGTCGCCCAGGCCCCGGCGGCTGCCCCGGAAGGCCTTGGTCATATCGACGGACTCGGCCGTCACTACGGGGGCCACGGCGTCGAAGAAGGACAAAAACTCCTCCCCCACGAGCCGGGAAAGGGATTCCGCCAGCGGGTCACTCGTAAGGGGCCCCGTGGCGAGGATGGCCGGACCTTCGGGTATATCCCGGAGTTCCTCCCTCTCGATGGCGACCAGGGGCTCTGAGCCCAGGGTCTCGGTGACGCATTCCGAGAAGGCGCGCCGGTCCACGGCGAGCGCTTTGCCCGCTGGAACCCGGGATCGCCTGGCGCAGTCAAGGATGAGGCTCCCAAGGCGATCCAGTTCGGCCTTGAGTATGCCTCCCGCGCTCGTCGTCCCGTCGGCGCCGAGGGAGTTGCTGCAGACCAATTCGGCGAAGCCGGAGGTCTTGTGGGCCGGCGTCATCTTCCGGGGGCGCATTTCGACGAGGGTGACGGGAATACCCCTCCGGGCCAGTTGCCAGGCGGCCTCCGAACCGGCCAGGCCCGCCCCCGCCACGAGGACCCTTTTATCCGCCGGTCCCTTCTTCATCGGGTGAAGCCTTCGACGGGGCGGGGGCGGCGCTTTCCCTCTCCCCGGGCAAGGTAAAGGAGACGAAGTCACACTCAGGGTAGCGGGAGCAGCCGTAAAAGGGCTTGCCGGTCTTGCCTTTCCTCTTGACAATTTCGCCCTCGCCGCACTTAGGACAGGCTACGCCCGTCGTCTTCAGTATGGGGCGGGTGTAACGACACTTCTTGTCCGGGTCGGAGAAACCGGAACATCCGATGAAATCCCCGAAACGCCCCGACTTGATGACCAGCGGCGAACCGCAAAGGGGGCAGTCTTCCCCGATGGGCTCCGGGGGAGGAGGAGGCATCTTCTCGGCCTCCGCGGCGGCCTTTTCCAGGGAGGCGGAGAAACCCTTCCAGAAGTCGCGGACCACGTCCCTCCATTGCCTTCCGTTTTCCTCTATCCCGTCCAGTTTATTCTCCATCCCCGCCGTGAAGGCCAGGTCCACGATGTCGGGAAAATGGGCCTCCAGGAAGGTGTCTACTATCTGGCCGAGGGGCGTCGGAGCGAGACGCTTGTCATCGTCCCTGACGACGTATCTCCTGTCGTAGAGGGTCTGGACGATGGTCGCGTAGGTCGAGGGGCGCCCGATGCCCTCTTCCTCGAGAGCCTTGATGAGCCCCGCATCGTTGAACCTGGAGGGTGGTTTCGTGAAGCGCTGCTCCGTGGTTATCTCCTTCACTTCCAGGGGTTCGCCCTCCCTCGCCGGCTCGATGACCTCGTCCTTCGTGTCCAAGGGCCAGAGCGCACCCCAGCCGTCGAAGACCACGCAGGTCCCCGACTGCCTCATGCCCACTCTGCCGCTTTCAGCCTCCACGGTGCTCCTGGCTATTCTCGCCGGGCTCATTTGGCTGGAGACGAAGCGGCGCCATACCAGGTCGTAGAGCCTGTACTGATCCGAGGTCAGGAACTCCTTCAACGAATCGGGTGTAAGGGAGACATCGGTGGGTCTTATGGCTTCGTGGGCGTCCTGGGAGCGGCCCTTTCCCTCGTGCACCTGGGCGGACGAAGGCAGGTAAGCCTTGTCAAAGACGGTCTTTATGTGTTCCCTGGCCTGTCCGATGGCCTCCTGGGACACCCTGAGGCTGTCGGTCCTCATGTAGGTGATAAGGCCCGTTGTCCCGCGGCCGGGGATGTTGACGCCCTCGTAAAGCCCCTGGGCGGTGAACATGGTCCTTCTGGGGGCGAAGGAGAGCCTCCGGGACGACTCCTGCTGCAGGGTGCTGGTCTTGAAGGGGGGCAACGATTTGCGAAGGCTCTCCTTCTGGGTAAAGGAGATCACCTTGACGGTGTTGGACCGGATCTCCCTCTCGATCTCGGCGGCGGAGGCCTCGTCCTTTATGAGGAGCGTCCGGCCATCCTTCACGAGCGATTTGCCGTCGAGCTTGTCGACCCTGAGGGAGTATCCCCGCCCGTCGACGGCCCCGGCGGCCACCTTGACCTGCCAGTACTCCCGGGGAATGAAGGAATCGATCAGCTCCTGCCTGTCGCAGATCATCTTGAGGGCCGCGGACTGAACCCTGCCGGCCGAAAGGCCCCTCTTGATCTTGTCCCAGAGCAGGGGGCTCAGCTTGTATCCCACGAGCCTGTCCAGGACGCGGCGGGCCTGCTGGGCTTCGACCTTTTTCATGTCCACCGAGGATACCTGGTCAAAGGCCTCCTGGACGCCCTTGGGCGTGATCTCGTACATCCTGACCCTGCAGGGTGAGTCGGGATCAACACCCAGGATCTCGGAGAGATGCCAGGCTATCGCCTCGCCCTCCCTGTCGGGGTCCGAGGCGATGAGAACCCGGTCGCTCGCCGAAGCCCTCTGCCTCAGGTTGCGGGCGATGGCCCCCTTTCCCCTGACCAGTATGTATTCGGGTTCGAAATCGTTTTCTAGATCGATGGCGAGGCGACTCTTGGGAAGGTCGCGGATATGGCCCACGCTGGACTGGACATCGAAATCCCTGCCCAGGATCTTGCCGAGGGTCCTGGCCTTGGAGGGCGATTCGACGATCACCAAGGTCTGCCCCGGCTTAATGCTGGTGCGGGACGGTTTTTTCCCTGGTTTCGCTCTTGTCTTCGCCTGTTTCCGGGAGGGCGCGGATTCGGTCTTTTTGGCCTTCGATCTTCTGGTCTTAGATCCTTCGTCCTTCAGCACAACGGCATTTCCTTCGGCCTGACGGCCGTCGTTTTTTCGCGGACGGCGTACAAAAGGGATTCAAAGAGCCCCGCGTTGATGGGAAAATCGCCTACCAGGCCAAGGCGGACCGCCTCGGTAAGGGTTTCCTCGATGACCTCCCTGGAAAGACTTTCATCGGCGCAGACACGGTAGGCAAGGGCCAGGGCATCCTCGGTAAGGAAACGGCTCTCGCTTTCCGGTATGAATCTTACGGACATTTTCTCTCCTCCTGTTCCCCCTGGAGTCGGTCAGGCCCTGGTCCGGACCCTCGCGCTCCACCTTCCCGGGCCGCTGGAAACGGCAAGGCCATAGGCCGAAAGCGCTCCAAGGGCCCTCAGGACGGCAGCGGCGCTCATTTTACCTTCCGTCGCTATGTTGTCAACCGTCAGGTCGCCTTTTTCGCCCAGGATGCGCAGCACCTCGGTCTCGTCGGGCGCGAGGGGGAAGTTGGCTGGAGCGCCTTGCCCTTGTATGGGGGGGAATAGTTCACCCTGTCTTCCCGAAACAAGGGCGGCGAACTCCCCGATGTCCGTCAGGGGCATTGCCCCGTCGGATATGAGGGCGTTGGAACCTCGACAGACGCTGTCCGTTATCCGCCCCGGCACGGCCCACACTTCCCGGCCGACCTCGAGGGCGAGACGGGCGGTCAGGACCGCGCCGCTCCTTTTCGGTGCTTCCACCACGACGCACCTCGAACAGAGGCCGGCGATGAGCCTGTTCCGCCGAGGGAATTGCCAGGGCCTGGGAGGCGTTCCAAGGGGGAGCTCGCCCAGGAGGGCCCCCTCTTCCATGATCTCCCTGAAGAGCGAGGCGTGCCGGCTCGGGTAGAAGATGTCCACCCCGGTCCCCATCACGGCGACAGTTCTGCCGCCGGAGGCGACGCTCCCCCTGTGGGCGGCTCCGTCGATGCCCCACGCGCCTCCGCTGACGACGGCGACGCCCGCCCCGGCGAGCATCGAGGCAAGGTCAAAGGCGCAACTTGACCCATAGGAGGTGCATTTCCTGGTCCCGACCACCGCTACCCTTTCCCCCGGTGGCAACGCTTTTCCCCCCAGGTAAAGCACGAGAGGGGGGTCACAAAGGTCTCCCAGCATGGAAGGAAAACTGGGGTCGCCAAAAAAGATGAGGCCGATGCCCATCCCATCGCAGCGGTCGATCTCCCTTTCGCACCATCCGGATGATACCAGTTTCAGGAACGCTTCCCTGGGGGCTCCCTTCATCCCGAGCCGGTCCAGGGCAGCACAGGACCCGGCAAGGATATCCTCCCAGGAGATCCCGCGGTCACCCGCGACATCGAGGATCGTGGCATCAAAACCGCCGCAGGCATTCAGCAGGAGCATTCCCTTTTTCAACGGTTCCAGGGGAGGTCGCTCCCTTCCCTGAAGGCCAGCGCCTCCGCGAGGTGAACTGTGGTGAGCCCCTCGTCGCCGGCGAGGTCGGCGATGGTCCTCGCCACCTTGAGGACCCTGCTGATGCCCCTGCCGGAAAGGTGGACCCTCCCGGCTACGTCCTTCAGGAAGCGCCTGCCGTCGGGGTCGAGCTTGACCTGCTTCCTGAGCGCCCTTTCGGGCAGTTCAGCATTACACTGGAAACCCAGAGGATTCCACCGCTCCCACTGGATTTTCCTCGCTCGAAGGACCCTCTCGCGCACACCGGCGCTGCACTCTCCCGTTTGACCCTCGAATCGGACGAGTTCGTCCGGCGTCAGCCGAGGTACGGTGACGTAAAGGTCGATCCTGTCCAGGATGGGCCCGGACATCTTGCGGCGGTAGCGGTCCACTGCGGAGGGAGCACAACGGCACGGCTCCCGGGGGTCGCCCAGGAAACCGCAAGGACAGGGGTTGCACGCGGCGACGAGCAGAACCCTGGCGGGGTAGGTCACGCTGCCGCTGGCCCTGCTCACGGAGATGAAGCCGTCCTCGAGAGGCTGCCTCAGGGATTCGAGCAGGTCCCGCCGGAACTCGGTGAACTCGTCGAGGAAGAGAACCCCCCTGTGAGCGAGGCTTATCTCGCCGGGGCGGAGGTTCGTCCCCCCGCCGCAGACCGATATGGTGCTCGAGGTGTGATGGATGGCTCGAAAAGGGCGATGGCGGGAACTGTCAAGGGGAAGGCCGACGGTGCTCCTCACCAGGAGGACCTCCATCATCTCCTCGTCGGAAAGAGGCGGGAGGATATCCTTCAGCGCCCGGGCCAGGAGCGTCTTCCCCGAACCGGGCGAACCCGTCAGGAGCACGTTATGGTGGCCCGCGGCGGCTATCTCGAGGGCTCGCTTGGCAGCCGCCTGTCCCTTGATGTCGGAGAAGTCGGGGTCCGGATCGGGGTTTTCCTCGGCCTCCTCCCGGGGCTCGAGGGCTTGCAGTTGGGCGGCTCCCTTCAGGTGAGCGAAGAGTTGGCGGATATGTCCCACCTTCCAGGCCGTGACGCCCTTGACCAGCGAAACTTCCCGGGCGTTCCCCTCGGGGATGAAAAGGGGAAACCCCAGCTTCCTGGCCAACAGCGCCGCGGGGACGGCGCCCCGGATCCTCCGGACCCTGCCGTCGAGGGCGAGTTCCCCCATGAAGATGGCGGGCTCGGTCACGCGGACCTCCCCCATTGCATGGGCGATGCCGACGGCGATGGGGAGGTCTATCAGGGCCCCCTCCTTGGGGATGTCGGCCGGCGCCAGGTTGACGGCCACCCTGCCCTTGACGGATAACCCCAGGGATCTCAATGCGGCCCGGACCCTCTCGCGGGCCTCCTTGACGGTGGCGTCGGGAAGCCCCACCACCGATATGGCGAAAAGACCCCCCGTCATCTCCACCTCGACTTCGACCTTCAGGGCCTCGATGCCCCGGAGGGTGACGCCATTGACTCTGTTCATGGCTCGATGATCCCCACGGTGATATTCCGGAAGATCTCCAGTTCCGGTTTACCGTCGGGCCCGACCGTGATGGCCGCTATATCTATCCTCCAGGGACCCTCCCACCCGATGCGGTCCATGTAGGCCCTCCCTGTCCTCACCAGCTTCCGAATCTTGGACGGGCCGACGGTGGCCTCGGGCGGGAGCATCCTCCCGATGGTCCTCGTCCGGACCTCCACGACAACCATCTCGCCCTCCTCCTCGGCTACGATGTCCAGTTCCCCCATCTTCATCCGTACATTGGAGTCGACCAGCCTGTAACCAAGGCGCGAAAGCTCCCTGGCAGCGAGAGCCTCCCCCGCGGCGCCAAGATCGTTATGTTTTGCCACCTCTTTATCCCTCCGTTTTTCCGGGTATCACCGCTCGTTCGAAGGGCACGATGAAGGGGGCGCCCTCCCCCTGGGACCAGCCCCTGACGTGGAAACTCTTTCGATGCACCCCACAGGGTCCTACCCGACGAAGAACTTCCACGTGCTCCCGCGAGGCATAACCCTTGTGGCGGCGGAAACCGTAGCAAGGGAAAAGCCTGTCCAGGGAGCACATAGCCCTGTCCCTCAGGACTTTGGCTACGATCGAAGCCGCGGCCACCGACGGGACGAATTCGTCCGCCCGGGTGAGCGCTCTCTGGGGGATGTCAAGGCCCGGTATGGGTATGGGTCCGTCAACGATGACCAGGCCCGGATCCCGGGAGAGGCGCTTCACGCTTCGGTTCATGGCCCACAGGGTGGCCGCCAGTATATTGTCACTGTCTATCCGACGGTGCGAGGCGGCCTGCGCCCGCCAGGCGACGCCCAGGCGGCACATTTCGCCGAAGATAGCCTCTCTGCGGACCGCCGGCAAGGCCTTTGAATCCTTCAATCCCATCGATAGCAACCAGGCGGTTTCTTTTCTGTTCAGGATGACGGCGGCCGCCACGACGGGGCCGGCAAGGGGCCCCCGGCCGGATTCGTCGACCCCGGCCACTATCACGGCTCCGCCTCCCAGGGGCGCGGGTCGCCGGGCTCCTCGAGGGAAAATCTTCCCAGCTTCCCCGTCGAGAAGGCCTCTATAAGGCGCTTACCGGCGAGGTCCAGGTTGACCTCCGCCCCCTTCACCAGGCATCCCAGCCTGACGCCAATCCGCCTGAGGGTGCTCGAGGGGGGTTCATCCAGTAGTTCCATGTCCCACGAGGCAAGGGCCCTTTCCAGCATCGACGACCTCCCCAGGAAATCTATCAACCCCTCCGCCAGGTCCTCGTGGCCGCCAATCACGTCGCTCCTGCTGCACCCCAGCCAGGCGAGCCTGCGATGCACTTCCCTGTGGGACGCCGGGTCCACGATCCCCGGGGAGTCAACCACGAGGAATCCTTTCCCCTTGTACCACGAGACTCCCCGGGTGATCCCCGGTATTCCTCCGACCGGGGCCGTGTTCTTGCCGATGATGGCGTTGAGGAGCATCGACTTGCCGACGTTGGGGATCCCAATCACGGCCAGCCGCAGCTCCCTGTGGGGGGGCCTCAGCCTGGCGGCGGCCCTCAGGAGGGGCCTCGCGTTATCCCTCCTGAGGTCCAGTGACCAGGCGCGGCTACCCTGTCCGCGGAAAAAGGAAAGCCACCTCGCGGTGGCTTCTTCATCGGCCAGGTCCATTTTAGACAGTACGATCCACACCGGTCTGAACCTGGCCGCCTGTTCGCTGAAGGGTGACCCCGTCAGAAAGGGAGCCCTGGCGTCCCGAACCTCCACGAGGAGGTCCAGCTTCTCCGAGAGTTCCTTCAGTTTCCTCAACCCCCGGGCCATGTGTCCCGGGTACCAGACGGTCCTCGTCATTCCTTGTAGAGACCTCCCACTCTCGGTATGGGCCAGTAGCGTATGAAAGCGGGACCCTTGATGTTCGCCTCCGGGACGAAACCCCAGAAGCGGCTGTCCTGGGAGTGGGGTCGGTTGTCCCCCATCATGAAGTAGTGCCCCTCGGGCACCTTCAAGGGGCCGAAACTAAGGCTGTCGTGGTTCTTCACGTAGGGTTCCTGAAGGGGTTCGCCGTCGATCAGCACGGTGCCTTCTACGATTTCCACGGTCTCTCCCGGCAGGGCGACCAGCCTCTTGACGAAGTCCCTCTTCGGGTCCAGAGGATACTTGAAGACAATGATCTGTCCCCGCTTCGGATCCGCGAAGGAGTACCAGAACTTGGCCACGAACACCCTGTCCCGGGGTAGGAGGGTCGGGATCATGGAGCCGCTGGGGATCCAGAAAGCCTGGATCACCAGGGCCCTCAGCACCAAGGCCAGCACCAGCGCCCACAGGACGGTCTCTATCGTTTCTCTCCACCATGGTTTCGCAGCCAAGATAAAGCCTCCCAAATGATCAGATCACCGTCGGGTTTCAGGGCAACTCCGTGAACCTCACGGAGCAATAGGCCGACACGGCTATTTCCGCGACCTTCTTTTTGCCCGGGGTGTAGACATACAGGGTGAAGGCCGGAGTCATCGTATGCCACGTTGGAGTATAACACTTGGACTGAGCCACGGTCGACTTGAAGTAGACGAGGCACCTGTCGCCCGTTTGATACCGCTCGTACTCCGAGGGGTTGTACCAGAGGATCAGGAACTCCTTCTTGAAGCCCGAAAGGTACTTCACGTCGAAAGCCCGTCGGCGAAGACAGGCCCTCATGAGGACCCTCTCGATATGCCTGGTCAAATTTCTCGCTTCGCGCCTGGCCGCGACTTCGCTCCCGGCCCTTTCCGACATCAGCCCCGTCACTATCGGGGAAAATGCCAGCAAGAGGGCCGCCACAAGGGACAAAACCACGGCCGTTTCGATCAGGGAGAAGGCTCTTTTTGACCTGGGACAAAAAGCGAGGGACCTTTTTACGGCCCCCCGCGACGGTTCATCTATTTCATCATCGGTGTGTTCCCGCATAGCCCAGGTCCACCGCTTTGAGGTTGTCGTCGACGAATTTCGCCGGAGCCAGCGCCTTAACGGCTTCGCGAATCTCTTCGATGGTCACTTTTCCTACCCCGGTGCCGCCCAGGGCGCCCAGGATAAGGACGTTCAGGAAGAGGAAACGGCCCCTCATCTCTTTTTTAAGGATGTCATAGCCCATTACGGTGTGCACCAGGACCCCTCGCTTCTTAAGCCATTTACCCAGGGAGGGGTTATCCAGGAAGGAGGGATCGTGGGTATTGACGACGGCATGCCCCCCCTGCTTCAGGAAGTGGAAATTTCTCACCGCCTCGTTCTGGTCGAAAGCCAGCAGGACATCGGCATCGCCGGCCTTTACCAGGGGGCTTTGAAAGTCACCCATCTTGAAGTGGCTTATGACCGACCCGCCCCGCTGAGCCATCCCGTGGACCTCGCTCCCGATAACGCCCTCGCCCCTGGAGAGGGCGATGTGACCGAGGATACGGCTCGAAAAGAGTATCCCCTGTCCTCCTATACCGACGATCACGTACTGCATGGCTAGGCTCCCTCCTCTTCCGTCGCGAGGATGGCCCCGTGGGGGCAGACATTTATGCAAACTCCGCAATTAATGCAGAACCTTTCATCTATGTAGGCTTTTTTGGTCTTCTCATCGAAGACGAGCCCGGGGCAGTTGAAGTAGTCGATACAGAACCTGCACCCGATGCACTTTTCGGGATCCACCGTGACGGGTATCACGGCCTGCTTCTGCCTGAGGAGTATGCAGGGGTGGCGGAAAATGACCACCGCCGGCTCTTCGTGGGTCCTCGCGTACTCCCAGGCTTCCTTGACCAGGACCCTCGAGGCGGAGACATCGTAGGCCTCGGTGGTCTTCACCCAGTTGACGCCGCAGCCCTTCACGGCACCCTCCAGGTCGACCTTTCGGCCAGCCTCGCCCTTCCTCAACTTGTCGCCTATGCCGGGGTGAGACTGGCCGCCCGTCATGGCCGTCAGGCTGTTGTCCAGTATGGCCAGGACGAAGGCGTGCTTGTTGTAGACGGCGCTGACAAGGCCGGGGAGCCCCATATGGAAGAAGGTGGAATCTCCGATGGTGGCCACGATGGGCTGCTCCTTGCCATCGGCCCTGTAGGCCATGTAAAGCCCTGAAGACTGGGTTATGGAGGCGCCCATGTCGACCACGGAATCGACCATGCCCTGGTTCACGGCGAGGGTATAGCACCCTATATCGGAGGGGAATATGGTTTTGGCCCTGGGCAGAGCCTGCATTATCGAGAAGAAACTCGCCCTGTGGGGGCACCCGGGGCAGAGCATCGGCTTGCGGGGCGTTATGCCGAGCTCCTCGGCGGCCTTCCGAAGCTCCTCCGATGCGCCCTCGAGGGGCTCTTCGCCCAGGGCCCTGCGGAGGATCCCCTCGATGACCTCCGGGAGAAGTTCGCCCGCGCCGGGGACCCAGCCGTTCCATCTCCCCTTGACAGCGGTCCTGTCATTGAGCTGCATCTCGATGACCGGGTAGGTCTCCTCGAGGATGAGCACGTTTTCGTGCCTCGATAGGAAGTCCTCCACCATTTTCAGCGGAAGCGGGTGGGGGGTCCCTATCTTCAGCACGGAGACGTCCTCGGAGCCCCAGGCCTTGAGGATATCCATGACTATCGCGAAGGACACGCCCCCCGCAATGACCCCCAGCCTGGCTTTTTTCTTCGAGGCCACTTCGTAGTTGTACCGGGGGTACCCTGTCTCGAACTCCTCGCGGATGGCCTCCCGCTTGGCGTTGAGCCTGGGGTGGCTCACCCTGACTATCGCCGGCAGGCACACCCATCGCTGGGGATCCTTCTCGAAGGAAGCCGGCCTGGAGATGTCGATCACGTCCTTCATCTCCACGGCCTGGCGGCAGTGGTCAACCCTGACGCCCGGACGCAGCATGGTGACCACCTTGTGCCTCTCGGAGAGGTCGTAGGCATCGAAGACCATCTCCTTTGCCTCCACGGCCGTCGCCGGGTCGAAGCAGGGTATCTTGGCGAACATCGCGAAGAACCGGCTGTCCTGTTCCGTCTGGGAGCTGTGGGGACCCGGGTCGTCGGCGGCCACGAGCAGGAAACCACCCTTTATATCAAAGTGGGCCACGCTCATGAAAGGGTCCGCGGCCACGTTAAGCCCGACCTGCTTCATGACCGCGCAGGACCGCTTCCCGGCGAAGGAAGCCCCGGCGGCCATCTCGAAGGCTACCTTCTCGTTGGCGCCCCACTCCACTATGGTCTTCGTTCCCAGGTCGTCGGCCCATTTCGCGATGGAGGGGAGTATCTCCGACGACGGCGTACCCGGGTAGGCGGCGGCCACCTCGCAGCCCGCCTCGACGATGCCCCGGGCGATCGCCTCGTTGCCAAGGAGGATCACTTTATTGCTCACGTTCAACCACCTCTTCCGATGAAGATCTGGATATTTTCACCAACCAGCCGAAAAACGGTTCCGGTTCCCTGAGGAGCCGACCATCGGGCCCGCAGAAAGCATGCCTGGTCCACCCCTCCGCCGCCAGGCGGTTGCGCTCCTCGGACGTCACGCTGTAGTCGAAGGTGATGCTGTAAGAGGTCACCTCCCGGATGCTCGTTTTTATATGGACCCTTTCATCATACTTAAGGGGGTTCTTGTAGCGTACATAGGCTTCTACCGCAGGGAGGAAAAACCCTTGCCGCTCCCATTCACTATAGGGGGTTGAAAGGGACCTGCAGAACTCGGTCCTTCCGATCTCGAACCAGGAGAGGTAATTTCCGTAATAAACGACCCCCATCTGGTCCGTCTCGCCATACCTGACCCTTATAACCGTCGTGACGACTGGCCCCATGGCCTCAGACCTCCCCGCAGGCTACCCTGTCCCGAAAAAGTATAGGCCATCGACAGGGAAAAACAAAAGGGCCCTAGAAAGGGCCCTTCGTGCTTCAGCAAGGATTACCAAGGCCTACAGGCGTTCACCCGGTCACTCAGGATTTCTCAACGGCGACGCCGGCCTTGGCTTTCTGCTTCGCCCGGTAGTCCTCTATGGCGGCCTGGATGCCCTCTTCGGCCAAGAGCGAGCAGTGGACCTTCTGCGGCGGCAGTCCGCCCAAGGCGGTCACCACGTCCTTGTTCGATATGGCGAGAGCTTCGTCGAGGGTGAGCCCCTTCACCATCTCGGTGACCATCGAACTGGAGGCTATGGCCGAGGCGCAACCGAAGGTTTCGAAGGATATATCGTCGATCCGGTCGTCCTTGACCTTGATATAGATCTTCATGATATCCCCGCACCTGGGATTTCCCACTTCACCCACCCCGTCGGGGTCCTCCATCCGGCCGGCGTTCTTCGGGTTCATGAAGAGTTCCATTACTTTTTCAGTATACATGGCATCACCCCCTGGTTTTCCATAACGGAGACAAGGCCCTGAGATCGGCAACGATCTTCTTCAGGTTCTCCGCCACGTAGACGATATCCTCTTCCGTGGTCTCCTTGCCCAGCGAAAAGCGGAGCGAACCGTGGGCCACCTCGTGGGCGAGGCCCATGGCAAGAAGGACGTGGCTCGGCTCGAGGCTGCCCGATGTGCAGGCAGACCCGCTGGAGGCACCGATGCCGGCGGCATCCAGGCGAAGAAGCATGGATTCGCCTTCGAGAGAACCTATGCAAAAACTTGCCAGGAAAGGCAGCCTCTTCGTGGGATGTCCCGTCAGAAAGGCTTCTTCAATCGAAGAAGTCACGCTGCCAATGAGCAGGTCCCGGAGGCGGACCTCTTCGTCGATGGAACCGTCCGCCAGGCGTTTAACGGCCAGGTCGGCCGCGGCTCCGAAGCCCACGATGCCGGCGGTGTTCTCGGTGCCGGACCTTAATCCCCTTTCCTGGCCCCCGCCGTGCACGATCGGCTCAACCCTGACGCCCTTGCGGAGGTAAAGGCCGCCGACGCCCTTGGGGCCGTACATTTTATGAGCCGACATGGTCAGCATGTCAACACCCAGGTCGCGGACGTTGAAGGGCACATGACCGGTCGCCTGGACCCCGTCGACGTGAAAGAGGATGCCCCGGTCGCGGCACATTTTCCCCGCTTCGGCCACGGGCTGGATCGTGCCGACCTCGTTGTTGGCGTACATCATGGAAACCAGGATCGTGTCGGGTCGAAGAGCTTTTTCAAGGTCGGACAGGCTGACCATGGCCTTGTCGTCCACGGGCAGGACAGTGACCTCAAAACCCTGCTTGTCGAGCCAGCCGAAGGCGTCCATCACGGCATGGTGTTCGATGGCGGTGGTTATAACGTGGCGCCCCTTGTCCTTCCTCATGGAAGTGGCGCCCTTGATGGCGAGGTTATCGGCCTCGCTCCCCCCGCCGGTGAATATCACCTCGGAGGCGTCGGCCCCGATAAGGGCAGCGACCTTCTCCCTGGCCTCACTGACGGCCTTCCGCGCCCTTCTTCCCCAGGCGTGAAGGCTGTTAGGGTTACCGTACTCCTCCGAAAAATAGGGGAGCATAGCTTCGAGGACATCGCGATCGACGGCCGTCGTGGCCGAATGATCCATGTAGACCTGTCTTTCTGTCATCGAAATCGCCTCGAATCTGTTTTTATTAGGTCAACCTAACTTACGCACAAAGGATACATCCCTTTTTGCCAAAGGTCAATACCTTTACGCGTTCTGGTTTCCTGATGTGAGTTTTTTGTTCTATCAGCCGCAATAGACCTCGTGGACCATCATGAGGCAGGCACCCTTCACCACCTCGAAACCCTCGGCCCTTAACACGGACTCGGCCCCGTCGTTCTCGGCCCCGGGCTGCATCCACACGACGGGCTTGTAGTCCAGTTTCCCCAGGTCGTCCAGCACGGGCTGTTGCCGCTTTGGCGATACGAAAAGAGCCAGGATATCGAACCTCTCGCCGATCTGCGTTATGGAGCCAAGGCAGGGGATACCCTGGATTTTCTCACCCGCCGAGGAGGGGTTGACGGGGTAAAGCCTGAAGCCTTTCTCCTTCAGGTAATCCATGACGCCGTAAACAGCCCTTTCCTTCTTCATCGAGGCGCCGGCTACGGCCACCACGGAAGGAGAGCAAAGGTATTTCTCTATGATCTCTTCCATTTTCATGGGATCAACCTCCTTTGGAAAAGCAAGGGCGTAAACAAATTCGGGATGAGGGCAGTTCAGAAGCAACTCCCTCTCTCGTCAGCAAGAGCCAGTACTTCGGAATTCAGAATGGCAAGATCAAAACCCGCGACGCGGGATGGGAATCAGCCTCAGGTGCTCGCCATGCCCTCGAAGGGCATGAAAAGAAGTGAGGCCGGGGCCTCCTTGAGGTCGATATGGAACTTCACCTTGACGGACTTGCCCGGGGCCAGCCTGGGCTCGGTGCCCCTCTGGGCGATGTTGTTCACCATCTCTCCCGTCGTCCCAAAGATACCCACCGAAATACCCGGGGCAATGATATCCCCATCGCAGACATTCCTGACGGTGGCCTCACCTGAAAGGCGGCCTGTCTTCAGGTCGAATTCCCATTTCGCCTCGGTCATGATCACCTTTAGTTCACCCGGCACGCCGCAGGAGTCCTGGGCATGGATGGCGGCGGAGCCCATGAAAAGAACCATGGCCATTATCGCCGGGAAAAGAGCGGTGTTACGCCACTTCATCAATGACACCCCCGCTTCCATTTCATCTTTTCTTTATCTTATCATCAGGTTCATTTCGTTGGCTTATTCTACCAGAATTCATTATAATTGATTGCCGTCGGAGGGCTGGCCGAGTGGTCGAAGGCGGCTGACTTGAAATCAGCAGGGGCGCAAGTCTCCAGGGGTTCGAATCCTCTGCCCTCCGCCAGTTCTTCAGTAATTGGAAGGCTTTATGATATGCTTCAGGTCTAAACTTTTCCAACGATGGGTACTATATACCTGAGTCTATTAAGATATTACATCTGAGCAGGCTCAGTATTTTTCAGTTTTCTTGGTCGTCAAAGTAGTTTCCCAGTTTTTCCCCTCTGCTGCTTCCGTATCCCGGACAAGAAGAAAAGACAATCCTTTACAGAATATCCGCTCAGCATGCCCGCTTCCTTCATCCTGACGAAAAGCCGATATATGATCATCAAGGAAAGATAGTTCAAAAATGCCCAGCCCTCAAAAGAGACATCTTTCTGCCTGTAACCGCGATTCGTTGAGTTAAGCTTAAATCTGGATGGCGGAGACGAAAGAAGAGGTTGAAAAAGCCTTCAACGGCTTCCTGAACCATCTCGGCGACAAATACCCTAAAGCAACCGACTGCCTGAGAAAAGACAGGGAAGATCTTCTTTCATTCTATGACTTCCCTGCAGTGCACTGGATCCACATAAGAACCACGAACCCCATAGAATCTACATTTTCAACGGTAAGGCTGAGAACCGCAAAGACAAGAAGCTGCGAATCGAGAGAAACGACACTGGCCATGGTCTTCAAGCTGATCCAGTCAGCTGAAAAGAGGTGGAAGCGTATCAAGGGGTTCGATCTTATCGGCGAAGTGATCGAAGGCGTCGTTTTCAAAGACGGTGTACGGACAACGGATCAGCCAGACAGGAACGCCGCTTGAGACACGGCACGCCAGGTTTGACAATAACTCCAGTTACGGTTCTCCCTGTCTTTCTTCTCCTACCAGATTTTGTTAAAGCTGTTCGGACGCTTTATACGATATCCTGCTGCAGACAAGCCAAACATCCGTTTTGTAAAAAACCTCATTTATTCACTTGCCATCCCTACAACCCTTTATAATAGGTTTAAGATTTTGGCTCGTATAAGTAGAAGTTTCAAAGACACCGCAACAGTTTTTCTTTTCTTCGCATGTAGCACAAATATCAAGATAGCCTTTCTTCCAAGGTGAAATGGAGTCTCTCGCAAATCGCCATACATCTCTAGGCAAAAGACATTTGGGAACATTGTAGATAGAGACATTCATCTCCCGTCTATGGAGGTGAAACACAGCTTCTCTTAAAGAATCCGCATACTCGACTGGGTCTATCTTGATTGACTCGAGGTTCCTTGCTGCCTCCCCCGTAAACTCCAACCCCATAAAAGCAATATGAGAAACAAATGGAAGATTTCTATAAACGAATTCGGCATAGTAAGGCAAACGCTCAAAGTTTTGTCTCATGATAACAAAACGCAATTCCACGGGACATCTGAAGCGAGCTAGGTTATAGAGTCCTCTCATAGTCTGGGAGAAGGCCCCTTCGACCCCAACAATTTCATCGTGAATATCATCTGTATCTCCATCAAGAGAAACACAAAAAATGAGAAATTCGTTTCTCTGCTCAACCAATTGTTTTACCTTATCGAAATCAGATAATGCAACTCCGTTTGTCAGAATAGCTAAATCCGCATTGGGAAACCTTATTTTGCAAAGGGCCAATAAATCCACAAGCTGCTCCATTTCCAGGGTTGGTTCTCCTCCCGAGAAACATATAGAACTTGTTTTGTCGTCTAGCATTAAAAGTATCTCTTTGTTTTCTTTCCAAAGAGATAATGGCGAATTAGAATCAGGAGGCTGGGGACACATGATACAACGACAGTCACATTTATCTGTCACAAAAATAACGTTGTGGCGAGATCCTTTTTCCCAAACAATAGAAATTCTTCCATTAGGAAAAATTTTGATGATATCCCCCTCATGAAGTCTCATTAGTGATTCAGAACTGATTTCTGTAAGGGAGGGTTTTCCTCTTAGAATCCTTGGAATGTTTCTACCTGAAGTTACATAGGCTCCATGGCCGATACCCCAAAGCAATTCCTCCGAAACAAAAAAGGTTTTTTGATTTCCAAAAGCGAATGCTTTTTTTGTAACTTTCCCGAGAAGTGGCTCCTCTATTCTATTTGGCGTTCCCCAAAATGTTTTCATGGCCATATCTCCTCAAGCGACCTGTGAGTTATCCACGACCAAAAAACATCTATTACTTTATCATCGTTCTCAAATAGAAACCCAAAAAGGAAATCTAATATTGCCTTATTTTTCTTGCAAAATTCACTATTAGGGCGGAACCCGACCCAGTCCTTCGTTTCGACATAATTACGGACAGGATCAGATCCACAGTAAGTTTGATAAACGCATGAAGAACACCCCGGGAGTGTCTCAACGCATGATTTTGATGTGATTGATCTTAGTTTATTCCCTCCGAATATTTCTTCAAAGGAATTTTCCATCACATTTCCGAGAAGAAATTGTTTGTCGCCCATCCTAGCAAGCATACGACCTTCATCAGTGGGGTAAACATTACCATCGTAATCATAAATTGCTCCGCAGATACCTGCACCTGCTGGAGATTGAAGATCCATAAATCCTGTTGCAAATGGTGTCAATATCCGCGAGAGAAGGAGAGTAGCAAAGTTTTCTGAGAAGTACTCCCCATTGAGGTTTTTTTTGAGGATATAACAGAAACCTTGCTTGTAAGCTTCAAGGAACTCTTCCACAGAATAACCCAGTTGGCCAACATTTTCTTGTGCAAAACCGTAAGGGTTAAGTGCCCTCAAAAAAATTCCCTTAAAACCAAGTTCAATATATTCGTCAATTACCTCGGGAATCCTTTTCAGATGGTCCTTGGTTATCGTGAGAAGAGGAGAGACAGCTCCTGTCCCCATTAAACTGCGGGCTAGGGAAAGGTTTTCTATGAATTTGTCGTAGGAACTGGACCCATCTCTCATCTTGCGATGGAGATCGTGTAGGTCCTTTGGTCCATCTAACGATGTTGAAATATCCGCACCCTCGGTTTTAAGAAAATTTATTTTATCTTCATCCAAAAGTGCCATATTCGTGCAGACCACAAAACCTAATCTTTTTTTCGCTTTTTTGTTAAGTTTTTTTCCGTTATGGACAATTCTAGTCAAAACATTCCAGTTGAGTAGCGGCTCCCCTCCCTGGAACTCAATCTTTATGACTGGAGACGGTGACTTAAAGATCATGTCAAGGACTGCATCGGCGATTTCCGGATTCATGTTCTGGGAGGAACGTTCCTTCGGGGGATCTGAACTAGAGGCTTGACAATAGTCACAACGACAATTGCAATGACCGCTTAGTACTACCATGTGCAGGCCTGTAAAATCCCTTAGGAAGGCTTTTCGAGTCCTCATCTTGGTAGCTAACATATCAACCGCCAAGTCTAAATCATTATCCACAAAGAAGTTTTTGCTTTTCAATAAATGGTAAGAAGAATGGGTTATTGCGGAGGGGTCACAAAGGAAGGTTTCAAATTCTTCTATAGGAATTACTGCATATTCCCCCACACAATTAACAAGCATTATTTTCGAATCATTTAAGCGCTTAAAGGTAAACGGGAGAAAAGAGAACGATTTTCTAGGGGATTCTATTTTTTTTTTACAGGGGAAAAGGCATGTTCAACAATTATTTCTCTCACGTGACCAAAATCCTGCTCAAGGTTAACTCGGACTTGTTGATCCAAAACCTCATTTAAGAAGAGGATGGCATCTTTTTCAACATCTTCAAGAAAATTACCATTTTTGGGCTTAAAAAGAATGCCAACTGCCCCTTCTTCAAGAGGGAATATCTCAATAATATTCCTCCCCGTGAACTTGTAAGCTGCTGACAAGACTGCACGCTTACTAAAAAAGGACTTATCAAGGTTGACTAAATATCCTTCTCCATGTTGGGTAATAACAGATTCTTTTCTAGAACTCATCTCTTCAGTCAAATTTTACAGTTTAGGCCATTTAGGCCAGGATGAATAATGTGATTGGTGTGATTGGTGTGATTGGTGCGATTGGTGCGATTGGTGCGATTGGTGTGAATAATGCCATTCTGGGATTTGACCAATTTCAGAACTCTGAATACTTGGGCGGAAAAGTTCTAGATAAACAGGGGTGTTCTTTGAAATCTTCTCAGATTCTTGGTCAACTCTTACTTCAGAAGATGTCGTAATGCCCAAAAAAGTACTGCTGGCAACTAAAAAACCGAGAATTGCAGAAACCCACTGATTCCTTTTCATTTCCGATCACCTCACAAAACTTATATATCATTAAAGTATAACTACGGATTTATCTCTGTCAAGCCGTCGAGTTGCCTCACCAAAAATCTAGGTGATTACTCCCCATCTGACACAAGAGGTATAAAGTCACATGCATACTGACAGAGAATATTAAATATTTCGTTTCGTCGGTTATTTTACCGAAACTCAAGTTCTTCCAGGTAATAAGGAAACCAGGTCCTTGAAACACCAAGGTGCCTGATAAGGCGCTCCTTGGCAAAGCTCCAGAAGCCTTCCAGGCCGTTGATGTAGACTTTGCCGCTGGCATAGACCCTTTTGCCGTGATCCACCTTGAGGTGCCTGTATCCGCAGAACGTAAGGGAATCGTAGACCTTGAACTTGTCCGTGTAGACTATGCTTGCCGCGGCGCACCTTCCTGACGGTCATGCCCAGGAGCGTTTCGGCCCTTACGTTCGGGACGGCCTCCACATGAACAAGTCCACCCCTTTCCAGGATACCAAAGACCGGGACCTCGCCGGAGGCGCCATGCCCCGTTGTCTTCACGTTTGCCGCCGAAACAGGATTCGTCAAGTTCCACCTCGCCGCCCAGGAGTTTTTGGGCGTCGGGTGCATGGGCCATAATGGCCCCTCTAAGAACCATTACAGCCCTGTGGGCGACCTTGTATGAAACGGACAGCTGTTGGGCCGATCTTCCGGGATGAAAGCTCCAGCTCAAAGAGCTTTATTAGCCGAAGCCACTGTCCGCAGTCAAGGTCAACCAGATCTATCCACCTTCCGGAGAAGTCATGGAAGGTATAACCGCAACGGGGACATCGACGTCTACCGTCAGTAAGCCTGTAAAGTTTTCTTTGTCGCTGCAGTTAGGGCTTGGAGAGAACTTGATGCAATCTCATGCAACAGGCAGTGGGCACCTCTGCCCTCCGCCAGTTCTTGGTTTTCTTTTCTTGCAAAACCCTTCTTGCCCCTATGGTTTCCCCCGGGAAAGGACACACCGGAAAGCGAAATGGTAGGATAGGATCGGGCCGGTAGCCGGCTGTGCCGCTTTCTGGCTTCGACCCCTTTACGATTGAACTCGAGCTACCGGAGGGATCCCCATGAAGTGCCATCTCTGCAAAGACAGCCCCTGCTACGAAGGAAACCCTTGTAGGAAGACCGACAGTGTCCCCCTATACGATGACCCCGTCGACAGGAAGATCCTCAAAACCGCGGCCGATGTGGAGGCACTTTTTTACAGGGAGGCCTGCCGGGTCGACGAAACGATGGAGTTCGCGAGGAGGATGGGTTACAAATCCCTGGGGATAGCTTTCTGCCTGGGTTTCATAAAAGAGGCGGGGGTCCTTGCCGAGATACTATCGAAGGAGTTCGACGTCCATTCCGTCTGCTGTAAGGTCGGCAGTATCGAAAAATCTATTTTCGGGATGGCCGAAAGGCCCTGGATAGGCAAGATTTCCTGCAACCCCGTGGAGCAGGCGAGGATACTCGCTGAAGAGGGCACGGAGTTCAACATCGCCCTCGGACTTTGCGTGGGCCACGACTCACTTTTTTATAAGCATTCGAAGGTCCCTGTTACAACCCTGGTCGTGAAGGACCGAAAACTGGGACATAACCCCGTGGCGGCCCTTTACTGCCCCTACATCCGCTCGGACCTCGGCAGGCCCCTCAGGGAAAGGCCCATGGAAAGGGATAGCTCAACCGTCGTTGATCACCTCAGGGGGAAATGAAAACCCCGGATCATTGGGGATCCGGGGTTTTCATTTCCGAAAGGATTTCCTGTTCCTTTCCGCCGAGTCGCGATGTCCTTTCATCGATCCCCGGACAACCGGCGCTTAAAGTCCCTGGAAGAAATCTTCCACGGATTTTCGCTTCTCGATAGAGTCGCAACGATCAAGGAGGATGCGGGCCTTTTCTGCGGGGATGATCAGTGCGGAAAGAGCGAGGTATTTTTCCTTTATCTCGTCATCGGTCATTGTGTTCTCCGGGTCGCCCTTGGGGTACTCGATGAATATGCTCTCCGAGGCGCCGTTTTTCAGCCGCACCGTCGTCTTTGAGGGCCATTTCCCGGGGTGCATGGCGTCCATCTCCGGCGTCGCCCTGATCTTGATCCTCGGTGTTACCGCAGCGATACTCGGGTCATCGAGTAGCTCCTCCCTGAACTGGTCGACGCCGACCTTCCCGAAGACAAGGGCGGAGGCGAGGCAATAAATCAGGCTGAACCTGGCCGCGGGGGGCGTCGAGTGATCGGTATTGCCCGCGAGCTTCAGCGCCGTATCGTAGGTCTCGACGGTGACGCTTTCCACATCCTCCCAGGAAAAGCCCATCCTGGAACGAAGCGTCAGGACCCCGTTTATGGGACCATGGGTGTGGCGGCATGAGGCATAAGGCTTGTAGACCGTCTCGTTGATCTTGTACTTTCTTCCCATGTCCTCGAATGACCTCTCGAAGCCGGATTCGCTCGAATAGGCCCTGAAAAAGCCCCGGTCGCCCTCGAGGATCCTGGTGGCCCCGTCGAAGCCCCTTTTGGCCATCAGGGATGCCAGCAAACCATTGCAGGCGGCTTTACCGCAGTGAAGATATTTTGTCATGGCGTTGTCGGAAGCGAACTCCCAGAGTCCCGCCGCCTGGGTCCCGGCATTGCCCAGGGAATACAGGGTCTGCATATCGTCCAGTTTGAGGAGCTTGGCCGTAGCGGCGGCGGCTCCGAAATTACCGCAGGTGGCCGTGGAGTGCCATATCTCGTAGTGGGAAGGCATGACCGCCTCCCCTATCCTTATCATCACGTCGTAACCGGCTACGATGGCCGTAATTACATCTTCCCCGGAGCTGCCCAGGTATTCCCCCAGTGCAAAGGCGGCCGAGATGACCGGGGCCGCTGGGTGAACGACGGCACTTTTGTGAACATCGTCCATTTCCAGGATGTGACCGTTGTAGGCATTGACCATGGCGGCCTGGGGGACGGAGGCCCTTGAAAAATTACCGGCCATGGTGGCCTGCTCCTTGCCGCCCATTTCATCGACAACGCCCTTGATTATTTCCGCGGCGGGTGTTGAAGCCCCTCCCAGGACGCATCCAAGCCAGTCCACGATGCATTTCTTTGTCACGGAAACCGTTTCCAGGTCCAGGTCAGAGTAATTCAGCGATGTCACGAATTCCGCACATCTTCTGCTTATTGCTTTTTCAGGAACTCCCATGAAAAACACTCCTTTCCCGTCCGAAAAAAGCGAAGCCCTTCGGTTTATTGATTTTTAAAACCGGTTACGAATTTCTCCCCCTCGATCCTCACCTGTTGCGGTCTTTCATAACCGGTCACTTCCTCGGGGTGGTCCATTCTGAAATGGACGCCACGGCTCTCTTCCCTGGAAAGAGCCGAATAACCCACCGCGAGAGAGGTGAGGATCATGCTCTTCAATTCCAGCGCCTCGAGTAGATCGGTGGGCTTTTCCGTTTTCACCACCGGAAGCGATCGACGATATTCCTCGAGGGCGGAAATCCCTCCCAGGATCGACTTTCCTTCCCTCAAGGGGCCCAGGCATTCCTGGTTAAGTTTTTTGATCTCATCCCTCAACATCCCGGGAGAAAGGCCCTTTTCAGGGGAGAAGCCCCTTGGAATAGGCTTTTCCGTTTCTTTTCCTTTGAAGGGGCGTGGTGAGCCGGAGCGGGAGAGAAGGGCCGCCTCCCTCCCGGCCGTGACGCCGGAAAATACCATTCCCGTCAGGGCGTTTCCTCCGACTCGGCTTGCACCGTCCACTCCCGCGGTAACCTCACCGGCAGCGAAAAGCCCTTCGATGGAAGTAGATGTCCGGGCGTCGATGCTAACGCCGCCGCAGAAATAGTGCGCCAGGGGGCTGACGTGTACCGGGCCGTATTCCCAGGGGGCAATGCCGCGGGGGTAACAACCAAGGCTTTTTCTAAGATCCCATTCCTTCCAGCAGGACCTGTCGATGTCCTCGAGATGGAGCAAAACCTCGCCTCCGTCGGCTAACTTTTCCTGGATAAGCCTGGCGGCCATGTCCCTGGCGAAAAGGCTCACAGCCATCCCGTCCCGAAGACCCCTGGCCTTCATCTCCTCCTTCAGGAACTCCCTTCCCATCCCATCGGTCAGACGGGCCAGGTCCAGGACGGGGAGCCTTATCATCCAACAGGGGAAACGAGGTTCATCAAAACCCAAGGGATAGAACTGGACGAACTCCATGTCTTCAAGGGCCAGCCCGGCCCCTAGGGCGAGGGCATACCCGTCCCCGGTCACCCTGGCAGGGGCATCGGTCCTCCGGAAAATCCGTCCCCCTCCCCCGGTGGCAAGTATCACGGCTTTGCATAAAATCCTGTGGGCCCGGCCCGTTGTCCAGTTGATGTAATCTACGCCAAATACCCTGCCGTCTTTGACCAAAAGGTCGGTGACAAAAGCGTTCTCGAGGAAAGCAACACCATGGCTGGAGGCTATGCCCCCAAGTTCCGATATAAGACCTTCACCGCTAGCCACGGGTATCCGAGCCGAGTCGGCTATCGTCGCATGCCCGCCCCCCAAAAACCTGATGGTGGCTCCCCAGGATCGCAGTTGAAGCAAGGAATCGCGAGCATGGTTTCCCAGGGCCTCCAGGAGGTTCTCCCGGCTCAGGTTTTTCCCTACCCTCCTGATATATTCCTTGTATTCGCCTACACTCAACTCATCGTCAGGAAAGGTGAAAAAGCCACTGGAATAGGAGGTAGCAGAAGCAGACCCCCTAACCGTCTTACTCAAAACCACTACGGAACACCCTTGCTCAGCCGAGGAGATGGCCGCTATCAAACCTGCTCCTCCGGAGCCTATCACGACCACGTCTGTATGAATAATTTTTTCCCCCTCGAATAGGTCATCACCGGGAGATTATCCTTGGCTGGCCCTTTTTTGGGGATATTCCCCGGGATGCTGTTTTTTCTCAGGTATTTGTACTAACGAAAAGTACTGACAAGCAATTTCGTGAACAGGACCATGCAAAGCAGGGCAAAGGGGTATGTCGCCCCGTATCCCGCTCCGCAATCCTCGCTCCCCGTGGCCTCGATGGCTGCCCCCAGTCCCGGGGTGCTCGTCATGGCACCGCAGATAGCTCCAGCCAGGAGGATCCAGTTCAACCGAAGGAGATACCTCCCCACCAGGAAGGCGATGAGCTCCGAGAACAGCGCGGCGAAGATGCCTATACTGATAAGAAGGATCCCGTATTCCGCGAAGGTCTCCGCCACTTGGGGGCCCGCCTGAAGACCCACGGTGGCGAAAAAATAAGCCAGCGAGAAGGACCGCAGGACGGCCAAGATCTCCTTGTCCATGCGCATGTCCAAAGGCCCCACCCTTCCCATGGCGCCGAAAACAAGGGACACGACCAGGGCGCCCCCGGTAGTCCCCAGGGAGAATTTCCCGATATAGGGAAGAGGTACACCTATGCGTCCGACCATGATGCCGGCTGTGATACATAGCGCAAGAGAGACCAGGGAGAAGGACTTCGAAGACCTCCTGGTTTTTTCGTCCCGGGGTTTCTTGTAATCCAAAAGAACCCCTTCCAACTGGGCTCTTTCTTTTTCCAGGTCGATGCGAAACACCGTTGCGGCAAC